>Ga0335083_10002156_pt1 | contig 26253 bp, 18 predicted proteins | sample Lox_Sample_42_FD_206716 | JGI IMG/M metagenome (GOLD analysis project Ga0335083, IMG submission 206716) | Soil microbial communities from Loxahatchee National Wildlife Refuge, Florida, United States - Lox_Sample_4.2 | ecosystem: Environmental > Terrestrial > Soil > Wetlands | place: USA...
CCCCCACGCCTTGAGGGTCACGTTGGCCGGGGTTTGGCCGAAGTTCACCAGGTGCAAAGTGGTCTGCGTGCCTATGCCGCCCAAGTGCGGCGCAAACCACTGCCTGGCCGCTAACGACGCATCGGTGATGGGCTGAGCGGTCAGGCCAGCCGCGGCGAGCCCGGTCCAGCGGTAGCCTGACGCAGCCAGCGTCTGGTGCGAGCCGACCACAACGTAACCGCTAAACCCGGGAGTCAAGCCCGGAAATAAGGACTCGACCCGTGCCGTGACACTTGCCTTGGAGTCAATGCTTTGGGTGTAGGTTCCTTGCAGGCTGCCGTCGGAGGCGAACAGGTCGAGCGTCACGTCGGCGCCAAATGGTGTCGTGTTGGCAAGGTCGATCTCAGTCGATTTGCCGGCATCGTATTCGACGTCGGTAAAGATGAAGAATTGAGCCGGGGTCTGAGCCGGATTCACGGCAAATACAGAACCGTTGTCGAACCATGAAACACCGGTGACTGTGGAGAGATTCGGCCATGCTTGCACCCAACTGGAACTGCTGGACTGCGTCTGGCTGTTGGACTTCAACACCGGTGTCGCTGGGTTTGCAGTTCCATCGCTCGCGTAGGTGGTCAGGCTGAGGTTGACATCCTGGCTGCCGGTGTTGACCAAAGCGTATCCTGTACCGGCCGTCGCCAGCATGGCTGGAGTTTGCGAAAACGGACCGGCGACAGCCAGCGTGTAGTACGGGTCCAAACCGTTGATCGACGCCGAAGCGACTTTGTTCGTAGTGTCGAGACTGGTTGGATAGGTGTGCACCGTGCCATTGGGATCGATCGAGACAATCTGGAGGTTGGACTCGACGAAATTCGGGTCATCAGGAAAATCGGACGTGTAATAGTTCAGCGAGAGCGTGGCTGAGAACGATCCGTCCTGTGGGATGGGCGGATTGAATTGCCATGCGCTGTTGATCGGAAGAAAGGACGGGGTCGCATTCGCAGCTTTTCCTGACAATTTGGCGCTCGACCGTCCCGGTATCGCATGGAAGTGCGCGGCTTGATCGACTTCTGAGGCGACGGTCAGGATTTGCGCCGCCTTCTTACCGCTGCTCAGTACGCGGCCAGCCTTGCTAAGTATTCCACTGAGCTTGGAGTCTACCCCTTGAAATGTCTGGGCAACGTTGGAGACTGCGATCTGCGCTTCGCGGGTGGTGAAGCTGGTGTACTTGGCTGACGTAGCGACAACCGTGCCTGGTCTATTAAACAACGCCGTCACTTCTGTAACATCATCTGTTAGGTACTTGAGCGGTATCGTGTAATTAAAATCGTATCGATTCAATGCATTGACAGTAAGAGGAGGAGGCTTAAGGTCCTGTTGTGGGGGGCTGCCGGCGTTCTGGTCTTCAGTATGGAACAAGAGCGGCGTAAACAAATAGGTTTCGCCTGGCTGTTGGGGAGTTATGCCAAGTCGAGCCTCAATTTTGTTGTCATTGTTTTTGACCAGGCAATCTTGCGGATCGGTCACGAGGTCGCACTTGGCGGGATCCGGTGTAATGGAGAGAATGCCGATGCTGTCGACCAGAAGAAGAATTGGAGCTAGCTTATAAACCTGGTCTCCGTTAATCGTGACTCGCGGATAAATCGTAAGGGAGGCGGCGGTCGGCCGCAAAAAGCCTCCAATGCGGAGATCGACTTGATTGTGGCCCATTCGGACGGGCTGCGGGTTTGCGTTGCTTCCGACGGTCACGTTGTTGCCGTCGCCATCCAGAACGATTGTCTCGGCGTCGAGTAAAGCGTAGGGCACCGATAAGTCCACGCCGACTCGGAGCAGCAAGGTGTCATAGTTGGTGCCTGGCGCGAAAGTCCTTGCCGCATCCAACGCAATGCCGGCGTATGACGTGTGATTTTTGTTGATGGTGGCTTGGATCGGCTGGCTTAAGTCCACTGGTAAATCCGGTGATGGAGACGTGCTCGAGTGCAAAACAAGAGCTGCCGTTCCCGAGATGCCCGGTACGACGTTGTAGGCGACCTGGTTGCTGGTGGCCAGCTTCGCCCCGGTTGATCCGTCGTAAAGCGACGCCTGAAGCTGATAGGTGGCCAGAACGAAGTCGTTCGGTGTGCCCGGGGGAAAATCGAATTTCGGCAGCGGCGTCTCGGTGATAAAAATCAGATCTGGGTATTTGTTGTCCTCGCAGCGGAGCCCCCATTGCTGGTTCGTTCCGTTGCCGAGGCTCCCTCCCCTGACGCTGTGGGCCACCATCTGGCCGTTCTCATCCAGCAATTCGAGCTGTACTTGCGCTTGATTCTTACCTGTGTAGGTGTAGGAGCCGGTTCCGCAAAATGGAGGAAGATTGCCCAGCACCGCGGCGAGTGGTTGGCTGGCGGCGGGCTTGGAGTAGTCGAGTGTGATGCTCGCGCCACCGCCGCAGTTGCCGCCGTCATCGGCAGGACCTTTGCGGGCTTGGCCAGTCGAAATCGGACAACCGACTGTGTAGTTGATGGCCGAGGAAGTCACGGCTGTTCCCCCAGCCGGCTGCAGGACGGCCGTTAATGTCAGATTCGTACCGCCCGGCAGAGAAACGGAAGGGATCGTAAGCTGGATGCTCGATGTTCCCTTGTTCACTGCGACAGCCTGAGACTGGCCAATGACGGTGTTCGTCTCATCGGACAATTGGAGCGTTACAGTTCCGGTTGCTGCCGAGCTAAGTGTGTATTGAGCGCTGGCCGAGAACTGGGTGGGCTGCGGCGCGAGCGTCTGGGAAGAATCCGGGGTCACGTTGTTGAGGGAAATCGAGTCAGTCGAGCCGGCTCCTTCCGTGAACTGAGGCTCAATGTAAAACTCGCCGCCAAAACCATCTTTGGTATCGCTGGCCGTGAATCCCAGGTCCACAACGATACCGAAATAGTCGTGAGTGGGAAGAGTAGGTTCATCACGTGAAAATTCTATCTCGCTGCGAGAATTTACCGGGCCCGGAGTCAAAACGCAGGTGGCATGGATTGAGGTTGCAGTCACGGTTGATTCCTGGCATTGGGTCAGTTGGTCGCTGCTACCAGTGATCAGCCAGCCCACAGTCAAGGTAGGCAGTTTGCTAACTCCGGAAGGGGTGACGGTGGCAGTCACGTCAACCGTAAAGGGCGTTTGTAAATAGAAATCGTTCAGATAGCCTACTTCGTTGAACACGGCTCCGGCGATCGTGGTAGGGGACATCGACACGTTGATCTGAACCCCGGCCGATGCGTTGCTAGGTCTGACGCCGTCATAATTACAGCCGTTGATGGAGGTGTTGAGCTGAAACCCGTTGCCCTCCGGCGCCCAGGTTGGCGGCGTCGCGAACTTGCAGTCGGAGAAATGCTCGCTGTGGCTGTGAAACTCGCCGCCGAACGTGGACGTAACGTACGAGAACTGTGCCTGGCAGACCCAGGGATTGACGAGAAATGCCAGCAGCAGGGGAATACCTAGCAGTCCATCGCCTTTTGAAACCCGGAATTGCATATCAATGAGTCTGTTCCGTAGGGGGCTCCAGAGTCATGACAGAATCCTCTAATTTCCTTGAAATTTGATGGTTGGCAGTCTGCCCAAGCTAAGATTTCACGATTCTTATAGAGTTCCGTCATGACTTGCCCGAGGAAATGGTTCATGCTGGGACATCCGATGAAGCGGATCAAGAAGATCTCTGTGACCGTGACGCGCCGCCGGGTGACTCGCATTGAAACGGCGGTAGCGCCGGACCCGAAGTCGGGCGGTCCGGAACAGTCAAAACCTGCGCCGGCCTCGGCACTCGTACCGGCGCGCCCGAAGCCGCCATGATAGAATCCCTGGAGCGGGGAGATAGGAATGCTGGCATCATCCGGGAAAATCTATGTCTTGGAAGATGTCGAGATCGACATAGGCCGGGTCCTAATTCGTCGGGCGGGGGAGGAGCGAGGCCTTCGGCCGAAAACCTTTCGTCTCCTTATATACCTGGTTGAAAACAGAGATCGGTTAGTTCCTAAGGAAGAGTTGATCGAGCAGCTCTGGACGGATACGGCGGTGTCGGACGGGGCGCTAGCGCAATGCGTGGCCGATATTCGCAGGGCGTTGGGCGATGACCCGCGCAGTCCGCGATATATTCGAACCGCGCCGCGCCTGGGATATCAATTCATCGGATGTTTGAAGGAAGCGCCGGTCCAAAGTGTCACCATCGAGGAGACCACCGAAGAGCGCATCGACTACTCCGAAGAAATCATCGAAGAAGAGCCAGCCGCAGCCAGACCGGCGGGTTTGCTCTCAGCGGTTGCCAATCGCGGACGACGGCGGCTCCCACTCTGGCTGGCACTCACCACGCTGGTCCTGACAGCCGGCGTTGGGGTTTGGAAATTGTGGGTGCGGCCAGCACCGAGGATTGCTGATCCCGGCATTCGCACCGCGATCTTTCAATTCGAGAATCGCTCCGGCAACTCTGAAATGGACTGGCTGCGGTTGGGCTTGGCTGACATGCTCGCCACCAGCCTGTCTACGTCTCCCAAGATCGCGCTGATAACTCCCGAACAATTGCAGCGCGGGCTCCCGTCAACCAGCTCAGCCAGGCTACCAGATGCACTCCGCGCCGCACGCCAGGCTGGCGCTCGAGCGTTGGTGTTAGGCGGTTTTGGCATGCTCCGGGACAGTGTGCGTCTCGACGCGCAGATCTACGATGTCGCAAGCGGCCGATTGATGGGTGGCGAAAGTCTGACCGTGGAGAATCCGGCGCTGCTGTTGGCCAAGTTGGACCCCTTTGCTGCCAAGCTGGCCGCGCGCCTTGGCGCTCCCTTAGCAGCCGAAGTGCATTTGGGCGAGGTGATGACCAACAACCTGGAGGCTTACCGGCTTTACTCTTTAGGCGTGGCGCGGACCCGTGCGTTGCGTCTGCCGGAGGCGATCGAACTGTATCAGAAAGCTCTGGAGTTGGATCCTGCCTTCGCCATGGCTTATGCACGCATCGGCTACACGTATTCGTCCTCGTGGGCCACACCAGCTAAAGGCAGGCCGTATCTTGAAAAGGCCTACCGGCTCTCGGATCGGCTGACGCAGCGCGATCGGATGTTTATTCGAGCCTGGTACTCAATCGCGTGCCAGGATTACGAGGGCGCCGAACGCGCCTATCGAGAAATGCTGCCGGTGTTTCCGCTCGAGGTCGAGGCTTATTTGAGCTTGGCGAATCTGCTGAATGGTGAACATCGCTCCGAGGAGGCTCGGCAGACGCTTAAACGCGGGCTTGCAATCGATCCTGAAATGCCCGATCTTTACAACGCGCTCAGCGGTGCGTACCTGGATTTGAAACAGGGGGATCAGGCCATCGAAAGTGCCCGCCGATATGTTGCGTTGTCTTCCGGCGAGCCCAATGCTTACGACTCGCTGGGCGCGGCCCTACAAGCCACCGGCCAATATGGCGAGGCACGGGAAGCTTTTCTGCAAGCTGTTCGAAAAAAGCCGGATTTTAATATCGCGGTTATTCATCTTGGCAACCTGGCGTTCCAGATGGGTCGTTACGACGAAGCGGTCGCACGCTATCGGGAATTCAGCCAGCTCGGTTCGAACGATCAAGAGCGCTCTCGAGGGCACGCGTATTCGTTCTGGGTGTATTGGAGGAAGAAGGATTTCAAGCGGGCTCAAGCGGAAGCCGCCGAGCGCGCTCGAGAGGATCAGTCATTCGCGCTGGAACCCTTGCTCCTGGCAGCCGACCAGGGCAAGCTTGGGCTCACCGACGAGTTGCTGCGTCAAATCCTCGGGGTTTCGCCCGTAACGCTGCGAGGGGGCCCTGAGAATCGTCGCACTCGGTATTTTGTGGCTGGCTATGTCGCGTTGCGCGAGCACAAAACCGACGAAGCCTTGACCCATTTTCGCGCTGCGCTTTTAACACCACATATGTTTTGGGCTCCCGATCCGCTCGAGACTTGCCTGGCCGATGCCTGGCTTGAACTCGGCCGGCTGGATGAGGCGATCGGCGAATACCGCCGCGTCCTGAGCTTCAATCCGAATTACGCCATGGCGAGATATCGTTTGGGATTGGCGCTCGAACGGAAGGGAATGCATCGGGAAGCTCGGTCGGAGTTCGAACGTTTCCTGACGATTTGGAAAGATGCCGATCCGGATGTTCCCGAGCTATTAGACGCCAGGCAGCGCCTCTAGTCGGTTGGGCGTGCGTGATTAATTGGCGGCGACGGCGACGCGGCTGCTTTCCCGCAGCGCTTCGGCTTTATCCTTGGCTTCCCAAGTGAAGCTTGGCTCAGTGCGGCCGAAGTGGCCGAAGGCGGCCGTTTTGCGATAAATGGGCTGCCGCAGCTTCAAGTGCTCGATCATGCCTTTGGGCGTGAGCGGGAAAAGCTCACGCACCAACTCCACCAGTCGCTCTTCTTCCACCGCGCCGGTTCCGAAGGTGTGGACCATAACGGATACCGGCTCAGCCACGCCGATGGCATAAGCCAGCTGCACTTCACAGCGCGTGGCTAATCCGGCCGCGACCAGGTTCTTGGCGACATAGCGCGCCATGTAGCACGCTGACCGGTCAACCTTGGTGGGATCCTTGCCCGAGAAAGCGCCGCCGCCGTGCCGCCCCATGCCGCCGTAAGTATCGACGATGATCTTGCGTCCCGTGAGGCCGGTATCGCCGTGCGGGCCGCCGATCACGAATCGACCGGTGGGATTGATGTGGTACTTGGTGGAAGAATCCACCATGTTGGACGGGATCACAGCGTCGATGATGTGTTTCTTCACCTTCGCCCGCAACTCTTCGGTGGAGATTTTATCGTCGTGCTGAGTGGAAACGACCACCGCGTCGATGCGCTTAGGCTTGCCATCGGCGTACTCCACGCTGACCTGGCTTTTGCCGTCGGGCCGCAAAAAATCGAGCTGGCCGGCGCGCCGCACTTCGCTCAACTGCCGGACCAGCTTGTGCGCCATCATGATCGGCAAGGGCATCAGCTCGGGCGTCTCGTCGCAGGCGTAGCCGAACATCAGGCCCTGATCGCCCGCTCCACCCGTGTCCACGCCCATCGCGATGTCGGGCGACTGGCTCTGGATGGAATTGATGATCCCGCAGGTCTTGCTGTCGAAGCCCATGGCGGCGTCCGAATATCCAATGTCATTGATCACGCTGCGCGCCAGGCGCGGCACATCCACGTAAGTCGTGGTGGTGATTTCACCCGACACCACGCAGATGCCGGTAGTGATCAGGACTTCACATGCTACGCGGCCCTTCGGGTCGTCCTTGAGCACCGCGTCCAGGACGGAATCCGAAATCTGGTCCGCCATCTTGTCGGGATGTCCTTCAGTCACGGACTCCGACGTAAAAATATGCCGCATCTTTTCTGCCACTGAAATGAGCCTCCTCGGGGCGTCTTACTTATGCAATTTTGGTTTTCCGAGCGGGAATCAATAAGTAAGTGTATCGCTTCCCCGAACGACGGTCAATGAACGGAAGACCTAGTCCTTATGGTTCTTTGGTTTATTGGCCTGCTTCGTTTCCTCTATTATCCCGCGATTCAGGTGGACCTCCCAGGGTGGTGTGCCCGAGCCCTCCAAAATCGGCGCACGTAAATACCGAGGATCGCTGCGCAAACGCCGGCGCCAATCCAGGTGAGCAGCGCTTCCGGCACGTCCGGATAAACCAAAGCGTCCAGATAATGAACCATGAAGCTGCCGCGATAAGGGCTCGAACCGGCGCGGGCCTCCAGCCACTGTTCAGCAGTTGTCAGAGGACATGGCCAGGGGCCGGCTTCCACCGCGATCCCCCAAACCAGCGAAACGATGTGCAGCACGGCGAGTACCGGACGGTGCCGCGTTAAGGTCCATCCGAAGATGACCCAGAGAATCCACACGAGGTGTGCCAGCAAGACTAGCGCCGCCAGAACCGCGAATGGCTGCATAGAACGCCGCGCCGCGATGGCCCTTCAGGCGTCCCGATGAGCCGCGGCCGGTTCGAAGGCAGGCAGGCAAATGGCGACGTACTCGGCGCCCTCGGGTCCAGGCGTGCTGTAGCGAACCCATTCGCCGCGGCGCACGATAACCGCCTGGCCCGCACGCACGTCGAGCGTGCCGTCGCGCGATTCCACTCGCAGCCAGCCGCGCAGCACCAGCGTGAACTCGTCGAAATCCGGCTGCTGTCCGGGTTCGCTCCAGCCGGACGGGCTGTGCATGTGCGCGATGCTCACGGCGCTGTCGCCCGAATTCACGCGTCCAACGTATTCTTCAATGAGCTTGTTGCCTGGGACTGGAATGCGAGTGGGGCTGGCAACAAGTTGCGGCATGCTTCGATCAATGATCGCGATCGGTAATCAGTTCGGTCATGGCCGCCATGGCGCGCTGCGCGGGCGATTCGGGAAATTCGCCGATGATCGCGCGCGCTTTGTCGGTGAAAGACTGGGCGCGCTCGTGGGCTCGCTCAAAGCCACGATGCCGCTCGATCAGGCAGCGAACTTTTTCAAACGGAACGCGCTCGTAGTTGCCGTCCTCTAGCACATTGTTCAGCAGTTCGCGCTCGCCCGCTGTGGCGCGCTCGAGCGCGTAGATTAAAGGCAGCGTCACTTTACCTTCCCGCAGATCGCTGCCGACAGGCTTGCCGAGCACTTTTTCGCGGGCCGTGAAATCGAGCACATCGTCCACCAGTTGGAATGCGATCCCGAGATTCCAGGCGAACTCGCCCAGGCGGGCTTCGGTGGCGTCGCCTGCTCCACCCATGAGGGCGCCCAGCCGCGCGCAAGCCGAGAACAGGCTGGCGGTCTTGCGGTCCACCAGTTCCATGTAATCTGCTTCCGAGATCGCGATCTTGCCAATGCGCTCGAGCTGCAGCAGCTCGCCTTCCACCATCATCTGGGTAAGCGCGATCAACAGGTCGAGCACACGGAAATTCCGCTCGCGCACGGCCATCTGGAAGGCCTGCATGTACAGCCAGTCGCCGGCCAGCACGCAGGTATGATTGCCCCAAATGGTGTTGGAAGACGGACGTCCGCGCCGGGTCTCGGCGATATCGATCACGTCGTCGTGCACCAGGGTTGCGGTGTGGATCATTTCGACCACGGCAGCCATTCGAATCGAGCCATCCGTAACAGATCCGACCAGCTTGGAGGCGAGCAACACCAGAATGGGGCGCAGACGCTTGCCGCCGCCGTCTTGCAGATAGCGCCCAATAGTGGTGACGGCATCGACACTCGCCACCGACTCCAGACTGATCTCGCGCTCCACCTTTTCGAGATCGCTTTTGACGAGATCGAAAATCTCCCGCGCAGTCAGAGCTTGGCCGAGTTTACCCAGTCCCATCGAGGATGTCTCAGTTTAGCAGGTTGATGAAAAGTTCTCGCAAAGTCGCTTGACTGGGCTGGCTATTGAATCAGACGCCGGAAATTTTCGGACGTCGCCAGGCTGGTTTCTTCGAAGCTCACGCCGCGCAGCTCCGCCAGCTTGCGCGCGGTGTGGGCGATCAAAGCCGGCTCGTTGCGCTGGCCGCGTTTGGGCACTGGGGCCAGATAAGGCGCGTCTGTTTCAACTAGGATGCGATCGGCCGGAGCCTGGCGTGCGGCCGCCTGCACGTCCAGCGCCTTGGGAAACGTCACGATCCCGCCGAAGCTGAGATGGAACCCGAGCTCGAGCGCGCGCTGGGCCTCCGCGGGTCCGCCAGAAAAACAATGCATGATGCCCGGCAACCCGCTGGGAGTCCAATATCGCTCGATGAGCGCGAGCGTATCGTCCCAGGCTTCGCGCGTGTGGATGACGATCGGTCTCCGCGCCGCCGCCGCGATGCTCATCTGCTCGATGAAGATCGATTTTTGGGTGTCGCGCGGCGAGAAATCGTAATGGTAGTCGAGGCCGATCTCGCCCAGTGCGATCACTTTCGGATGCGAAAGCAGTTGTTCCAGGCGCTGCAAATCGGCCTGGCTCGCTTTGGCGGCGTCGTGGGGATGAACGCCCACCGTCGCATAAAAGGCCGCGTGCCGCTCGGCCAGACGGATGCCGGCTTCGAGATCCGGTGGACCGCCGCCGGTTCCAACCGCCACCATGTGCTCGACGCCGGAATCCAGAGCGCGCTGGATCACCTGGTCGCGATCGGCATCGAATTCGGCGCTGTCCAGGTGACAGTGCGAGTCGATCAGGCTCATGCGGGCAAGCTCACTTAAGCCGCGCTCCTACAGGAATGTCTTCCAGGAATCCGGCCAACACGGGCTTGCCGCCTTCGATGGATGCGGCGACGATCATGCCGTTCGATTCGACTCCTCGCAGTTTGCGCGGCTGCAGGTTGGCGACGATCACGACTTTACGTCCCAGCAGTTGTTCAGGTGGGTAAGCCTCGGCGATGCCGGCCATCAAGGTTCGCGGCTCGGCTTCGCCGATGTCGACTTTCAATTGCAGCAGCTTGTCGGCGCCTTTGACGCGCTCGGCTGAGACCACCTGGCCGACGCGCAAGTCGACTTTGGCGAAATCATCGATGCTGATCTTGCTCGAGTCCGCTTGCGCCGAGGCCGCCGCGGCTGGCTTGAAAAGAGCTGCCAATCGGTCTCTCTCTTTGTTCTCCAGCTCCAGCATCTGCTCGATTGCTTTTGCGTCCATGCGCGGGAACACGCCGCTCACGGCGCCCACTTTCTGCCCGGCCCGAAGGTGTCCCCAATGCAAGTCGGCGATTTTGATGGACTCGATGGGCGCCGACATGCCGAGCTGGCTCCAGATTTTCCGCGCCGACTCCGGCATCACCGGATAAATCCAGGCGCAGATGATCCGCAGCGCTTCGGCGGCCGTATACAAGGTCTCGTCCAGCAGTTTCTGGCTCAGCGCGTCCTGATCCTTGGCCAGTTTCCAGGGCGCCATCTCGACGATAAATTTATCGATCACCGAAATCAGCGCCCAGATCCCTTCCAATCCTTTGGAGAAATTGAAATCGTCGAATGCTTCCAGGACCTGTTCGGTAGTTTGGCGCGCCGCCGATGCAATGTCGCCGCGGCCCGGCGAGTTGGGGATAATGCCGCCACGATACTGGTGGATCATCGAGAGCGTGCGGCTGGCGAGATTACCCAAGCCGTTGGCGAGGTCCGCGTTGTAGCGCTGAACCAGCGCATCGTAAGAGAAGCTGCCGTCCTGGCCGAATGTCACCTCGCGCAACAGAAAATAACGCAACGCATCCACTCCCATCACGTCCGCGATGGGCAGCGGGTGCAGCACATTACCGCGCGACTTGCTCATTTTGTTCTCTTCGAACAGAATCCAGCCGTGGGCGAAGACTTTCTTGGGCAGCGGCAGATCGGCGGCCATCAGGAACGCCGGCCAATAGACGGCGTGGAAACGCAGGATATCTTTGCCGATCAAATGCAGATCGGCGGGCCACAAGTTCTGATCCTTCACCGCGGTCATGTAGGCGATGAGCGCGTCGAACCAGACGTAGAACACATGGCAACCCTCGGCCGGAACGGGGATGCCCCATTCGATATTGGTCCGCGTGATGGACAGATCGTTCAGGCCCTGCTGGACGAAGGCTTTGATTTCGTTGCGGCGATGATCGGGCTGCACGAAGCCCGGATCCCTTTCGTACAGCTCCAGCAAGCGCTCCTGAAACGCCGAGAGCTTAAAGAAGTAATTCTCTTCGGTAACAGTTTCTGTCGGACGCCCGCATTCCGGGCAAGGATCGCCGGGTTTCGCATCATTCACATAGAGTTCGTCGTTGACGCAATATTGGCCCGTGTAGGACCCCTTGTAGATATAGCCGTTGCGCTGGCAGCGCTCGAACAGATCGCGTACAGTTTCGTGATGTCTAGGATCGGAGGTGCGAATGAAATGGTCAATATCGATTCCGAGCTTTTTCCAATGGCTCTGAAACTCGGCGGCCATCTTGGCAGAATAGGCTTCCGGGTTCATGTTCGCGGCTTTGGCGGCCTTCTCGACGTTGCGGCTGTGTTCATCCGAGCCGGTGGTGATGACAACCGGATGGAAGCCTTCCATTTTCTTGAAGCGCTTGATCAGATCGGCGACGAAGGTGGAGTAAGCGGTGCCGAGGTGGGGCGCTGCGTTGACGTAGTAGATCGGCGTGGTCAGGTAGTATTTCATCGATTGTGTTTGAGATACGCGAGGTTGGCCTCGGACAGGATTTCCTTCAATGCGACGCTGGACTCGCGGGCGATTCTGCGGCAGTCCTCATATTCCGGAGCGAACGAGCCGTCTTCCGAGACTTTGATTCTCACTCTGCCGTGCGGCGTGTCGACCTCGGCCACCCGGCGAGCCTTGACGCGGCGCTCGGCGGAGTAAATGCGCAGCCCGAGCGTGGTGGTTTCGGCGAAGATCAGGTTAGCGAGTACTTCGCGATCTTCAGGTTTTGCGATCACGCGCAGCAGCGTGCCCGGGCGATTCTTCTTCATGAGCAGCGCTTCCAGCGTGACATCCAGTGCGCCGGCTTCGAGCAAGCGCTCCATGGCGTAGCCAATCACCTGCGGGCTGGCGTCGTCAATGTTGGCTTCGAGCAGCGCGACCGTGGTCGACTCCTCGGCGCCGCTCGATTCGCCGATCAGTACGCGCAGCACGTTGGCGTGTTCGCTGAAGTCTTTGTTCCCCGCGCCGTAACCGGTGGCGGTGATCCGCATGGGAGGCAGGGGACCGAAATCCAAAGCCAGCGTGGCGGCGATAGCGGCACCGGTGGGCGTGGTAAGCTCCACGCACGGACCGCGCGCGTAGACCGGTTTGCCGGTGAGCAGCTCCGCGGTTGCAGGCGCAGGCACCGGGAGCACGCCGTGTTCGGTTTGGACCGAGCCGGAGCCGACGTTCAGAGCCGAGCAGTGGATGATTTCAACGCCCAGCAGATCCATTCCCGCACAGGCGCCGGCGATGTCGCAGATGGAATCCACCGCGCCGACCTCGTGAAAATGAACCTTTTCAATCGGGATGCCGTGAACCTTGGCTTCGGCTTCACCGAGCTGCTGGAAAACCGCGCTGGCATTTTCTTTCGCCCGCCCGGATAGTTCGGAGTTGGCGATCAAATCGAGAATGTCGTGGAGATGGCGATGGTGCGTGCTCTCGGCGGCGTCCACATGAAATTTCGTGGCCGCGATGCCGCAGCGGGCTGCCTTTTCGAAGCGGAATGACGCGCCGGTGCCGAGCGAGCCAAGCATCCGCGTAAGGGCCGCGCGGTCGGCGCCGGCGTCAGCCAGCGCGCCCACCGTCATGTCTCCGCTAATGCCGGAGAAGGCGTCCAGGTAGCAGATCTTCATGCGATTAGTTGCGGCAGCAACTCGCCCGCGGGGCCGAGGAGAAATTCGTCGATCTCGCGCGACAGCGGCGTTTCGGCGACATTGATTTCCACCACGCGCGCGCCGGAAGATTTCGCCACATGCGCCAGCCCGGCCGCTGGATATACCACGGCTGAGGTTCCAATCACCAGCAGCAAGTCGCAGGACCGGGCCGCTCGTTCGGCCGCGCTCCAAACCGCCGTAGGGAGAGTCTCGCCGAACCATACCACTCCGGGACGCAGCATGCCTCCGCACGCGCAGCGCGGCGGGATCTCGGGCAGCGGTGAGCGCCGGTCTTCTTGTTCGCGGCCACATTCGAGGCATCGCGACATCCAGATGCTTCCGTGCACGCGCAGCACGTTGCGGCTGCCGGCCAGTTCATGCAGGCCGTCGACATTTTGCGTGATCAACGTGAATTGTGGCGTTCGCTTTTCGAGTTCTGCCAGTGCGTAGTGGCCCGCGTTGGGCTTCACGCCGGCCAGAACGCCGCGGCGCCAGTCGTACCATTCCCATACCAGCTTCGGATCCTGAGCGAAGGCCTCCGGCGTTGCGAGACTTTCGGCGCGATGCCGTTTCCACAGGCCGTCGGCGCCCCGAAACGTGGGTACACCGCTCTCGGCCGAAACGCCGGCGCCCGTGAGCACGGCCACCGAGCGAGCTTGCTTCAACCATTCGCGAGCCGCAGGCATTATTTCCAGAGTACCAGCGGGACGGATGCCTCGCGGACGGCTGTCGGTTACTTCACGGCCGGCGCACCGAGGCAGTGATAGTATAAAACATATGACTACGGAAACGTTTGAAGTTGTAGATGCCCTGCGGAAGCTGAAACAAAGCAATCTTAGAACGGACGCGCGAAGACTCGTGGAATCGCTGCTTGAGCTGCACGAGAAGGGCGACGGTCTCACTAGAAGCGATGTCCTCTGCATTCAGGACTTGTTAGCGGTGTATCGGCCTGCGAGCGTCGAGATGACGGAAGACTTGAACTAGTTTGCGGCTGCTCGGTCCGAGTGCGCCTACGCCGAACGGCTGCCGAGCGTGTCAATTTCTTCGGTGAGGCGCTTGACCAGGTCGCCGGCTGGCATGGCCCGCGCCCGAGCCACCCCGGTTCCCGCCCAGAGCGACAGAAATCCGGCGGCTCCTTGTTCAGCGGCCGCGGCGCGCATGGTTCGAGTCACCGCATTCTGCAACGGATACGGGAGGATGGCGCTTTCTTGGCCTTCCAGGCGCGCGATGAAATCGTTCCGCAGACCTCGAGCGGGCCGTCCGGAGAAGGCGCGAGTAACGACCGTCGTATCTCGATCGGCGTTTACGATGGCGCGTTTGTGGGCGGCGGATGCGCCCGATTCCGGACATGCCAGGAATGCGGTGCCCAGCGCGACTGCGGATGCGCCCGCGTCCAAGGCTGCAACAATGTCAGATCCATCCATCAGGCCGCCGGCCGCGATTACCGGCTTGCTCACGGCGCTGCGAATCTGGCGAGTGAGCAAGAGCGTTGGAATCATCGACGCTTCGAAGGGAGCTGCGAAGGTTCCGCGATGCGCACCCGCTTCCGAACCTTGCGCGACAATGGCGTCGACACCAGCCTCGGTCAGCAGACGCGCCTCTTCAACCGTCGTGGCGGTGCCAATCACGAGTATCCCGCGCGCTCTAAGCCGCGACAGCGCGTCTCGATCCGGAATGCCGAAAGTAAAGCTGAAGATGGGAGGGCGGGCGTCCAATACTGCTTCCAGTTGGGCCGGATATGGATCGGGTCCGAGCTGAGGGACCGCCGGGGGTGACAGCCCGAGTGCAGCGTGGATCTCGGCCAGCAACGCCAGCATTGGCGCCGGATCGAAACTGAGATCGGTCCGCCAACCGCCCACGAACAGATTCACCTGGAATGGCCCGTCCGTGAGCGAGCGGATTCGCCGGATGGCGTCTCGGATTTGATCAGGCGAAAGGTATGCCGCACCAAGCGAACCGAGGCCGCCTGCGTTGGACACGGCCGCGACCAGTTCCGGGGTGCTCGGGCCGCCGCCCATCGGGCCCTGGATGATCGCAGTCTCAAGGCCCAGCTTGTCCAGGAGAGGGTTGCTCACAGGCTGCTAGATGATCGCCGGGCGAAGGAAGATTCAACAGGATCGGGTCAGGCTTTGGCGCGCCACGAGTACGATGCGGTGGGCTTCTTCGGCATCGCGATTCAACGCTGTGAGGTGGCCCATTTTACGGCCAGGGCGCGGTGCGAGCTTCCCATACAGATGCAGTTTGACATTGGGAAAGGCGCAAGCAGCCGCCCAGTCAGGTTCGCCCTGCGACCAAAGATCGCCCAATATGTTCGCCATCGCCGCTGGACAATGCATTGCAGTGGAACCCAGCGGCAGACCGCATACGGCGCGCAACTGCTGTTCGAACTGGCTGGTGACGCAGGCGTCGACGGTCAAGTGGCCGGAGTTGTGCGGGCGCGGCGCTAGTTCGTTGATCAGCAGCCGGCCCTCGCGCGTGACGAAGAATTCCACGCACAGCACGCCTATGACGTCCAATTTTTCGAGCACGCAACGGCTCATCTCCACGGCTTCTTTTGCCACCGCTGAGGGCACGCGCGCCGGTGCGATCGAGATGTCCAGGATGTGACGGCTATGCTGGTTTTCGGCGGGGCGGTAGTGCACAAATGTGCCGTCGCCGCCGCGCGCGGCCACTACCGAGATCTCACGGTCGAAATCAATGAACGCTTCGAGAACCGCCTCCTCGCGGCCGATCGCGTTCCAGGCCTCCTCGGCGCGCTCAGGTGATTCGATACGAACTTGCCCCTTGCCGTCGTAGCCAAACGCGGCGGTCTTGAGGATGGCGGGACAGCCCAGCTCGGACACGGCGCGCGCGAGGTCTTCAGAAGAGCGAATCTCGCGGTAGGGAGTAGTGGGAAGTCCGGCACTCGTCAGAAATGATTTTTCCCGGATGCGCTGCTGCGTGGTATGAAGTATCGAACCGCTGGGCCGGACGGGCGCGCAGCTCTCGGCCGCCTGCGCCGTTTCGGTTGGGACGTTTTCAAATTCGAATGTTACGACGCTGACGTTGCTTGCGAACTTGCTAACTGCGTCCAGGTCGTCGTAGGAGGCCACCACTTCCACGTCCGCGACTTGGCCGGTGGGCGTGTCCTGATCGGGCGAAAAGGTGTGAACGCGGTATCCCATGCGGCGCGCCGCAATGGCAAACATGCGGCCCAGTTGTCCGCTGCCGAGCACGCCGATGGCTGCGCCTGGAAGAATCGGCTGGATCACGCCAATGCGTCCGCGCGCACCTTGGCGGCCTGTTCTTGGCGAAACGCGCGCAACTTTTCGCGCAGCGCCGGGTCGTTGTTCGCCAGGATGGAAACAGCCAGCAGAGCCGCATTTTGGGCGCCCGCTTTTCCGATCGCCAGCGTTCCCACCGGCACGCCGCCCGGCATCTGCACGATGGAGAGCAACGAATCCATGCCTTTGAGAGCCTGGCTCTCGATGGGAACGCCGAGCACGGGCACGAGAGTGTTGGCGGCCACCATTCCCGGAAGATGCGCCGCACCCCCGGCGCCCGCGATGATCACTTGCAAGCCGCGCGCCTCGGCGCCGGACGCATATTCCACCATCCATTGCGGCGTGCGGTGCGCCGAGACGATCTTCGCTTCGTGCGGAACCTCGAAGAGCGCCAGCGTGTCGGCGGCATGGCGCATGGTCTCCCAGTCGGACTTGCTGCCCATGATGATGCCAACCAGAGGCTCAGGCATGCGGACTGCTGTCCTCGACAGGAACTGAGTTGGACATGGTTGAGAAATCTTAAAATATCATGTTGCGCGTGCGACTGCCTCTACACTCCACATGCGACTCTGTTTCGGCTCGCTGGGTTCGCAACCATTGGTGGAGCAACCATCATTTTCTGCAATGCGGCGGTCAGACCATTGCCACCGTACAGATCAATGGTTCCACCGGCATCGCCCGGCTCCGCGAAGTTGAGCCAGAGGAAGTAAGGCCGTCGAGTTGGCAGTATTATGTTGGCGATGGGCAGCGACAAGAAGGGCGGTTACGAAGAACCTACATCTCCCACTGCTATCGGCCTGTTCATAGTCGCTTTCGTTTTCATCATCCTGTGCATCTTTGTGTTCTGGCTCGCACGGGCCCTCTTATCTGGCGGTCCGGGGGCGTCTTTTTAAGCTGGCGTTTTTCCCACTCTACCGTGCCAACGCGATGGCGAGCAGAATCGCCCGCTGGGTTCCGCGCCAGGAATCCGCCGTGTCAAAAGTTTCGTTCAGCGAATGTGCGCCAGTTCCCTTGCCGCCGCCGCTGATGGTGATGGCGGGGATGTGCAGATTCATGGGGACATTGGAATCGGTGGAGCCTTCGTGCAGCGTCTCTTCGATTCCAAGCGCGTGCGAAACGGCCAGCGCGGTTTGTACGATGGGAGAATTCGCGGGCGTCTGGCCGGCCGGGCGGAGCCCAACCAGTTCCGGCGACACCGTGACCTTGCCGCGATTGTTCCAGCGGCGATTCTCTTCCTCCGCGGCCGCGCGAACGGCGGCGTTGAACTTATCGTCCAGAGCTTTCAAGGACGTTACGTCGGCCGATCGCATGTCCACTTCCATCCAGGCTTCGAAGGGGATGGCATTGATCGAGGTTCCGCCGCCCACGCGGCCGACATTGAAAGTGGTCTTCGGATTGGCGGGAACTTCGAAGTCGGCGATCTTGGCGATAGCGCGGCCCATGGCGTGAATCGGGTTGGCCATGCCGAAGGCGCCGTAGCTGTGACCGCCGGGACCCTTGTAGGTCACGCGATAGCGCATGCTTCCCACGCCGACGTTAGTTATCCCGAGTCCGGTGCCATCCACCGAAATGAACTTGTCGATCTGGCCCTTCAGGCTGTCATCGAACAAGTTCTTGACGCCTCGCAAATCGCCCAGGCCCTCCTCGCCCACGTCGGCGACGAATGTGATGGTGCCCGGCGTCTCGACATGGCCATCGTTCAACGCCTGGATCGTACTTAGCATCACCACCAGCCCGCGGCAATCGTCTCCGATACCAGGTCCCTTCAGCAGCGTCCCGTCGCGAGTGACCTTAACGTTGGTGCCTTCCGGAAAGACCGTGTCGAGATGCGCGCTGAACACCAAGTTGGGATGCGCGGCGCGCCCGGGGCGAACGCCAATCACGTTGCCCGCTTTGTCCATGCGCACATCCTTCAATCCCAGGCCGTTGAATAGCCGCTCGAGTTCCCGGCCGCGCTCGGTCTCATGGAATGGAGGCGCGGGGATTTCGCAGATGCGCACTTCCTCGTCGATGAATTTCGGCTCGTTGCGCTTGGCGGCCTCCAGCGCCACCTTCACGCTGGCATCGCGGAGGAGCGCGGAAGGTTCTTGAGGCCAGCCGATCGAGGCGGCGACTAGAGATAGCAGCAGAAGAGAAACCGCTCGCAACCGCATAATTCAGTATTGCGAATTTTAGTCCGCTGCCGCGGACCTTTCGGGAAAGCTTAGTCTAGCGGGCCTGAGCCAGCAGATCGCGGATATCCTTCTCGATGGGAGGCGGCGGCTGCTTGGCTAGCGCGGTCTCCAGCTCGCGCTTGGCTCCGTCGCGGTCGCCACTGCGGAACAAGGCCATCGCGTAGTGATAGCGAAAAGTGACGTTATCGGGCTGCTTGCGAGCCAGCGACGAGAACAGCGGCAGCGCCGCGGCCGTGTTGCCTTGCTGCAGTTCAACCCAACCCAAAGTGTCTTTGAGCGATGGGCTGTCGGGTGCTTTGCGAAGGCCTTCAGTCACCAACCGGCTGGCCTCCTTCAGATCGCCGCCGCTTTCCGCCAGCACATAGGCGAGATTGTTCAAAATGGCTGCATTATCGGGACTTTCAGCCAGCGCCTTGCGGTAGTTTTCGATCGCTCCGGCTGTGTCGCCCAACTCGCCTTGGGTGTTAGCGATGGCGGCGCTGATGCCCTTGCGCTGGGGATCCAGCTGGCGCGCGCGCTGGTAGGCTTCGACGGCGGCCAGCAAATTTCCCTGCTTGCGTTGCAACGCCGCGATTCGAATCTGCACGTCGGCGGACTTGGGATTCTGGGCGGCCATTTTCTGGAGTTCCGCGAGCGCCAAGTCGAACTTACCCGCGGCTTGGGCGGTGGCGGCGGTCAAAGCCTCGGTCGCCAATGAATCCGGAGTGCGCTTCTCCTGCGCTTCCAGCAACGCCAGTGCGCGGTCTGAGTCTTTTTCAGCCATCAGAGTGCTCACCAGCCCGGCTAAGGGAGAGACATCCTGCCCGCCTTCACGATAAAGTTTCTCAAAATGTTCTTCGGCGACCTGATACTTTTTCTGACCAAGCGCGATGATCCCCAGCTGGAGTTCCACGGGACGCGCGTTAGAAGTATCCTTGGCGAGTTGTTGGGCTTCGGTTTCCGCGGTGGCGAACGAGCCGGTCAGAGTGAGCGCCATTACCCGGTAGAGCCGCGCGTTTTGGTCCCGGTTGTTCAGGGCCAAGGCCGCGTTGGCTTGTTCCAGCATGGCTGGGAAGTTTCTCCGAAGCAAATAGAGACGTGACAGCGCCAGGTGTGGTGCCAGGGAGCGCGTTTCGATTCGGGCGGCTTGCTGGAAGCGCGCGGCGGCGGCATCGAATTCCGCATTGGCAAGCGCGGCCTGTCCGCTGAGCAACTGGATGCGCGCGTTGCCCGGTGCTTCCTTGGCCAAATCCGTTGCGATTGCGCCGGCGTCTTTCAGGTTCTGGGCGCCGCGCATTTCCAGCAGTATCGATGTTTTGAGCGCCCGCGCGGTCTGGTTCTTGGGATCCTTGGCGAGCGCCGCATTGATCGTTTTGAGCCCTTCGTCGCGGCGTCCCAAAACGGCCAGCACGCCAGCCGAACGCAATTGGTAAAGTTCCTCTCGCGGTTTATCGCGTGACAATCCGCGCTGATAGTCCGCCAGGGCTTGGTCAAACGACCGCGTCGCAACGTGAAAATCTCCAGCCAATAGGTCGGCTTCCGGAAACACGTCCCGCCGGGCGAGCAGAGTATCGATGGTCTGCTCGGCTTGCTCTGGTTTTTGCCTGCCGGCATAAAAGCCGGCCAAACGGATGGCTGCGGCAGCGTCCTTGGGATTTTTTGAAATTCGCAGCTTGAGTAACGATTCGGCGTCATCCCATCGCTTGCCGAGAATATATTGTGAATACACCAGGTCGTAGGCGGGACCGAATTCCGGATGATGCGCAATCGCATCCAGAGCTTCTTTCTGACCTTCCTCCGGTTGATTGTCCCGGAGCAGCGCCTCGGCCAGAGACGTTTCTACGTCCGGGGCTCCTGAGGAGGCCTGGAGCGCATGCCGGAAAAATTCCACCGCCTGGCCGGCCCGATTGTCGGTAAGGGCGATGGCGCCTTTCAATCGCAAACCGTCCACCGAATCGGCATTGGAGGCTAGCAGTTGATCGGCGATCTTGGCTGCCCGATCGTAAAGTGCAGCCGGGTGTTTGGGATTTTGCCTATAGGCGGCCAGGCTGATGTTGGCCAACTCGACTTTCGCGGGAATATTATCAGGGCTCAGATCAACCGCGCGTAGTAGCGACTGGTATCCGTCGCTCACCTTGTTGGTTCGCAACAGCGCCAGAGCGAGCCGGTAAAACGCTTCGCCGGATTTCGGGTCTTTTTTGGTCGCGTTACGGTAATTGATGATCGCGTCATCATATTTGCCCGACGCAAAAAGCTGATTTCCGCGGGCCAGGTATTGAGTGGCGCTATGGCCGCAACCGGATGCCAGAAGCGCCAGGCAAACGCACAGCGTAACGGAAACTCTAATTCGCGCACTGCGGGTCGCGGAGGCGCCCCCAGTTAGAGAAAGAAAGGTAGAACTGATCTGCATTCTCATTCGCCTGGACCCTCAGAGTAGCATGGCCTTTTGCGCCGTTCGCCGGATCGCTAGCTTCAATCGAGGCAAACCCAGGTACTAGGAAAATCGGTCCACTTCCGCTCGCCGCCTCCACCCAAAAGAGGCGACAATTATAGTTTCTCATGGCACAGAAGCTGGCTGGCCGCCCTCGCAAATCGGAGGCGCTTGTCAAATCCGACGCTCCTGGGAAGCCGAGTGTTGCGCCGCTGGCTTGGTCCTCCTGGCGCTTCAGTCCACGCGATTTTGTCACCGGCGCATTGCTCGTCCTCGCCACGCTGCTGGCTTATTGGCCGGCGCTCGGTGGCGGGTTGATTTGGGACGATGCCGCGCACATTACACGGCCCGAGCTGCGTTCCCTTACAGGACTGTCGCGGATCTGGTTCGAACTGGGAGCGACCCAGCAGTATTATCCGCTGCTCCACAGCGCTTTCTGGGTCGAGCACCGGCTCTGGGGCGGCGCGGTGTTGGGTTACCATCTGGCCAACGTATTGCTGCACGCCTCCGCCGCGCTCCTGGTAGTGCTGATCGTTCGCCGTCTGGCAATCCCGGGTGCGTGGCTGGCGGGATTTATCTTCGCTCTGCATCCGGTATGCGTCAACGCGGTGGCTTGGATTTCGGAGCAAAAAAGCACCTTGTCCGCGGTCTTCTATCTGGCCTCCGCGCTGGCCTACCTGCATTTCGATCAGACCCGGCGGAAAACCCAATACGCGCTGGCACTGGGACTATTTGTTCTGGCGCTGCTCGCAAAGACGGTCACGGCCACCTTGCCGGCTGCGCTGCTGGTTGTCTTCTGGTGGCGGCGTGGCCGGTTGGATTGGAGACGCGATGTGCGTCCGCTCATTCCTTGGCTCCTGATTGGCGCATCAGCAGGACTCTTCACCGCCTGGGTGGAACGTAGGTTCATCGGCGCGGTGGGTCCTGAGTTTTCCTTGTCCCTGCTCGATCGATGCCTGCTCGCCGGCCGAGTGATCTGGTTTTACTTTGCGAAGCTGATCTGGCCGGGGAACCTGGTTTTTATTTATCCACACTGGACCATCGACGCTTCGATCGGGTGGCAATACCTGTTTCCGTTCGCGGTAGTGGTTGTTGCGGCGGCGCTGTGGTCGATCGCCCGGCGGTGGCGCGGCCCTTTGGCCGGATTCCTGTTTTTTGCGGGAACTCTGTTTCCCGTGCTCGGATTTCTGAACGTGTATCCGTTTATTTATTCCTATGTCGCCGACCACTTCCAATATTTGGCGAGTCTGGGAATTATCGTGCCTCTATCGGCCGCGATGGCGCTCGGCAGCGAGCGGTTGCGTTTGTCCCGGCGGGCTCTGGCTTGGGCGCCGGCGGTCGCGCTGCTAGCAACCCTCGGAGTTTTGACTTGGCGGCAGGCTGCCATCTATCGCGACTCCCAGACCATCTATCGAGCCACGCTGCTGCGCAATCCCGGCTCCTGGATGGCTCACAACAACCTGGGCGCCGAGTTGCTCGATGTTCCGGGCCAATCGAGCGAAGCGATTTCGCATCTGGAAACCGCGCTCCAGTTGAAGCCGGATTCGGCCGAGGCGCACAACAATCTCGGTAAAGCGCTGGGCCGGATCAGCGGCCGCCAGCAGGACGCCATCGCCCATTTTGAAGCCGCGCTCCGCATCCGGCCAAGGTTCCCGGAGGCGGAGAATAACCTGGGCCGAGCGTTGTCTCAAATGGGACGGTCGCAAGAGGCGATCCCTCATTTTGAGGCGGCGTTGCAAATCCGGCCCGCCTTTGCGGAAGCGCACGCCAATCTGGGCGTCGCTCTGCTCGACTTGCCGGGACGACTGCCGGACGCCATCGCTCAGTTCAAAGCGGCGCTGGAAATCGATCCGGAGCTGGAGCAGGCGCATAACGGTCTCGGAAGCGCTCTTGCGGACCAACCGGATCAGATTCCGGAAGCGATCCGGCAATTCGAGGCCGCTTTGCGAATCAACCCTGGCTACGCGGAAGCACACGCCAACCTCGGCCAGCTGTTTTCCCAACTGCCGGACCGTTTGCCGGACGCGGCGCGTGAATATCAAGCCGCGCTGGGCATCCGGCCGGATTATCCGGAAGCGCACAACGGCCTGGGCGTGGCGTTGTCGAAAATGGGGCGCACGCGCGACGCGATCACGCAGTACGAAGCTGCCCTGCGGCTTCGCCCTGACTATCCGGAAGCGCACAACAACCTGGGAACCGCGCTGTCGCAAATCCCCGGCCGGCTGCCAGAAGCCATTCCACATTTCGAAGCCGCGCTGCGGAGCGATCCTGGTTCGGCGGAAATGCAAGCTAATCTCGGAAACGCTCTGTCGGAAATTCCCGGCCGTTTGCCGGAGGCGATCCAACATCTCCAGGCGGCCGTGCGGATTCGCCCCGATTTCGCGGCGGCTCATTACTTGCTTGGCATCGCTCTGGCTCGAAGTCCAGGCAGCGCGAGGGAGGCACTGGCGCAACTGGAAGCCGCGCAGCGCTTGCAATCCGATCCGAAATTGCAACAGCTGATTGACCGCCTGCGAGCCGGCGTGCGCTAGCTGCTAGCGGTGCTGCCCGAGTTTCTTCAGCAAGCCCAGCGCTTCTTGCCGCACGGCCGCATCCTGGCTTGCGGCGGCCTTCTCCAAGTAAGGACGAGCGGCTGCCACATCGCCGGAATCGGCTAGTGATTCACCCAGGTGCAGGTTCGCCCGGCCGAATTCGGGGCGGATGCGCAGCGCCTCGCGATACTGCTCAATCGCGCGGGCCAATTGTCCCTTGGCCGCCAGTAGCGTTCCCAGGAACTCATGCGACTCGGCGGAATTTGGATCGTTCCGAAGCCCGCGCTCGAGTTGCTGCTCGGCTTCATCCCGCCGCCCTGACTGCGCCAGCGCCACTGCGTAGTCGTAGCGTGCCGGCGAGTTGTTCGGGTTGACGCGCAGCGCAGCTTCGAAATGATAACGCGCCTCTTCCATTCGGCCGCTAGCTGCCAGCAGATTCGCCAGATTGTTGTGCGCCTGCGCATAGTTGGGATCGAGCGTGATGGCTTTCCGCAGCGCCGGTTCGGATCGCGCCCAATCATGCGTCTCGAGCAAAACTCCTCCCAGGCCGTTGTAGGCTTCCGGCAGGGTGTCATCCAGGTCGATCGCCTTTTGAAATGCCGCCACCGCCTCAGGAGCTTTGCCTTGTTCGGCATAAACGTTGCCCAGCAGATCCCAGGTGGCGGCGTCTGGTGGTGCCGACTTCACTGCCTGCTGGAGGATTTCAACCGCGCGCCCTGGTTGCCGCAGAGACATCAGAGACAGCGCCATACTTTGCATTGCGGCGAGCGAGTTGGGACTCCGCCGCAGCGCTTCTTCGTACAGTGGAAGCGCCTGATTGGGTTTGCCGCTCTCGCGCCATGCATCGGCCAATTGCAGATAGAACTCGGCCCGGCCAGGACGATACTTCTCGATCGCGGCCGCCAGGCGCCCGATTCCTCCCAGATTGCTCTGTTGCTCGACCTGCGCGACTGCCAGATACAATTCGTCGTCGGACCGCGGCAACGTTTTTGGGTAGTACAGAGCCACTTCTCCGCGATATGGGTCCGCGTCCCCCACGCGCTCGCGGATGTCGGCCACAAGATCTCTGGCCGGCTTCCGCCGCTGGATGTAATGATCGGTCATCACTACATGAACCACATCGTCGGTCCGGCGCTTGGGCATATGACAACCGATGCAGTCAGTCTCTCTCGTGTGCTTGCCGGACGCGACCAGCCGGTTGAACGCCGCGAAATGGCACTGCCGGCAGACGGTGGTGTAATGCAGAGCCGCCGCCTCGCCTCGCGGGACATCGTGCGGATTATGGCAGGTAGTGCATTGCAGTGCGCCATTGCTCTTTTGAAAGCAGGCCGAGCGATCCAGCCGGTAAGCCGCACCGGCAATCTCGAATCGCTCAGCTTGATCGTGTCCCGGCGCCTGATCGAAATGCAGCATGAATTGATCCAGCGGCTCGCCCGGCCGGTAAGAAAACGGTGCGCGCTCGTATCGCACAATCGAATTGGGCAAAGGGAAGCTAGTAGTTTCCAAGTGGCATTGCAGGCACACCTCCATTTGCCGCTCCGGCGCCAGCCCCGCTGGATTCACGATCGAGCCGCGTATGTCCGCGCGCGATGTGTTCGGGTTGCGTGCTAACTCAACATGCTTCTCGCCCGGGCCGTGGCAGCGCTGGCAATCGATGCCTTCCTGAACGCTCAAGAAAACTGGATCGCTTCGCCGGTCAGCATCGCCTGGAATCTTTGGATAGGCGTTGTGGCAGAACATGCAATCGTAGCCGATCAACCGCCGCCGGCTTTGATGATCCGGCCGATCGTAGCCGGGATTCATGGCCCAGTAGCCGCCCTTTTCGGCATACCAGGCCAGCGGCAGCTCGATCAACGTGTTTCGCCCGGTACGGTGCAAGTAGGTCCGCGAGTGATTGCCGGAGCCAACAATGAAGTCGATTTCGGCTTCCGACATGTTGGTCTGTTTGCCGTCATAGTCGATCTGGTACTGTCGCTGGAAATATTTGCCGTCGCGCCGGACCATGGCATAGTAGGTCGCCGAGGGCTGGTGAAAGTAAATCTTTGTATAATCTTCGATCTGATTGGCCGCGCTGGGCCGGTAGAACGATCGCCCCATGCCGGTGCGCTGATAGGTTTCCCAGATGCTCTGGTGGCATCCGGCGCATACTTTGGTATCGGCGTAACCTGCGGGCTGCGCGTGCAACAGGCCTAGCGCGATGGAACAGGCTAGTAAAGCAGGCCTGGACGCGCCCAGTGGCATGGCTCATTTTAGCGCGAGAACCAATTGTAGTGGACTTTGTTCTATGCAATTACTAGAACTATTTTGGCCTGGACGCTAAATCTGTCACCAAGTTTTTTGTTGACAGCCGATGCCAAACCAATTTACAATCGGCCCAATACACTTATTGCTGGTGTACCGACTGCAGGGGTAGTCTACCGGATCGCAGGTTGATCCGAAAATCCACGTAGGAGATTTGAATGAGCAAAGCCAAGTTTGTGCTCTGCGTCTTCGCAGGCCTGGTCGCTTTGATGTTCTTGCCTTCCAAGGCGATGGCACAGAGCACCATTTCGGGACAAGTAAGAGATACTTCCGGCGCCGTGATTGCTAACGCCACGGTGGAAGCAGCCAGCGACGTTCTCATCGAAGGCAAGCGTACCGTTACCACCAACGCTGAAGGACGATACGCCATCATTGACC
>Ga0335083_10002158_pt1 | contig 26246 bp, 24 predicted proteins | sample Lox_Sample_42_FD_206716 | JGI IMG/M metagenome (GOLD analysis project Ga0335083, IMG submission 206716) | Soil microbial communities from Loxahatchee National Wildlife Refuge, Florida, United States - Lox_Sample_4.2 | ecosystem: Environmental > Terrestrial > Soil > Wetlands | place: USA...
GCCCAGGACGATCGCATAGCTTGCCACCATCAGCGCGTGCGCCAAAGTGTACGGAGCATCCAGCATCCGCTGCGATTGGCTCATGGCGAGATGGCAGATCACGTTCAGCGCGGCAGCGAAGAAAAGTGCGCGGTCCAGCCAAGCCGATGTTCGCCGCAGCCGCCACCCATACCCGGTCGCCGCGGCGATGTAGATTGCAGCCGGAAGCAGGTCCCAGGCCCGCGGGATGAAAACACCCGGATGAATTTTGGGCGCCCGCGGCAGCATGAAGTAGAAAACGCTGGTGAGATACGCCACGGCACCCACGATCAGCGTCACGCCCGCCATTTCTTTCGCAGGATCGCGTGATACCGGAATCCGCCGCTCCACGATCAGCGCAGCCAACAGAAGCACCCCAAGCAGCGTTCGGCCGGCCAGCCAGCCAAGCGAGATCTGGGTTGAGATGCCGGCGGCGACAAGCATTCCACGGTAGAACGTCATGCTGCTGGCCGCCTCAATCACTCCCGCCAGGACGAAGCCGAAGGCGAGAATCAACGAAATCCGGTCGTGCGTTCCCCGAAAGCGGATCATCGCGTTGGCGGCAAACGTGAAGGCGATGAGGCTACCCGCCATTTCCAGGTAGGCGTTCGCAAGCGGATCAGAGCTGTAGTGAGAGTGCCGGAGGACCCACAATAGGGCGCAGTAACCCGCCATAGCGATCACGCCCAGCGCGATCAAGCCAAAGCGGTAACGCGCCCAGGATTTTGCCCAAGTGCCCACACATCCCCTCAGTAAAGAGACAATGCCCCGTAGTGGGAAAGCAGTTCTTCTGCCGTTTTCCCCGGTACGGGACCCTTCTCTAACTATACTATTTTCTTAACGAAGCACCCGGCGAGACGGACGGTTGTCGCAAAACGATACACACCGCGTCTCAGCTCCAATTGGAATTGTTACGCGGGTGAGAGCGTCTTTACGCGACCAAAGAGGGGTTAAGGCTTGGGTGGAACGGTTGGGTTGACGGGCACGGGCGGCAGGTCGAACGCTTGAATCGTGCTCTGAAAGCCCACCTTCTTGTGAGCGCCGTCGCAAAACGGCTTGTTTGCGGAATGCCCGCAGCGACACAGCCCGATCTTGTCTCGCCCAGCCAAGCCGAATGCCTTGCCGTCCTGGTCGAGAACCTCGAAGTCACCCTCAACGCGGATCGAACCATCGCTGCGAACCGTAATCTTCGTTGATGCCATTCCTTCCTCCCGTGGAAGCGCCGGGTCTTAACCCGGCGAAACGCCGCTTGCCTTCAGTGGGCTTTAGCCCTGGTGACCGCCCGTTCGCGAACTTCCTAATACTTCGGCACGTTCGGATCCACTTCATCCGACCACGCCAGAATACCGCCCTTCAAGTTGTGAATCTTCTTGAACCCGGCCTTCTGCAGGAACTCGACAGCCTGTGCCGATCGCTTTCCCGACTTGCAGTGCGCCACGATTTCTTTGGAACTATCCAACTCGTGAACGCGCTGCGGCAGCTCGCCGAGCGGAATCAAATGTCCGTTGATGTTGCAGATCTGGTATTCGTGCGGTTCGCGAACATCCAGCACGTAGATATCGTCGCCCCGATCGAGCCGCGTCTTCAGTTCGCGCGGAGCAATTTCCGGAATATTCGTCACGGTGCTCGGTGCCTCCTCGCCACGAATGCCGCAAAATTCTGCGTAGTCAATCAGTTGTCGCACGGTTGGATGCGTCCCGCAAACCGGGCAATCTGGATTCTTCCGCAGCTTCAGCTCGCGAAACTTCATCGCCAGCGCGTCGAACAGCAGCAGGCGGCCGATCAGCGGCTCGCCTTTGCCGATGATCAGCTTCAGCGCCTCGGCCGCTTGGATCGTGCCCACGATTCCGGGAAGCACGCCCAGCACGCCTCCTTCGGCGCACGACGGCACCAAACCCGGCGGAGGCGGCTCCGGATACAAGCATCGGTAGCACGGCCCGTCCGGCGCGCCAAACACGGTGATCTGGCCCTCGAAGCGGAAAATCGAGCCGTAGACGTTCAGCTTGCCCATCATCACCGATGCGTCATTCACCAGATAGCGCGTCGGAAAATTGTCGGTGCCATCGACGATGATGTCGTAGTCCTTGAACAGTTCGAATGCGTTAGCGCTGGTCAACTGCGTCTCAAACGTGTCGATCTGAATGTCAGGATTCAAGTCGTGCAGGCGCGCCGCCGCGGCTTCCACCTTCCGCGTGCCCACGTCCTTCGATCCGAAGAGCACCTGCCGCTGCAGGTTCGTCGAATCCACCACGTCGAAATCCACCAGCCCGATGCGCCCCACGCCCGCCGCGGCGAGATACAGCCCCAGCGGCGCTCCCAGCCCGCCCGTGCCGATGCAAAGCACCTTGGCCTGCTTGATCTTGAGCTGTCCCTCCATGCCCACTTCGGGCATGATCAGGTGCCGGCTGTAGCGGAGGATTTCTTCTTTGGACAGGCTCGCTGCCGGAGCTTCGGTCTTTGTAGCCATCGTACTGACTCCCGTTCTTCGCTTTGACTAACCGATTAGATGCGCGAGCGATTCGCGCCGCCCGCAATCGATGGCACGATGCTGATCGTGTCGCCGGCCTTCACCGCCGTCTGGTCCTTCTGGAGATAGCGAATGTCCTCGTCGTTTACATACACATTCACGAAGCTGCGCAGCCGCCCGTCATCCGAAAATAGATGCTTCTTCAAGTCGCTGTGCTTCGCCGTCAGCGCGCTCAACGCTTCGCCCACCGTACCCGCTTGAACCTCGACGGTTTCCTGCTTGCCCGCATATGCGCGCAGCGGCGTCGGAATCATCACCTTCACTGCCATTCGCTTTCCTCCCTGAAATCAGCCCGCTATTGGATGTCCGGCTACTGCTTTGCGGTTTCGATCTCTTCCGGATCGTACGCCGCCCGGTCGTCATGCAGGCGCCACGAAGTCGTATCCTTCGGCTCGCCCTTTTCGACGCTCACGATGATGTAGCTGTACCACGGCCACGCATGCTCACGATCGAATTCGCTCGGTCGTGCCGGGTGATCGGGATGCGAATGATACCACCCGATCAGTTCCAGCTTCTTCTCCTGCGCCGTCTTTTCCGCAAGGCGGAAGTCTTCGGGAGTAATCTCAAACCGATTCCGCGGAGAATCGTTTCGCTGGTTCGCCAGCGGCATCAGATCCACGACCTCGCGGCCGGCGTCTCCGTCCAGCCCCAGCAGCGCGCCGCAGCATTCGTGCGGATACGTCTCCACGCCGTGGGCGTGAATCCGCTGGTACATCTCCTCGCGAACCTTCAGCCGGTACCCGCCGCTCACTCTTCGCTCCAGAACCGGTCGCTCAAGTACTTGTCGCCCGAATCCGGGAAGACGGTCACGATCACGGCCCGCTCATTCTTCGGGATCCGCCGCGCGACTATCATCGAAGCCCAAAGTGCCGCGCCCGCGCTCACTCCAGCTAAGATGCCTTCCTCTTTCGCCAACCGCCGGGCGATGCGATGCGCATCTTCGGTCTGTACTTCGAGGTTCTCATCCGCCAGCGCCGCATCGTAGATTGACGGAACAATCGCCGTCGCCATGTGCTTCAGCCCTTCCAGCCCATGGAAGCTCGAATCGGGCTGGAAGCTGAGGCATCGGATTTTCGGGTTCAGTTCTTTCAGCCGCCGCGTCGTCCCGCAGAACGTCCCGCTGGTTCCAAGCCCTGCCACAAAATGCGTGATCTGCCCCTTCGTCTGCTCCCAGATTTCGAGCGCCGTTCCTTTGTAGTGTGCCGCCGGATTCGCCGGGTTCCCATACTGGTCTGGATAGAAATACTTCTCCGGATCGGCCTCGTAAATTTCGCGCACGCGCCGGATCGCGCCGTCGGTCCCATCGCCCCCGGGGGTCGAAACGACTTCTACCCCGTACGCCGCCAGAATCTGTTTCCGCTCCGGCGACGCGCTCGACGGCAGGCACAGCTTCACCTTGTATCCCAGCGCCGCGCCGATCATGGCATACGCGATTCCCGTGTTGCCGCTGGTCGCATCCAGAATCACCTTGCCCGGCTTTAGCTTCCCGCTCCGCTCGCCCTCCCGGATCATCGAGTACGCCGCGCGGTCCTTCACCGACCCGCCCGGGTTGAACCACTCCGCCTTCGCGCAGAACGTGACATTGGGGAACTCCGCCGTCACCCGCTCGATCCGGATCAACGGCGTGTTGCCGATGCGCTCAAGCAGCCGCTGGCCGACCGGCCCGGACACTGCGGCCGTTTGCGTCGAGACCATGGGTTTGTTCGCCGTCGTCACTCGTGTCGTCCTGTACCGGGAAAATCCTCGTAATGCGTGAATTCGAAGCAGTTTAGCAGATTAGCGGCTGGGGCTACAGCAACAGCGGCAGGACGTGGCGGCGTGGACGCTCAGCAGGAAAGCTCGCGTTGTGAGGCCGAAACTCATGCCCCTATATGATGCTCGATGCCCGGTCATAGACGCAAGCCCCGCTACTTCGTGTTCGCGAAGAACAGAAGATCTGAGCAGCCGCCACGACTCACCTTAACATGGCCCGAATCCTCGTACGGGATATCGAAATCTCTGAAGTACCAATCCGTTGCCTCCGGCCAGACACGGTACTGTCCCCGAGGGACCTGCATGTGAAACCGTCCTTCCGCGTCACTAACAGCGGTAAAGGTTCTTCCTCTCCCAGACGCGGTGACACGGATTCCTGAAACTCCCGTATCGCCGAACCACCCGTCGACGACGCGACCGCTAATATCTCCGCTCGAAGCATGCTTCGCATTCCTCACGATCTCTTCAATGATGTTTACCGACTGTTTCGCGGCCGCGATTTCCGAGGAGTTTCCGCAGCAGTCAATCTGCAAGTGCCCCTCGGACCTATTCGCAAAGAGCAGGTAGGTGTGGTGCAGTTCCAGTGGAAACCTGGCACTCGCGTTCTCCGTGTAGACCTCGATCTGCCTCTCAGGCCGGCCCCTAAAGACTCTTACGACATCGAGCCTGTAAAACCATCCCTCGATCGAATCCTCTTTGCCGTCGATCTGTGCTGACCTGACGGTGCCGACAAAAACCACGTCGCTGTGAAAGAACTCCGTACAAACGCGAGGATGAGGCATGGGACAAACTGCCACTGCGGGCGATGAGCAGAATGAGGCCAGGATCAGCAAGAAACAAGAACTGCGCACGAGGGCGTTGGGGTGCACAGGCAGATTCTATCGCACGCGCCTCATTACCACGATGTCTAGTGGATATGTTTCGCCGGCAGTTCGAACGCCAGCAGCACGTTTCCCGGCATCCCTGCCGTCACAGTGAATCCTGACGTAACGTATACCATTCTCCCGGACACAGTCGGCCCGCTCCCGCTCATCGATCCGCCGTGTGCTGGCACCCCGTTCACCGTCTTGAATTCCGGCTGCGTGTCGAAGTCCCACAGAATCTTCCCATCCCTCGCCGCGTAAGCCCGCAAGTGCCCGTCCATCGCTCCCGAGAACACCACGTCGTTCGCCGCTGTCACCGCTGCCAGTTGCCCACCGCTGCAACCCGCCTTCCCGGCGCAGTCTGTTTTCGGCGGCATCGTCTTCCACACCAGCTTCCCGGTTCGAATATCGATTGCCGCGAGCCCTCCCGGCACGGCCGGCGGCGCGCCCGGCTCGGCCGTCAGCGTCGAAATGTCGGAGTTCGCCGCAAACACGTACTTGCCGTCCGTCGCCGAGCCCCACTCGATTCCGCCCAGCCCGCTGCCCTTGCCGATCCGCTCTTGCCAGAGCTCCTTCCCGCCATCATCCGGATCAAGCCCGTACATCACGCCGGTCTTCTGCCCGCAAAGCAACACGCGCTTGCCGCCGCCCAGATCGACCAGAATGGGCGACGAGCCGAAATCCACGTCCGGCCCCATCTTCTCCGGGCAGTTGATGCGCTGCGGGTTCAGGCATCCGAAATTGAACACATCGTTCGGCGTCTTCTGCTGCGCCCACAGCCGTTTCCCGGTCGCCAGGTCAAATGCGACAATCGCGTCCGTGCCGTCCGCCGCCGGGTCCACATACGCGTCGCCCGTTCCCACGTAAATCCTGCCAAGCTTCGTATCAATTGTCGCAGCGTCCCAGATCGCCGCGCCCGCCGGTGTAAATTTCGCGTGGCTCTCGCCGGGCTTTGCCGGATGCGGCTCTTCGAGGATCGCGTAGCCCTTCCACACGATCTTCCCCGTCAGCGCGTCCACGGCCGTCTCGCTCCCGCGAAACGTGCAGCACGGGTAGTCGGGATCGCCTCCGCTCAGCTCTTCGTTTCCCGCCGTCCCCACATAGAGCCGCCCGCGATAGAGCACCGGCGCGCTGGTGATTCTGGCCGTGCGGTGCGCGTCGACCCTCACCTTCCAAACCAGCTTCCCGTCCCCCGCGTCCACCGCATACAGATTCGCTTCGCCGTCGCCGAAGTATGCGAGCGCGCGCCCGCCGTTCCCGGCCGCCACCGTCACCGCCGTGCGGACCGTTGTCTCCGCTCGGTAGGTCCAGATCGTGCAGCCCGTTTCCGCGTTCAGGGCGAATACGGTTCCGTCGCCCGAGCCCAGGAACAGCCGGCCGCCCACGATCGTCGGCTGCCCGTACGCCGTGCTTGCGTCGGGAATCCCGAAGGCCCACTTCACCTTCAGCCCGCCCACGTTCGCCGCGTTGATCGGAGTGTTTTTCGCATACCGCGCGTTCGCCAGGTCCGCGCCCCAGCCGTTCCAGTTCTGCGTGCTGCGCAATCCCGCCGCTGTCAACGGCTCGCTCTTCGCGCACATGTTCGCGCGCACCAGCTCCGCGCTGTTGCCGACCTTTGGCGTCAGGTAGGCCGCGATGGCGCGCCGCTCGGCCTCATTGATCCGGTTGCCGTAGATCACCATCGGACCCGATTCCAGCGCGCGCAGAATCTCCTCCTGCGTCTTCTGCCGCAGCGTGTCAACGGACGGCACGCGTCCCGGCGCCGCCGACGTCTCCGGCGCGCCGCTCGCGCTCACATGACACATCGCGCAGTGCGCCTTGAACAGCGCCGCCCCATCCGGCTTTGCTTCTTGCGCCGCGGCCCCTGCTGCTCCGACTCCAGCCGCCAAAGCCAGGACTGCTGCCATCCTTACCGTACGCACGATTCCCATTAGCCTCTTCCTCGTAGGGGCACAGCATGCTGTGCCCGGCGTAATTCCTTGGCTATGCCAATGCCACTTGTCTCGCCTTGCCGCATCCTTATATCTGCTTTTGCCGCCCCGGCGCAACGCGCCGAAGCCGCTAAGTGCCTTTTTCGGACCGCCGCGCTCGTTGGCGTCTCGCTATCTCGCCCTCGACCGACTAGACTCGTCTCGATGGACGTTCTCCAGGAACTTTTTCAGCAGCATTTCCACGCGCCTGCCACGCGGGTCCAGCCCATCCAGGGCGAACTCGGCGGTTCGGGCCGGAAGATCATCCGTCTGGCCAACGACCAGGTCACCGCCGTCGGCGTTCTCTACGACGTCCGCGAAGAGAACGTCGCCTTCCTTGAATTTTCCAGGCATTTCCGCCGTTATGCCTTGCCCGTGCCCGAAATCTACGCGCAGGATCTCGAGCAAGGCGCCTATCTCGAAGAGGACCTCGGCGATACCACGCTGTTCGAATTTCTTTCGAAGAATCGCCAGGGCGATCGCATCGCCCCGCCGGTCATCGAAATCTACCGAGCTGCTGTCGACCTGCTGCCGCGCTTTCAGATCGAAGCGGGCCACACGCTCAACTACGCCGTCTGTTATCCCCGCGCCGTCTTCGACGAGCAGTCCATCGCCTGGGACCTCAACTACTTCAAATACTACTTCCTGAAGCTCGCCGGCATTCCCTTTAACGAGCAGTCTCTCGAAGATGACTTCGCTCGCCTCACGAAATTTCTCGTCGCCGCTCCCCACGACTATTTCCTCTACCGCGACTTCCAGTCGCGCAACATCCTGCTGCGCGGCGGGCGCCCTTTCTTCGTCGATTACCAGGGAGGGCGCAAGGGCGCTCTTCAATACGACATCGCCTCGCTCCTTTACGACGCCAAGGCCGATCTGCCGCCCGAGTTCCGCCAGGAGTTGCTCGATCGCTACATCGCTCGCCTCGCCGATTTCACCAGCGTTTCGCGCGACTCCTTCCTGCGCCACTACTACGCGTACGTCTACGTCCGCATCATGCAAGCGCTCGGCGCCTACGGCTTCCGAGGCTTCTACGAACGCAGAACTCACTTTCTTCAGAGCGTCCCCTACGCGCTGAAGAATATCCGCTGGCTTCTCCAAAACGCTCAACTGCCCTTGGCGCTTCCGGCGTTGATGGACGCCTTCGCCGGCATCGTGGCCTCGGAGAAGCTGCAGCATCTCGCCACCGCGCCGTCTTCCCTGCCGGAAGCTTCGCAACAGGCTGTTCTTACTGTGCGAATTTCGAGTTTTTCCTATCGCCGCGGCCTTCCCAAGGACGAGACCGGCCACGGCGGAGGATTCGTCTTCGACGCCCGCTGCATCAGCAATCCCGGCCGCGAAGAGAAATTCAAACCGCTCACTGGCAAGGACGCGCCCGTCATCGACTACCTTGACCGTCAGGAAGGCGTCCGCGAATTTCTTACCGCTTCTCTTTCTCTTGTGAACGCGAGCATCCGCGCCTACCAGCGCCGCGGCTTTACAAGTCTTTCCGTCTCGTTTGGTTGCACGGGTGGGCAGCATCGCTCGGTCTATTTCGCGGAGCAGTTGGCGAAGCGGCTCGCGGATACCAAGGGAGTCGAAATCGTCGTGCGTCATCTCGGGCTGGAGGCCTTGGGGAAATGAAGGCGATGGTCCTGGCCGCCGGTCTCGGCACCCGCTTGCGGCCTCTCACCGACGATCGTCCGAAGGCGCTCGTGGAAGTTGCCGGCCGCACGCTGCTCGAAATCACCCTCGCGCGTCTGCGCTCCATCGGCGTCACCGACGTCATCGTCAACGCGCATCATTTCGCCGACATGATCGTCGAGTATCTACGTGCTCACGATAACTTTGGCATGCGCATCGAAGTCTCCCTCGAAGACGTCCTGCTCGACACGGGCGGCGGCCTGAAGAAAGCCGCCCATTTCTTTCTGGAAAATTCCGGCGCCGCTGGAGAGCCCTTCGTTCTTCACAATGTCGACGTGATCAGCGATATCGACCTCCGCGAAATGCTGCGGTCCCATTCCAAGCGCGGCGCCCTCGCCACTCTCGCCGTTCAGCACCGCCCCTCGTCCCGGCTTCTGCTTTTCGATCAGAATCTCCAGCTCTGCGGCCGCCGCGCGGGTCCCGGTCAGGCTGATGAAATCGTCCGTCCCGCGCAGCCTCTCGAGGCGCTGGCCTTCTGCGGCATCCACATCATCTCCCCCCGCCTGCTCGGCTTGATCACCGAAGAAGGCGCTTTCTCGATCATCTCCACCTACCTGCGCCTGGCCTCCGCCGGAGAAAAGATCCTCGCTTTCCGAGCGGATCATTCCTACTGGCGCGACCTGGGCAAGCCCGCCGACCTCGCCCAAGCCGCGGCCGACTTGCAACGCATCGCCCCGCCATCCTAGCCGCAGCTTTTCTATTCGTAGCGTCCGTGGGCCGCTACGTACGTAGCACTGCGAAAATAGAACGGTGACATTGGGTACAAAACCGTTGCGTTGCCTGACCCTTGGAAATATATTGCTCACGTCTTTCCGGCCCTGAACCGATAGAAAACTTCGGATTCCGTTTTCTTGATGCACGACTTCAGTTCCTTGCGTGAAAGGAGCTGCCGATGCATGCCACACGCGTCATCCTGGTTGTCGCCACTCTGATCAGCGCGGCCATCTTTCTAGGCATGACCTTCGACACAGTTCGCCAGATGGGCCCGCGCACTCATGCCGACCAGCTTTCGGCCAGCGTCGTGGAAGGGAAATGGCTCTGGCAGAAGAACGACTGCAACGACTGCCACACCATCCTCGGCATCGGCGGCTACTACGCCCCGGACGTCACCAAGAGCTACGCCATCCGCGGCGATGCCTGGCTCCGGCAATTCCTGAAGGACCCCGCCCAGATGTATCCCAACACTCGCCAGATGCCCAACTTTCACTTCGGTGACTCCGAAATCACCTCACTCGTCGCCTATCTGAAGTGGGTCAGCGAAATCGACACCAACGGCTGGCCTCCCGCGCCGCAGGGCATGGCTTTGCAGGAATCCGGCGGCCACATGGTGTTTCTCGCCCAGCACTGCAACACGTGCCATGTGATCGAAGGCAGCGGCGGAACCATCGGCCCAGATCTCACCCACGTCGGCAGCCGCCGAACCGAGGACTGGATCGTCGAGCAACTCAACGATCCGCGCAGCCATAAGGCCGATTCGATAATGCCCAGCTTCACGCAGCTTCCCGGCGACCAGAAACAAGAACTGGCGCAATACCTCGCGGGATTGAAATAACCAGGAGGCTCCGATGAAATTCAAATCGCAGAGAATCGCGCGCGAATACTTCCTCGTGGCGCTCCCTCTTTTCTTCCTGCAGGTAATCTTCGGGATGCTGGCCAGCGTGAAGTACGTCTGGAATGTCGATCCGCTGCTGAAGATTCTTCCCTTCAACATCGCGCGGGAGATTCACATCAACCTGCTCGTCTTCTGGCTGCTGCTGGCGCTCATGGGCGCCACCTACTACATGGTCGCGGACGAAATCGACGCCGAAATCTACAGCCTCCGCCTCGCCCGCATCCAGCTCTGGATACTCACCGTCAGCGGCGTGGCCGCCATCGTCGGCTATTTTTTCCGCTGGAGCTTCGGCATGCCGTTCCTCGAGCAGCCCACGCTCATCAAGATCGTCATCGTCGTCGCCGCCCTGATGTTTCTCTACAACATCGGCATGACCATGTTCACCAGTCATCACAAACTGACGCGCACCACCGCTACGCTCCTTGGCGGCATGGTCATGCTCTCCGTCATGTTCCTGTTCGGCATTCCGTTCATGAACAACCTCAGCACCCAGTACTACTTCTGGTGGTTCGTCATTCACCTCTGGGTCGAAGGCGCCTGGGAGCTCATCGCCGCCTCTCTCGTTGCCTGGTGCCTGATCAAGCTGACCGGCGTCCCGCGCAAAACCGTCGAGGGCTGGGTCTTCGCCGAAGTCTGCCTGGTGTTGTTGACCGGCATCATTGGAACCGGCCACCATTACTACTGGATCGGTACTCCGCACTACTGGCTCATCTGGGGGGCCGTGTTCAGCGCCGCTGAGCCAATTCCTATTGTCATGATGCTGGTCGACGCGGTTCGCGACCTGCTGAAAGCACGCACGCTACCGATCGTCAATACGCTCGCGCTTGCCTGGCTGGGCGCGAGCGCCTTCGTCCATTTCGTCGGCGCGGGCGTCTGGGGCTTCGGCCAAACCCTCCCGCAGATCAATCGCTGGACCCACGGCACGCAGATCACCGCCTCCCACGGCCACTTCGCCTTCTGGGGAGCCTACGGGATGCTGGCCATCGCGCTGATGTACGCCATCTTGCCCGAGGTCACCGGCCGCGCGCCCAACGGCAAGCAGGGCGTCGGTTTCTCAGCCTTCATGAGCCTGAATTTCGGAATGATCTTCATCGTCATGGCGCTGCTGATCGCGGGAATCGTTCAGGTCTACCTGCAGCGCATCATGGGCCTGGATTTCCTCGAGGTGCAGAACCACATGCGCCTCTGGTTCGAGGTGCGCCTGGCCGCCGGCGGCCTCTTCACCGTCGGAACCATCCTGCTCATGTGGGACCTAATCCGCATCGCGCTGCCGCGCCCCGCCACGCATCTTGCTGGAGCGCCTGTTCCCCAATCCGCCGACTAGCGCGGCACTATCCGCACCAGAGTGTCAGGGTCGAAAGACATCTTTTTGTCTTTACATCCCTCCCGCCGGTTCCATATCCTGATTCTCCCATGTGGTACGTCGACAAGCTCTTCACCCAGGCCCAGATCGAGTCGCTTTCGGCGAAAGGCTTCCTGGTCCGCAATTCCGGGGGCGTGGTCCGAATCGAAAAACACAATTGCGGCGCCGAACTTCGTAAGGAAGCGGAAGGCCGTTTCCGCATGACCATCATTCCTTCGATCATGCTCCAGGGCCAGTTCACGCGCCTTTGGGACGCCGGTTACCAGAAATTCCTCCTCACCAACGATGGCTTGAAGGTGCCAATCCGGGTCACGCAGCTTGGCGACCTCCGTCTCTTCAACGAAGAGCTGCGCACCGCCCTCGGTGTCTCTACCTATTACAACGAAGCGCTCGGCTCCACCTGCCACTACAGCGTCTACGACCGCGTCAAGGGCCGCAGCGGCGACAACCCCGACGAAACCGTCGGCGCCCACGAAGTCTCTGAGCACTAGGCGGTTCGCTCGACCTCGCCACGTTGACAAACCCGTTTCCGCCCGACTAGCATTTCATCGCGAACGACGAACAGCCAAGGAGTCCGTCATGGCCATTTATCTCGAAGAATTGTCGGCCGTAGGCGCCGTGCGTTTCCCAGACATTCCCCTCTACCAGGGATTCGGTGCGCCCAGCCGCCTGGAAGCCGATCTGCGCGATTGCGAAGTGACCTACGGAGCCGTCCCGAAGGACCTGAACGGCATCCTCTACCGCTGTGGTCCCGACCGCCAGTACCCGCCGATGGGCGGCGACGACATCTTCATCGACGGCGAGGGCATGGTCGTGATGTTCCGCTTCGACAACGGCCACGTCGACTACAAGAGCCGCTACGTGAAGACCGCGCGCTACCAGCTGCAGGCCGAGCATCGCCGCGCGCTCTTCGGCCGCTATCGCAACCGCTACATGCGCGATCCCATCGCCAAGGATTGCAACTCGGGCGCGGCCAACACCAACGTCGTCTGGCACGCGGGGAAGCTCCTCGCGCTCAAAGAAGACGACATGCCGTACGAGCTCGATCCCTACACGCTCGATACCATCGGCCGTTACGACTACAACGGCACGATCAAGTCCGTCTGGATGTCCGCGCATCCGCACCTCGACCAGACCACCAACGAGCTGCTCACGTTTGCCTATCAGGCCAAGGGCGACGGGACCACCGACGTGGCGTACTTCGTCATCGGCCCGGACGGAAAGCTGAAGCACGAGGTCTGGTTCAGCGCGCCATGGGCCGGCATGGTCCACGACTTCGCCATCTCCGACAAGTACGTGATTTTTCCGTTCTTCCCGCTGCTCACCGACGTGGACGTGCTGAAGAAAGGTGGGCCGTTTTACACCTGGCATCGCGACCGCCCCACGGTCGTGGCCGTCGTTCCGCGCTACGGCACGGCGGACCAGGTACGCTGGTTCCACGGCCCCACCAGCTTCGCCGGTCACATGATGAATGGTTCGACGCACGGCTCGAAAGTCAGCCTGGATGTATGCCTTTCGGAGGGCAGTTCGTTCCTGTTCTTCCCGAATCACGACGGCACCACCCCGGATCCCAGGCTTGCCGTCCCGCATCTGACGCGGTTGACCTTCGATCTTGCCGGCAACACGGAAGACTACAAGACGGAGCAGCTCTACGACTGGATGTGCGAGATGCCCCGTGCCGACGACCGCTACTACGGCAACGGGACCTACCGGAAGGGCTATGTGATCTGCCGCGACCCGAATGTGCCCGGGGCGGGGAATATCGGCTTCGGCGCCGTCGGCCAGTTCGATCACCAGACCGGCAGCGCGAAACTGTGGAACCCGGGCCCGGATTCCGGCGTGCAGGAGCCGCTGTTCGCTCCGCGCAAGCCGAATTCGCCCGAAGGAGACGGCTACCTGCTCGCGCTGATCAACCGCATGGCGGAAAATCGCAGCGACCTGGCGATTCTCGACGCCTCGAACGTGGAAGCGGGGCCCGTGGCGATCGTCAAGCTCCCGCACCGCGTGAAGACGACCTTCCACGGCATGTGGGTTTCCGAGGAAGCGCTTCGCTCCGGCCGCTACTCCGCCGTCCGCTCGTAAAATGGCTGAAGTCGTCGCGCTCGTGGACGATCTGTTCTTCCAGGCCAAGCTGCTCGAAACGGCGAAGCAGGTCGGCGTTGAAGTGCGAACCTGTGTCACGGCCGATGCGCTCGACGCGGAAATCGCGAAAGCGCCGCCGCGATTGGTGGTCGTTGACCTGAACGCGCGCTCGGAACCATTGAAGGCTCTCGAACGGCTCAGCGGAGGAACGATCAGGTCGATCGCGTTCTTGTCGCATGTGCAGAACGATCTCGCTGAACGCGCCCGAGCCGCAGGATGCCAGGAAGTGATGCCACGCTCGAAATTCACGCAGAACCTGGCAACCATCCTCGCGGGCGCGAAATCCCAATCGTGATGAAGTCGAGAATCCTGTTTGCCGTCCTTGTTGCGCTCGCCGGCGTGTCCAGTGCATCCGCCCAAGACGGCCACGAAACCGATCCGGCGGCTGCGCTGACGTCCGCGCTGAACGCTGCCTGTCGCGGCAACGAGACGATGTTTGCCAACTACCTGACGGCCGACAACGCGGCGGCATTCAAGGCCTTGCCGCAGGATCAGCGCACACAATTCCTCGAGCGCTTTTCGCTTTCCGATCAGCCGGGCAGGCCCCTGATTTCAGCGGACGACAAGAATCACACGGTAGTGCGCTGCGTGGATCCAGCGGGGACAGCGGAATTTCGGTTCGGCGACGCGCGGGTACACGAAAATCTCGCCTTTATTCCTGTCTCCGCGGTGAATAGCCAGCAGACCGAATTCGGCTTGGTCCGTGAGAGCGGCAGCTGGCGTTTGATTTCGCTGGGACTGGTAATGCTCGACATTCCGCAGCTTTCGAAGCAATGGGCGGCGGGCGATTTGGACGCGCGCGAAGACGCGGCCCTCGCCAACCTCCGCGGTATCGCCGACGCCGTGCACACCTACAGGAATGCCTGGGGCAAGCTGCCCGAATCGCTCGAACAGCTCGGTCCCGCGCCGAAGGACGAGGTTTCGCCGCAGCAGGCTTCGCTGGTGAACGAACATCTCGCCGCGGGCAGTTCCGCGGGGTACAAGTTCCGCTACCGCGTCGTCGGCGCGGCCGAAAGCGAGCAGTCGTTCGAAGTGTCCGCACAGCCGGAAGCCTACGGGAAGACGGGCAAGCGCTCGTTCCTGCTCGATGCCGGCGGGAAGATCCACGCCGCCGACCGCCGCGGCGACCCGGCCACCGCAGAGGACGCCACCCTTCCGTGAAACACTCGAGCGGCTTCGTTGACACCCCGGAAAACGGCTGATAATTTCAATGTCAGTGCAGATTACGGACTCTCGACGGAAGCTTCCGCCCATCGTCCTATTCGCTCCGGCGATTCTTCTTCTCTACATGGCGGCCGGATGCGCGACCAGCCGCACCACCGTGGTCAAGCCTTCGGGACCCCCCGTCCAACTGCAAGACGCGACGCGGCAGGATCTTGTCACGCGCTATAACGCGCTGGCAACGGCCGTGAACTCCGTCAATCTCAGCGTGACCATGACGCTGACGGCCGGCTCGGCCTACACCGGCGTCATCAAGCAATATCACGAGGTGAATGGCTTCATCTTGGCGCAGAGGCCTTCGGACATCCGGGTAATCGGGCAAGCGCCGATCGTTGGCACCAAGATCTTTGACATGGTCAGCGACGCGGAGGCCTTTCGCATTTCGATTCCGTCGCAGCACAAGTTCCTGACCGGGCCGACGAAACTAGAACGGCCCTCGGCCAAGCCTATTGAGAACCTGCGTCCGCAGCACCTCACCGGGGCGATTTTCTGGGACGCCATTCCGGCCGATTTGCCTCTGCTGTTGGAGGAAGCCGGCGACGGTGGTCGCTACTACATCCTGACCGTCATCCGCCGAGCAGGGAACTCGGAAGGCCCGAACGCGGAATGGAATATTGACCGGAAAGTGTGGTTTGACCGCGCAGATTTGAGCGTGGCGCGACTGCAGGCCTACGAGCCCGGTGGAAAGATCGGCTCGGACATCGCCTACGGCAAGTGGGACACCTTCGGCGCGGTGCAGTATCCGAGGCAGGTTGGTCTTTCGCGTCCTGGCAACGACTACAAGCTAGAGATCGGTATCACCAAGGCGGCGTTCAATGAGACCATATCGGCCGACCGTTTCGAACTAAAGCAACCGGAAGGTGAGGAACTCGTGAAGGTGGGCGAAGACGCCGCCGAAACGGCAAGACCGAACATGACTCCTGCGGAGCCAAAGAATTGATCGGGCATATGATCGTCCACAACGCCCTGCACCGGCCGGTGCGGACGATCATTACGGTGATTGCGGTTGCCGTCGAAGTGACGCTGGTGATCATCGTGGTGGGCCTGACAACCGGGCTGCTGACGGAGTCGGCGAAGCGCACCGAAGGCGTCGGCGCGGACATCATGGTGCAGCCCCCGTCGGCGTCGGTCTTCATGGCCTTCAGCGGCGCGCCCATGCCGATCGCAATCGGCGACAAGCTCCAAGAGCTCGAATACGTTCAGTCGGTGGCGCCCGTGCTCGTTCAGTTCAATTCCGTCAACGGGCTCGACATTGTCTACGGCATTCAGCCAGAGACGTTTCGCTCGGTTTCGGGCGGGTTTGTGGTGCACGAAGGCTCGGAACTGGCGGACCCGAACGATATCCTGGTGGACGACGTGTACGCGCGCGCCAAGAAGGTGAAAGTCGGCCAGGCGCTGCACATCCTGGAACACGACTGGCATGTGGCGGGGATCGTCGAGCACGGCAAGGGAGCGCGGCTTTTCGTTCTGATGTCCACCCTGCAGGAAATGTCCGGAGCTCGCGAGAAGGCATCGGTTTTCTTCGTCAAGCTAGACCGCTCCGATCACACGCTGGCGGTGATCGACGAGGTTCGCCAGCTGTTGCCGCGGTACGAAATCCGCCCGCTGAAGGACTACATCTCACTGATGACTTCGTCGAACCTACCGGGACTGGGCGCATTCATCAACGTGATGATCGGTATCGCCGTGGCCATCGGATTCCTGGTCACGTTTCTTTCGATGTACACGACAATCATCGAGCGGACCCGCGAAATCGGCGTACTGAAATCGCTGGGCGCGTCGAAAACCTACATCGTTGAAATCATCATGAGCGAGACGACGCTGCTGTGCCTGGCCGGTGTGATCGTGGGTGTCGGACTCAGCGTCCTCTCCCGCGCGATATTCCTGAAGCTCTTCCCGTCCCTGACCATCCTGATCACGGTAAAGTGGATCCTGCTTGCCGGACTGATCGCCGTGCTGGGCGGCCTGCTCGGCGCGACGTATCCGGCGTGGCTTGCCAGCCGCAAAGACCCCGTCGAAGCGCTGGCCTACGAGTAGTCCCTCCCGAAACTTCGTTTCGCAACCAAGCTTTGCAGAAACGTGCAACGCGGCTAGACTATTTGCGTCCTCATAGGCATCATCGCTCGCGGGGGAACGGCAGTTGGAGCCCATACTCAAGACGGAAAATCTGTGGAAGATGTACCGGACTGGCCGGATGGAAGTTCCGGCGCTGCGCGGCGTGAGTGTGTCCATTCTTCCCGGCGAGTTCGTGTCGATCATGGGGCCTTCGGGCTGCGGGAAGTCGACTTTGCTGCACGTGATCGGCGGCCTGGCTCAGGCGACGAGCGGCAAAGTCTTACTGGACGGCAATGACCTGACCGCGATGACCGATGCCGAGCGAACCTTGCTGCGGCGCCACAAAGTCGGATTCGTTTTTCAGAAATTCAATCTGCTGCCGACGCTGGACACTTACCACAACAACGCGCTGGCGCAGCACATGCACGGAAGCGGTTTCGAGCCGCACCGCTTTGACGCCGTCACCGAGCTGCTGGGCCTGTCCGGCCGGCTCAAGCACAAGCCGTCGGAGCTTTCTGGCGGCGAGCAGCAGCGCGTGGCCCTGGCGCGGGCGATCATCAGCGAGCCGAAAATCGTGCTGGCTGATGAGCCGACTGGAAATTTGGACACCAAGAGTTCGGACACGGTGCTGGCGCTTCTGCGAAAGCTCAACAAAGAGCTGGGTCAGACCATCGTGATGATCACGCACAATCCGGAAGCGGCCACCTACGGCGACCGTGTGCTGCACATGCGCGACGGAATGGTCGTGAACGGAGCGGCCGCGCACTCCTGAAATGCGAAAAGTCTGGCGGGGCATCGTCAACACGATTTTCTGGTCATACGACCGCGGGAGCTGGCCCTACGACGTGCTGGTCGTGGTGATTCTGCTTTTCGTGCTGGCTACGCCGCGCAGCTGGTTCCACGACCGGCCGCAAGAGGGCGCGGTCGCCAGCTCGAGCGTGCAGCTTGTTTCCGAGGATGCGGACGGCCGGACACGGGTCTACCGGCTGGATGCGTCGGCGCTTGCGCCGGAGAAGCGCGCGGCGCGCGCGACGCCGGAGCTGGAGCGCGAGACGCACGACATTCTGGGCCGTGCGGTGGATGATCTGAAGGAGCGCGCGTTCACCGTGCTGCGGATCGTTCCCGTGCAGGACGCCAAGGGCGCCGTCGAGCACTACGACGTGACGATTCACTGGTAGAGAAAGCGAAAGAAGTTCCCATGGCCAGCACAGATTTGGCGCGACCCCTCACGGAGCGGATGCAGAACGCGATTCGCGACCTGCACGCGTTGCTGGGCGATCGCGTCACCACCGCCGAAGTGATTCGCGAGCATCACAGCCACGGCGAGTCGTATCATCCCGCGGCTTTGCCCGACGCGGTCTGCTTCCCCCAGTCCACGCCCGAAGTCAGCGAGATCATGAAGATCAGCGCGAAGCACCAGGTGCCCGTGATTCCGTTCGGAGCAGGCACTTCGATGGAAGCTCAGGTGAACGCGATTCACGGCGGCATCACCCTCGACATGTCCAGAATGAACAAAGTCGTGCGGATCAGCCCGGAGGATTTGCAGGCGACTGTCGAAGCCGGCACACCACGGAAACAGCTGATCAAGGCGCTGGCAAACACAGGTTTCACGTTTTTCATCGATCCGGGCGCGGATGCCACAATCGGTGGCATGACCTCGACGCGGGCATCGGGCACGACGGCGGTGCGTTACGGGACGATGCGCGAAAACGTGATGGCACTGACGGTGGTGCTGGCCGATGGGCGCGTGATCCATACGGGCTCTCGCGCGCGAAAATCCGCCGCTGGTTACGACTTGACGCATCTGTTCGTGGGTGCAGAGGGGACGCTGGGCGTGATCACAGAGGTCACTCTGCGCGTGCATCCGCTGCCGGAGGCCGTAGGCGCGGCGAGTTGCAATTTCCCGACGATCCGCGACGCCGTCGAGACGGCCATACAAACGATTCAGCTGGGCGTGGCCGTGGCGCGAATCGAGCTGATGGACGAGGCGCAAGTGGACGCTTGCAACAAATATTCAAAGACGAATTATCCCGTCGCACCGACGCTCTTCTTCGAGTTTCACGCCGATAGCGAGCGCGCCGTGGAGGATCAGGCCCGGACGGTGAAGGGAATCGCCGAGGACCACAACGGTGCGGGCTTCCGGTCGTTCAGCACGCCGGAGGAGCGTGAAACGCTCTGGAAGATGCGTCACGAGGCGTACTTTGCGAACTGCGCGATCCGCAAGGGCGGAAAGATGTTCACCACGGACATCTGCGTGCCGATTTCGCGCCTGGCGGACTGCATCGTGGAGTCGAAAAAGGACGTGGCGAATTGCTCGTTCCCGGCGCCGGTGGTGGGGCACGTAGGCGACGGGAACTTTCACATGTCCTTCATTCTCGATCCGGGGAATCTGGCGGAGCTGAATGAGGCGAAGATCGTTGAGGAGAAGATCATCCGCCGCGCGCTCGAAATGGGCGGGACGTGTTCGGGCGAGCACGGCATCGGCACCGGAAGGAAGAAGTACCTGCTCGACGAGCACGGCGCTGCGCTGGACGCGATGCGCGCGATCAAGCAGGCACTCGATCCCGATAACCGGATGAATCCGGGAAAGATGGTCGAGCCGCTGGCGCTCTACGGCAGCAAGTAGCGGAAAGCGCTAGCGCGGCTGCATGTCCCAGCTGGCGGGTACGTCCACGTAGGAGCGATTCAGTTCGGCGGTTGATTCCACTCCCAGGAGCGCCATCGTTCGCTGCAAATCCGCGCGCAGAATCTCGATCGCGCGGGTGACTCCCGCTTCTCCCGCAGCCCCAAGGCCGTAGGCATAGGCGCGGCCGATAAGTACGGCCTTCGCGCCGAGGCAGAGCGCCTTGGCGATGTCGCTGCCGCGACGAATGCCTCCATCGACCAGGACTTCGGCGCGACCTCCGATCGCTTTCACCACTTCGGGCAGCGCCCGCAGCGTGGCGGAGCAGGAGTCGAGCTGGCGGCCGCCGTGATTCGATACGACGACGCCCTGCGCACCTTCATCGAGGGAGCGCTGCGCGTCCTCGGCTGTCAGCACGCCTTTCACGACGAGCGGTCCCTTCCAGATTTCGCGAATCCAGCGCAGATCGGCCCAGGTGACAACGGATTTGGCGAGGCTCGCCTGCGTTTCCGCCAGCGGCATGGGGCCGCGGCCGGGGACGATCACGTTGGGCAGTTCGAGCATGCCGCCGTCCCGCAGGAAGCCGCAGAGCCAGCCGGGATGCGCAAGCAGGTTCGGCAAAAGAGGAATCTTGGGAAGCCGCTTCGAACCGGTCAGGATTCCGGCGCCGTTGCGGATATCGCGTTCGCGAAAGCCGAACGTGCCCGTATCGATGGTGATGGTGAGCACGGTGAATCCCGCGGCCCAGGCGCGCGCCAAAGCGGGTTCGGCGGCTTCGCGTCCGCCGACGAGATAGAGTTGGTACCAACGCGGGCCGTTTGTCGCTTCGGCGACACTCTCCAGCTTGGAGCCTGAGATTGTGGTGAGGCAGAAGCCGACGCCTGCCTTTCCCGCGGCGCGCGCGGCGGTAATTTCGCCCTGCGGGTAGATCAGTCGGCTGAAGCCGACCGGGGCGAGCAGCAGAGGCATGCTAAGTTCCCCGCCAAGAATCTTCATGCGCATGTCGCAGCCGCGGACAAAGACGGCATTGCGCGGACGGAAGACCACCTCTTCGAACGCGCGCGTATTCTCGCGCAGCGTGAATTCGCCTTCGGCGCCGCCGTCGATGTAGTCGAAAACCACGCGCGGCAACCGGCGTTGGGCGGCCCGGCGCAGGTCGGCGATGTTCACGACGCGCGGAGAGGCCACGTTGCGCGCCCGCGCGGTCATCGACCCGACTCCGCGCATCGGCCAGCGGCCCTGTCCATAGAAGAATCGCAGCACGGATCAGGCCTGGGGTTCATCGGATGGTTGGACATGGTGTTTGACGGGGTGCGACTTCCGAATCTCCTTTAGCAGGCTGAGAAGGTTTTCGTTCGCCGGAGTGGCGGCGCGGCTCGGATAGTGAAAGTTCACGAAGGTCCAGCGGCCGATTTGGAAGACCAGCTCGGCAACGACGTCCGGATGATCGTGGCGCCTGCCATGCTGAACGCCGTAGACGCCGACGAGATAATGCTCGCCCTTGCGCGTGACGGCTCCGGCTGCGTATTCGTCCCACGGGCGCTTGGTGTTAAGGACGGGGTCGAAGGCGAGCCAGACCGCGTCGTGATCGTTTTCCGAGTCGATCACGTCATCCAGCTGGTTCGTGAGATCGAGGCTGAAGAGGTTCTGGTCGAGCGCATCATCCAGCGATTGCGAGACACCCCACGACTCGTATTGGGCGTTGGCGTACCAACTGTAGAACTGCTGCACGAATTGGCGGCAGTCCTCGTCGGTTTTCTTATCCGGGCGCGCAGCGGCGGCGGAGGTTCCGACCGCGACAAGCGCAAAAGCCAAAGCTGTAAGTTTCAGATTCCCAGGCGACATGCGGCCATTACTCCGCGGGCTGGGCGCAGCCACGCGATTTGAACTACTCAGCGGGCATTTTACCGGGTATCCTCACACGTTTGTTGAGAAGTTGTGACGCCGGGTGGCGCGCCGCGATTCTGTGCTAGCGCGCAGGACACGAACGTAGTTCGGGAGAGCCGCGAATGAAAGTGGGCGAAGCGATCGCCGAAATCCTGAAGCGCGAAGGCGTGGAGATCATTTTCGGCTATCCGGTGAATCACGTGCTGGAGGCGGCGGCGGTCGCGGGGATCCGGCCGGTGATCGTGCGGCAGGAGCGCGTGGGGCTGCACATGGCGGATGCCATGGCGCGCGTCTCCAGCGGGCGGAAGATCGGCGTCTTCGCCATGCAGCACGGTCCGGGCGCGGAGAATTCCTTCGGCGGTGTGGCGCAGGCATACAGCGAATCAATTCCCATCTTGGTGATGCCGATGGGGTATGCGCGGCGTTTGGCGCAGATCGACCCGAACTTCAATTCCGTGCGTAGCATGCGATCGGTGACGAAGTCCGCGGAGGCCATCTGGTCGGCGGCAGAGATTCCCAACATTTTCCGCCGGGCATTTTCGCGGCTGCGCACCGGGCGCGGCGGACCGGCGCTGGTTGAGATTCCGGTGGATATGTTCGCCGAGGAGCTTCCCGGACCGCTTGCCTACGAGCCGGTGGCCGCAACGCGATACGGACCGGACATCGCCGACGTGCGGCGCGCGGCGAAAGCGCTGGTGGAAGCGAAGCAGCCGGTGATCTACGCGGGACAAGGGATTCACTGGGCGCGCGCGTGGCAGCCGTTGCGGAGGCTGGCGGAATTGCTGCAGGCGCCGGTGTGCACGAGTCTGGCGGGGAAGAGCGCTTTTCCCGAGGATCATCGTCTCGCGCTCGGTTCGGGCGGCTTGGCGTTTCCGCCGATGATTCCGCATTTCCTCGAGAAGGCGGACTGGATTTTCGGCGCGGGCTGCAGCTTCACGGAAACGTCGTTTGGCATCGCCATGCCGAAAGCAAAGAAGTTCATCCACGCGACGCTCGACCCGAACCAGCTGAACAAGGACGTGCGCGCCGAAATCGGACTGATCGGCGACGCGCAGCTCACGCTCGAAGCTCTGTGCGGGGAGGTCGAGAAGCTGACCAAGAATCCGCGCCAGACCGGCGTGGCCGAGGAAATCGCCGCAATCCGCAAACGCTGGCTGGATGAATGGCGGCCAAAGCTGACTTCCGAAGAAATACCCCTTTCGCCCTATCGCGTGCTCTGGGATTTGCAGCACACCGTAGACATCGCGAACACGATCATCACGCATGACGCGGGCAGCCCGCGCGACCAGCTGGCGCCCTTCTGGGTCACAAAGCAGCCGCTGACCTATCTCGGCTGGGGAAAGACGACGCAGCTCGGCTACGGCTTGGGCCTCGCCATGGGCGCGAAACTCACACAGCCGGAGAAACTGTGCATCAATGTGTGGGGCGACGCGGCGATCGGTTTCACCGGCATGGACTTTGAGACGGCGGTTCGCGAGCGGATTCCGATCCTCTCCATCCTGCTCAACAATTTCAGCATGGCCATGGAGCTGCCGATCATGCCCGTTTCGACGGAACGATATCGGTCGACGGATATCTCGGGCGATTACGCGGCGATGGCGCGGGCCTTCGGGGGTTACGGGGAACGGGTCACGCAGCCTTCCGAAATCGTGCCGGCGATCCGCCGAGGAATCGAGCAGACTAAGAAGGGTGTGCCGGCGCTGCTGGAATTCATCACGTCGAAAGAGCTCACAGTGTCCAAGCAGTATTACGGGCAGAAGTAGAGGTATGATCGGCGCCACAATGGACGCCGGCTTCTGTAAGAGTGTTTTGGGAGGAATGATGAAGCCAAGGATTTTTCAGATTGTCCGTGTGTGTGCTTGCGTCGTGTCTTTCTTCCTGAGCATCGAAGTTCCGGTATGCGCGCAAAGTCAATCGCCCTTGCCTGTGGCGCCAGGGCAGACGCTGTTCGACAAGAACTGCGCGTCCTGCCACGTCGGCCCGCCCCGCGCGGAGCGCGCCCCGGACCTGAAAACGATGATGGAGTTGACGCCCGAGTCCATTCTCGCCGCACTGACTACCGGGAACATGGTCGAGCCTGCTCTCGGGCTGAGCGACGATGAGAAGCGCCAGATCGCAGAATATCTCGGCGGCCGGCCACTCGATCCAAAGAGCACGGGCGATGCCGCATCAATGACGAACCGCTGCCCCAACAATCCGCCACTCGCTGATCCGTCTACCGGGCCGGCATGGAATGGCTGGAGCGCGAGCAGCGGAAACTCGCGCTTTGCCAACGCCGCGACGGCGGGCCTAAGCGCCGCGGATGTGCCGAAGCTCAAGCTGAAGTGGGCGTTCGGATTCCCGAACGGCGACACGGCTTTTGGGCAGCCCGCTGTCGTCGGAGGGCGCATCTACGTCGGCAGCGATATGGGGTACGTCTATTCGCTCGACGCGGCAACAGGATGCGTTTACTGGTCGTACCACGCCTATTCGGGGGTGCGTACTGCGCCGACGGTTGGCTTGCTGAAGGGAACCGGCACCGCTAAGAAATACGCGGTGTATTTCGGCGATCTGCGAACGAATGCGTACGCCGTTGATGCGGCCACCGGCGAGCAGATCTGGATGAAGCGGCTCTCCGATCACTACACCGAGCGCATCACTGGAGCGCCGACGCTCTATCGCGGACGGTTGTACGTTCCGATCTCGTCCACCGAAGAGGCCTTCAGCGCGAGCCCAGCGTATCCGTGCTGCACGTTCCGCGGAAACGTGGTTGCGCTCGACGCGGCTACCGGCGCGGATGTTTGGCGCACATACGTGATTCCTGAGATTCCCAAGCCGACGAAGAAGAACTCGGCCGGCACTCAATTGTTCGCGCCGGCGGGAGGGGCAGTCTGGAACTCGCCGACGATTGATGCCAGCCGTCACCTGCTTTACGTCGGAACGGGTGACGCGTTCACTGAGCCCGCTGCAAGAAATTCCGATGCCGTCGTCGCGATGGACCTGGAGACAGGCAACATTGCATGGTCGTTCCAGGCCGTGCCGAACGACGCGTGGATGGTCGGCTGCGTCCCCGTGGCGAGCGAGAATTGTCCGAAAGATCTCGGCGTCGATTGGGATTTCGGCTCTTCGCCCGTGCTGGTGCACGATTCCAGCGGTCGCATGCTACTGCTAGCGACGCCTAAGAGTGGAACAGTCTTCGCTCTCGACCCGGCTCGTAAGGGTGCGGTGGTCTGGAAGATCGATCTCTCACAGAAACCCGCGCCGAACAACGGCGAGATCGCCTTCGGCGGTGCGACGGATTCGACGAGGACCTACATCGCGCTGGAAGATGGGCGGTTCGTGGCGATCGACATCGCCACCGGCAAGCTCGTCTGGGACGTGCGGCTTCAGTCGCTCGACGATTTGGGTCCGCCGACGATCAATGGCGAGAACCGCACCAAAGCTGGGCTGCGCTTTGGCCAGTCTGCGGCCGTCAGTGGGATTCCCGGCGCCGTGTTCACGGCGGGCTGGGATGGCATCCTGCGCGCGCTTTCGACTGACGACGGTAAAACGCTCTGGCAGTTCAACACCGCGCAGGACTTCAAGACCATAAACGGAGTGGCGGCGAAGGGCGGCTCAATGGGTGGGCCGGGCGCAGTAGTGGCGGGCGGCATGGTTTACATGACCTCGGGTTACGCCAATGTGGGCGGCGGCATGCCGGGAAATGTTCTGCTGGCGTTTTCGGCGAAGTGACAGGGGCCCTCGAATGAATCGGAATCTCAAACTAGTCTGGCTCGTGGCATTTGCGTGCGTCGTTTTCGTGATTTGTGCAGGCGCACAGAACGATGCGCAAAAACCCTCTGAGCCCGCGCCGGCCACAAACCTCGCGGCCGCCTCCGGCACCGAAATCGGCAACGCGATCATCGAGCAGAAGTGCGTCTCCTGCCACGAGCATCCCCTCACGGGTTCGCGTGCGCCGACGTTCGGGACGATGAAGTTGATGACGCCGGAGAAGATCTACTCTGCGCTTACAACTGGCCCGATGTCGGTCGTGGTCGGCAATCAGCTCACGGATATGGAGAAGCGCCGCGTCGCGGAGTCAATTACCGGGCGGCTGATCGGTAGCACCGGCGCGGGTGACGCGAAGGCTATGCCGAACCACTGCCCGAGCAACCCGCCGATGGCCGATCCGTCGACCGGCCCAGCCTGGAACGGCTGGGGCGCGGACGCGGGCAACACGCGATTCCAGAGCGCGAAAGCCGCAGGGCTTTCCGCCAATCGCGTTCCGCATCTGAAACTGAAATGGGCGTTCGGATTTCCTACCGGGCTGTCGGCGTACGGCCAGCCTACCATCGTCGCAGGACGCGTTTTCGTCACAAGTGACAACGGCTACGTCTATTCGCTCAACGCGCAGACCGGCTGCGTCTACTGGTCCTTCCAGGCCAGAGCTGCGATGCGAACGGCAGTCAGCGTGGGTCGCATTACTACAAAGGGCGGCGCACGATACGCCGCGTTTTTCGGCGATCAAAAGGCCAATGCCTATGCGGTTGACGCCCAAACCGGCAAGCTGATCTG
>Ga0335083_10002159_pt1 | contig 26241 bp, 20 predicted proteins | sample Lox_Sample_42_FD_206716 | JGI IMG/M metagenome (GOLD analysis project Ga0335083, IMG submission 206716) | Soil microbial communities from Loxahatchee National Wildlife Refuge, Florida, United States - Lox_Sample_4.2 | ecosystem: Environmental > Terrestrial > Soil > Wetlands | place: USA...
GGGTCAGTCGGGTCAGCAGGCGCCGCCGGATGTGCCGGGATTCGGTGATTTCGAGGACGTCGAGCATCGGCTCCGCCGCGGCGAGCCCCATCCGCTGAATGATGCGTTCGACCGCCTCCATCCCCCGTTGTTCATCCATGAGGATCTGCCGGAGGCTGTCAGGAGTAGCGAGATGGCGCCAGTACTCCTCGACCGTGGACTCGACGCCGACCCCGTTATCCAGCATCTCCAGCAGCTCCGCCAGCCGACCCGTATCCACCATCTCGTCCACGGCCCGCCAGATCGCCTCACCCGTGACTCCGGTCTCGAGACTCATCTTCACCAGCCGTGGAGCCTCTGAGGGACGTTCTTCATCGGCCACCGCGGCCGACGCACTACCAGAGGACAGCCGATCAAGCATTCCGGTGTAAGCGCCCGGATTGGGGTCCTCGAGGGTCCAGTTGGAGGCCAGGCGACGCACCGTCTCCCGGAGGGCCGAGTCGGCGTCATGACGAGTGACCTGACTGCCGGCCTCGGTATGGATCGCGATCTTGTTCAGCATCCGGAGCAGCGAGTGGGAGATCGTCTTCTGCGATGCCGCCGCCGCCGCCTGCACCAGCTCCAGGACCGCCCCCATGGGCATGGCCTGGGCCACCTCCGTCACCAGCTCGGTGCGCTTGGCGAGATCGCCTCCGACCTCGAGCAGCTCCTTGAGGACATCGGGCCGGAGGCCGGTCAGCAGGGCACTCAGTCGACTCTGAAGCATCTGCTGCTCGGCCCCCTCCCCCATCCGGAGCTCACTGCCCAACTGCATCAGGTAGTCGACGATGACCTTGGCGTAGGTGGTGTCCCGCCGGTGTTCGTTGATGACCTTGGCCAGATCGCCGGCGTCCAGCGAGGGGGCGAATTCTCCCCCCCGTTGATCGAGAAGCGCGGCAGCGGCCAGACCCAGCCACAGCTGGTTGGCCCTCCCGGTCTCTACTTCCTCCTCCGCCTCCTCCTTGTCGAGCAGCTCCAGATTGTCGAACGCCAGCGGGAAGAGGCGGATATGGGCCCAGCGCTCCAACTCGTCCTTGGGACGGATGCCGAGGGGCTGGTCCCCCCGCTTGCTCGCGGCACCAATGGTCGCCAGCAGGTCGGCCACCTCGTCGCCGCCCACGCCCTGGGAGAATTTGAGCGCTCCCAATTGGTGGCGATGAAGGCGCTCGGCCAGCTCCCGGAGCACCGGGTTCTCCGGGTCGGTCGCTACCCCATCGATGATCAGCTGGTTCCGGGCGATTCCGATGGACAGGGTTGGCCGTTCCACCAGGAGCGAGGTCAGGCGCAGCACGACCGCCTCCACCGCGGACTGGAGCAACGGATGCCCGCGGGGATAGCTCGTATTCTTGTGCAGCGCGATAGAAAACTGGACGAGAAAGACGGAGAGCTCGCGGGACAGGAACCGACGTTCGTCGGCGACCGAGGGACGGGTCACGACGTGCGACACTCCGCGGCGAGGGCGGTCAAGGTCCTCCGCACCGAATGCAAAAGGGCGATGATCTTAACCTACCAGATCGCCGCCCACTGGCAAGGGGATCGAAGGGGTCGAAGTTGTGTCCCGCCGCCTACTTGGCCCGGTCGATGTACTCCCCGCTGATCGGATTGACCCGGATCCGCTCGCCGGTCTGCAGGAACTCGGGCACGTTGACCGTGACTCCGTTGTCGAGCTTGGCCGGCTTGGTCGAAGAAGTCTTGGTCGCGGTCTTCATGACCGGCGCGGTCTCCACGATTTCCAGCACCAGCGCATTGGGGAGCTGGATCCCGATCGGCCTCCCATTGAAGAACTCGGCCTGGAGCTTCATCCCCGGGGTCATCCACTTGGCGGCATCACCCAGCGTTTCCCCGTCCAGCTCCATCTGGTCGAAGCTCTCGGTGTTCATGAAGTGGTAGTCGTCGCCGCCCTGGTAGAGGAATTCGAGCTCGTGGGTCTCGAGCAAGGCCACGTCCACCGAGTCGGTGGCCCGAAAACGGTGTTCGAACGTGGTGCCGGTCCGAAGCTTCTTGAGCTTGGCCTGCACCATGGCCCGGAGGTTCCCCGGGGTATGGTGGCGAAAGTCGACCACCCGGCAGGGCTCTCCCTCGAAGAGGATCGACATGCCGCGGCGGATTTCGGTGGCGTTAATGGCCATGCGTACGGTCCCTCGGTGATTCGGCTGCGGCCGCCTCCAAGGCGGCCGTTTTGAGCGGGGACAATCTACCCGCGGGTCGGGTGGATTTGAAGCGGGGGAGGCTGGTTTGCTGGAGGAGGCTGCGGGAGGCTATTCTGTGGTGCACGTTCCGGCCGGGCCGTGCGCCTGAAGCGGCCATGGCTGATCGCAAATTCAGGCGGGAGACTGAACCACCCATGAAGCGAGTGCTGATCCTGAGCCTGTTGGCCGCCCTGCTCCTGGCTTCTCGGGCTGGGGCGCAGGCCGAGCCGCAGTTGACCAACGACACCACCTGGGAAGGGCGGCCGCTGAGCGCCTGGATCGAGGACCTCAAGGGCCAGGCGCCCTACACCCGCCACCGCGCCGCGTACACCATTTCCTCGCTGGGGCCGCATGCCAAAGCCGCGGTCCCGGCATTGATTGAAGCGCTCAAGGATCCCGTCCGAGCCGTGCGGTACGCGGCGGCCTACGCGCTCAGCGAGATCGGACCGGGCGCCAGCGATGCCATCCCCGCGTTGACCGAGACCCTGGACGACCCGGACGACGACGTGGCGTTCATGGCCAAGAAGGCGATCAAGAAGATCCAGAGTACCGGCACGCCCTAACCTTCGGGGAGGCCAGCGCTGCCGACTCGGCGCACATTTCTCACTACGCTGGCCGCCGGCGCCCTCGCCCCCGGCTTTCGACCCGACGCGTTTCGGCGGCTGGCGCGCGCCGAGGCGGCCGCCGGCCGGGCCGCTCCCTCCACCGTCGCGAGCGACGAGGCCTACTGGATCGAGATCCGTCGCGCCTTCGATCTCGACGGCACCCTGATCAATCTGAACAACGGCGGGGTCAGCCCCACGCCGAGCCATGTGCTCGAGGCGATGATCCGCGATCTGCGGTTCAGCAACGAGCTCCCCGTCGAGCACATGTGGAAGGTGCTGGAACCCCGGATCGAGAGCGTGCGACGGGACCTGGCCCGCGAGTTCGGCTGCGACCCGGAAGAAATGGCGGTCACCCGGAACGCCTCCGAGGCCATGGAGATCCTGATCTTCGGCCTGGATCTCAAGCCGGGCGACGAGGTGGTTCTGACCAACCAGAACTATCCCCGCATGATCACCAGCTGGCAGCAGCGGGTGCGCCGGGAGGGGATCGTCCTCAAGCCGGTCTCCTTCAAGGTTCCTCCTCCCTCGCAGGACTACCTGGTCGACCAGTTCCGCCAGGCCCTCACCCCGCGCACTCGCGTCATCGAAGTCACCCACATCACGAATCTCACCGGTCAGATCATGCCGGTGCGGGAGTTGGTGGCCCTGGCTCGGCCTCAGGGAATCGTGGTCCTGGTAGACGGCGCCCATGCCTTCGCCCATTTCCCGTTTACCCGGGACGATCTGGGGTGCGATTACTACGGCACCAGCCTCCATAAGTGGCTGCTGGCTCCCGTGGGAACCGGGTTCCTGTATGTGCGAAAGGAGAAACAGCGGGACCTTTGGCCCCTGATGGCCGCCCCCGCCGAGATGTCGGAGAACATCCGGAAATACGAGGAGATCGGCACCCACCCGGCGGCCAACCATAACGCCATCTCCCTCGCGCTCGCGTTTCACCGGGGAATCGGCGCCGACCGGAAAATCGCCCGGCTCCGCTACCTGCGGGACCGATGGGCCAAGCGACTACAGAAGGAGAGCGATCGAGTCAGGATCCTGACCCAGCTGGAAGGTCCCAACGCTGGAGGGATCGGGCTGATCCACATCGATGGACTCGAACCGGTCGCTCTGGCGCAGTGGTTGTGGGACAAGCATCACATCGTGGTCACGCCCATCGTTCACCCGGAGTTCGATGGGCTCCGGATTACCCCCAACGTCTACACCTCGACAGACGAAGTCGACCTGCTCGGAGACAAGCTGCTCGAAGCCATCAACCGCGGAGTGTAAGCCTCCTCAGCGGAGCTGCCTCGTCTCCCCGTGCTGCAGGATCCAGAGCCTCTCCTCCGGTAACCCCGCCCCCCGCCAGGCCTCTCGAGTTCGCCCCGGAGGCTCGTCCATCGGCTCGTCGGTCAGCCTGTAGGTGCCCCAGTGGATGGGGACCATCACCCCCGCGGACTCCGCCGGGTCGGGGACCAGGTCCCGATAAGCCAGCACTGCTTCCTCCGGATTCATGTGGACCGGCCGCATGAACCATCGAGGTTCGTAGGCCCCCACCGGCAACATCAACAGATCGAAGGGGCCGAAACGCTCGCGGATCCGGGGGAACTCGGGGTGGTATCCCGTATCCCCCGCAAAGAATGCGCGGCGCTCACCCAGCCTGATACTCCATCCGCACCAGAGCGTCTGGTTCCGGTCCCGGAAGCCCCTCGCACTGAAATGCATGGCCGGAGCGCAGCCGATCTCGATGACCCCCGCACGATGTACGTCCCACCAGTCCAACTCGATCGCGTCTCTCACACCCCAGCCACGGAGTGTCGCCGAGAGTCCCAACGGCATGACCCAGGGCGCACCAGGCTGGAGCTCGGCCAGCCTCCGCACCGTCGCCTGATCGAGATGGTCATAGTGGTTGTGGGAGAGGAGCACGAGGTCGAGCCTGGGCAGCGCCTCGAGCGCCAGCGGCGCGGGCACCCACCGCCTGGGTCCCAGGAAGCTGAAGGGCGATACCCGCTCGGCCCAGACCGGGTCGGTGAGAACCGTGGCGGCGGGAGTGCGGATCAATACGGTCGAATGCCCCAACCAGGTCACGTCGAGTGGGGACCCGTTCGGATCGCTCAGGTTGGGTTGGACGCTGCGAAACAGGGCGGGATCCACCGCCCGTGCCGGCCCCCTCCGCCGGATCATCCGGTGCAGGCCCCAGCGGAGCAGACCCGGGAGGCCCTGGATCTCACCACCCGGCCAGGGGTTCCTGAATCGGCCGTCCGGCCCATGGTGCGGACGGGGAGGACTGGTCATAGGCGGAATCTACCCGGGCCAGGTCGGAGGGGCTTGACGCCGTCCCCTATTATGTTATCATCCGGATGTACGGATGATACGGAGGGGGCCCTGGGAGCCAGCATCATTGACCGCATGACCGCCCTGGCGGACGCGACTCGCGGCCGTCTTCTGCTGGCGCTGGAACGGCGGGAGCTCACCGTGTCGGAGCTCTGCGCGACGCTCCATCTCCCCCAATCGACGGTCAGCCGCCATCTCAAGGTCCTGGGGGAAGAGGGGTGGGTCGTTTCCCGCGCTGATGGGGCGAGCAACTTCTATCGGATGGCCTCGCCGCTCCCGACGCCGGTCAAGCGACTCTGGCAGGCGGTCCGGGACCAGATCGCGGAGCTACCCGAGGCGGCGCAGGACGCGGAGCGGTTGCGTGCGGTGTTGGCTCGCCGACCGACCCGATCCCAGGAGTTCTTCACCTCGGCTGCCGGTCAGTGGGACCGGGTCCGAAGCGAGCTGTTTGGAGGCCGGACCGAGCTCCTGCCCCTGCTCGGGTTGATCGACCCGAGCTGGACTGTGGGAGACCTGGGTTGCGGGACGGGTCAGCTGACCGTTAGCCTGGCACCGCTGGTCAATCGGGTGATCGCGGTGGACGAGTCCCCGGCGATGCTCAAGGCGGCCCGGGCCCGGGTGGAAGGTCTGGACCAGGTCGATCTGCGACGGGGCGAACTCGAGGCGCTGCCGATCGAGGACGGCGCACTCGACGTCGCCATCATCGCGCTGGTCCTGCACTATGTAGAGGAACCGGGGGTCGCGCTGAGGGAAGCGGCGAGGGTTCTGCGCCCTGAAGGTCGGTTGCTGCTGGTGGACATGATGCCGCACGAGCGGTCGGAATATCGACAGACCATGGGGCATCTCTGGCAGGGGTTCTCGAGGGAGCAAGTGACGGGTTGGATTCAGGACGCGGGGTTGGTCCCGGGCCTGTATCACGGGCTGGCGCCCGAGGCGACATCGAAAGGGCCGATGCTGTTCATCGTGTCGGCGCGAAAGGGTGCTGGCTCTTAATGATGAGCGACAATCGAGAGGAAGGAGTGGGATCGTGAGCACCGTTGCCGCAATGACGCATCCGTTCACCGCCGCGCGCGAAGCGGGGCGCGAGCCGTTCAAGGTCAAGGACCTCTCGCTGGCCGAGCTGGGCCGGAAGGAGATCCGGCTGGCCGAGCAGGAGATGCCCGGTCTCATGTCGCTTCGCGAGGAATACGCCGGGAGCAAGCCGCTGGCGGGGGCCCGGATCATGGGCTCTCTGCACATGACGGTACAAACGGCGGTGCTGATCGAGACCCTGGTGGATCTGGGCGCCGACGTTCGCTGGGTGTCGTGTAACATCTTCTCGACCCAGGATCAGGCCGCTGCGGCGGCCGTGGTGGGCCGCGAGGGGACTGCAGCGGATCCCAGAGGGGTGCCGGTCTTCGCCTGGAAGGGCGAAACCCTGGAAGAGTACTGGTGGTGCACCGAGCAGGCCCTCATGTGGCCGGACGGCTCGGGGCCAACCATGGTGCTGGATGACGGGGGCGACGCGACCCTGCTGCTCCACAAGGGCGCCGAGTTCGAACGCGCCGGCAAGGTGCCCGAGTTCCGCCCCGAGTCCGACCCCGAAGAGTGGGGCGTGATCCTCGATCTGCTCAGGGCCCAACTCAAGGCGAACCCGGGCCGGTGGACCAAGGTGGCCGCCGGCGTGCGTGGCGTCTCCGAAGAGACCACCACGGGCGTGCACCGCCTCTACGACATGATGAAGGCGGGTACCCTGCTCTTCCCGGCGATCAACGTCAACGACTCGGTCACCAAGAGCAAGTTCGACAACATCTACGGGTGCCGCCACTCGGTGATCGACGGACTCAACCGGGCCACCGATGTCATGTTGTCTGGCAAAGTCGCGGTGGTTTGCGGCTACGGCGAGGTCGGCAAGGGATGCGCCCAGGCGCTCCGCGGACAGGGGGCGCGGGTGATCGTGACGGAGATCGATCCCATCTGCGCGCTCCAGGCCGCCATGGAGGGTTTTCAGGTCGCCACGCTGGACGACGTGGTGGGTTCAGCGGACGTCTTCATTACCGCCACGGGGAACCGCGACATCATCACCGCGGCCCACATGGCGAGGATGAAGGACAAGGCCATCGTGGGAAACATCGGCCACTTCGACAATGAGATCGACATGGCCGGGCTCAAGAAGGTGAAGGGGATCCGCCGCGTCAACATCAAGCCGCAGTACGACGAGTGGGTCTTCCCCGACGGTCACAGCGTGCTGATTCTGGCCGAAGGGCGCCTGCTCAACCTGGGCTGCGCGACCGGGCATCCGAGCTTCGTGATGTCCTCGAGCTTCACCAACCAGGTGATGGCCCAGATCGATCTGCATCTGAACGCCCAGGGCAAACCCACGCTCTCCGGCACCCGGTATTCGGAGAAGAAGGTGTACGTGCTACCCAAGAAGCTGGACGAGAAGGTGGCTCGGCTCCATCTCGACAAGCTGGGGGTCAAGCTGACCCGGCTGACCAAGGACCAGGCCGACTACATCGGGGCTTCGGTAGACGGCCCCTATAAGCCCGACCACTACCGCTACTAGTCCGAGTTGGTCAAACGGCTCGCGATACGAAAGGACCCGTATCGCGAGCCGCTCTTTTTTCGTCTGACCCGGAACGTCAGGCCGGGACCGACCTCCAGGACATCAGGGCCAGGATATTCCCCTCGGTGTCGTCGAAGAAGGTCATCCAGAGCTCGCGACCCGGTACCCGATGGATCAGGTGAGGCTCATCCCGGAACGGGACCTTCCGCCCCTTGAGAGTCTTGTAGGCGGCGTCGATATCGGGCACGCTGAAATAGAGGACCGAGCCGGGGTGGTCAAACTCGGCGGTCTCGGGTGGGCTCAGCATCAGGGACACGCTCCCGCATTGGAAGAACGCCAGGTTGGGCGCGGCGAACATGAAGGGGACGCCCAGCTGGTCCCGATAGAAGGCGGTGGCTCGATCGAGATTCTTGACGTTGACGCTGATCTGGCCGATCTCACTCAGCCCGAAGGTGGCGGTGGCGGTGTTCGACACGATCCCCTCCTGGAAAAGGACCGGCGGTTGCGGCGCCGGCCGGAAATAGTTAGCTTGGCTAAGTAATATGGTGCCCCCTCCGCGTCGCGCAAGACCCCGCACCCCCGCCCCGGCTCACGCGGAGGTGGAGGCCGCCGACCGCCTGCACAGCGCAGCCATCCACCTGCTGCGGCGGCTGAGACTGCAGGACGCCGTCAGCGGGATCAGCGGCCCCCGTCTCTCTGCCTTGTCCGTCATCGTCTTCGCTGGCCCCATCACGCTGGGCGCGCTGGCCGCCGCCGAGCAGGTCAAGGCGCCGACCATGACCCGGTTGGTACAGGGGCTGGAAGGCGGCGGCCTGGTGAGCCGGGCGGTGGATCCCGAGGATCGGCGGGTGGTGCGGATCCGGGCTACGGAAAAGGGGCGGCGATTGTTGCTCGAAGGACGAGACCGCCGCGTGCGCTCCCTGGCGGCGCGTCTGGTGGGGCTCGGCTCGGAGGAGCTCGAAACCCTGACCCGCGCCGCCAGGATCATCGAGCGGGTGATCGGCGGCGCGGACCCAGAACCGGCGGAGTAACCACAAGTCCGTGGACGTCGTGTCGCTCCGCCGGCACCCGGAATGGTTCCCGGTTCAGGGAAGCGGCAGACTGAGTCCGACGCGCAGGCCGCGCGGTCCGGGCCCCAGGACCAACGATGGAGCGTTGTACCTCGTCCACCGTTCGTAGTGGACCATGGAACCGATTCCCGCCCCCAGCAGCGCGCCGACCCCGGTCGTCACCGCCAGACCGAGGACGATGGAGCCGGCTGGGAGATCGCCACAGAGAAAATCGTCACAGCTTGAGACCGCAATTGCCCCAGCCGTCCCCAGCAACAGGCCGACGCCCCCGCCAATCAGTGCTCCGCGGCCAGCCCGAGATCCCCTTCCGGCACTCACTTCCACGCCGGTGACCTTCGAGGTCGCGAGGCTGACAGTTGACGAGTCTGCCTTCTGCAGCCGGATCGAGTCCTGGTCCCAGGCCAGGAGAGTTCCCGACTGTCTGCCTCCAGCGGAGGCAAGGGTGAGCCTGACCGTGGAACCAGCTGGAGGAGGCGGGTATTGGCCGGCAGGCCCCGAGGCCGCCGACTGGCTATAGACCAGGTGAGGCGAGGAACTGGCCAGGAGCAGCGCAATGGCGAGGCGACGCATACGAGACTCCAGTCAAAGGACGCCTGGAGTCTCAGCCTCGAGGGTCAAGTGGGGATCAAGCGGTTCGGGGCCTACTCCTCCGGCGCACCGCCCGCTCTCGCCACTTGGCTCGCCTTGATCTTGTCCACGTCGAACTTGCGGGCCGCGGCCGTCATGCCCTCGATCGTAGCGTCGAACTCGGCGCGGGCTCCACGTTTGAAGCGAAGCGGGTTGATCCGCGCCACCACGAAGGCCTTGAGGTAGGGGCTCTCGAAGCCCTTCTCCTTGAGCGCTGCCACCGCCTCTCCCACGACTTCGTCGAGCTTCAACAGTCGTTCGGCCCGTTTACGCCGGCGCTCGAGCGCTCTGGGCAGCTTGTCATCCAGGAAGGCATCGATCCGCTTGAGCACCGGGTGATAGACCCCGCCGGCGAAGCGCCCATTCTCTTGATAGCAGAGGCCCAGGGTCAGCAACGCGGGCTCTTCGAACTCGACCAGGAACTCCTTCTCGGGCCGCGGATCCAACTCGGCGAGTCCTTTCGCCAAGCGGATGACTTCGAGCGCCCGCTCCCGGACGTTGTGGGCCTTCTCGGTGTTGAGCACCAGGATTCGGTGGGCGACCGTGGAATCAGGGACCACCAGGGCGACGATCGACCGAGCGCCCAGCGCCTTCAGGGCCGCCAGCCGGTGATTCCCGTTCGGGGTCCAGTAGGTGCCATCGGAAGCGCGCACCGTGATCACGGGGTCGAGAAAGCGCCCCAACTGGTCGATTGCGTTGGCGAGGCGCTTGAGGTGGGTCTCCGAGAGATCGCGCTGATAGGGGGTAGGAGCGACCAGTTCGATCGGCAGGCCGGCGAGGAGCTGCCAGTGCCCGCCGAGGGGATCCCGGTAGGTCGCGAGGACGCTGCCCCCCTGCCCTTCGATCTGCATGGCCAGCTCGATCACCTCGGCTGGCGCGTGCCCACCCAGGAGCTCGGTGGCCGTGAGACCACGCGCTTCCGGAGCCTTCTTCTTCCTGGGGCCTCGCTTGCCCGTCTTGGCGTTCACGACTTGCCCCTGGCTATCGCTTGGTGCCGTAGAGATAGTCCACGGCCAGATTGGCGAGAGCTCGAACACCGGTCGGGAACGCCGCCTCGTCGGCGAAGAAGAGCGGCGAGTGATTGGGCGCGGCCTTGGCTGGATCGATGCTGTCAGGCGTGACACCGAGGTTGAAAAACATGCCAGGCACCTTTTCCTCGAAACGCGAGAAATCTTCGCTCCAGGTGGCGGGCGGGATTTCCGTCACCCGTTCCGGGCCGGCCACGCGCTGGAGCGTGGGAAGCATGCGGGCGGTCAGGGTGGGATCGTTGACCGTCACGGGGTAGCCATCCTCGATGGTGACGGTCGCGGTGGCTCCGGCGCTTTGCGCGATACTCTCCGCCGTCCGCTTGATCCGGGCGTGAATGTCCCGCCGCATGGTCTCGTCCATGGCCCGAATCGTTCCCTCCATCACCACGCTGTCGGGAATGATGTTGAACCGGACCCCGCCCCGCATCACTCCGATGGTCACGATGGCTGGCGCCTGAACCAGGTCAGCCTGCCGGCTGATGATCGTCTGGAGTCCGAGCACGATCTGGGATGCGACCACGATCGGATCCACCCCACCCCAGGGCTTGGCGCCGTGGGTCTGCTTGCCGTGCACCACGATCAACAGATTGTCGGCGCTGGCCATGAAAGGGCCGCCGCGGTACTGTAGCGTCCCGACCCGGGTCGGGGTCACGTGCAGGCCGAAGATGGCGTCCACCTTGGGGTCCTCGAGCGCCCCGGCTTCGATCATCGGCTTGGCCCCGCCATCGGGGGTCTGCTCCTCGGCGGGCTGAAACAGGAACTTCACGCTGCCTGGCAACTGCGCGCGAATCCCGGCCAGCACCTGCGCCACCCCCAGCAGCATGGCCACATGGGTATCGTGTCCGCAGGCGTGCATCACTCCCACGTCCTGGCCGTTGTAGACGGTGCGGACCGTGGAGGCGAAGGGAAGGCCAGGTGGCTCCACGACCGGCAAGGCGTCCATGTCCGCTCTCAGGGCCACGACCTTGCCCGGCTTGCCGCCCTTGAGCAGGCCCACGACGCCATGTCCCCCGACCTCGGTCCTGACCTCGAGCCCCAGCGCCCGCAGCCGCTCCGCTACCAGGGCGGAGGTCCGGACTTCCTGGCCGGAGAGCTCGGGATGCTGGTGGATGTTTCGCCGCCAGGCGATGACGCTGTCCATCACCGCCTGGGTCCGGCGATCGATGTCCTGGCGAAGCGCAGGAGGAGGGCCAGCCTGCGCGAACAGAGTTGACCCGACGAAGGCAAGGACGGTGATGCTCAAGAGTGATTTCATGAATTGATCCGTGATTCAATGGGTCACAAGCTGCAAGTCACAAGCGTGAGATTCTTTGCTCACTGGTTCCCTGGTACCTAGTACCCAGTCCCTCTTCCCCCCTGCCTCATGCCTCGTTCTCCGGTCCCCGGTCCCTCTTGCCCCATGCCTCATGCCCCGTGGCTCGGTCACGGCTTCTCCCCCACCAGCTTGGCCAAGCGATCCTTGATCTCCTTCACCTGGGGCTGAAGCTCGGGGTCGGCATTCTTCCAGAGGTTGATGAAGCGCCCGTAGTAGTCAGCGGCCTTGTCCTTCACTCCGCGCTCTTCGTAGAGCTCACCCAGGCGGCGATAGGTCGGAGCCAGAGTCCACGAGTCGGTGCGCACGCCGAACATGGACTTCTCGGTGACCCGTCGTTCATAGGTGGCCAGGGCGGAATCGGGCTGTTTGGCCAACTCGAAGGCACGGGCCAATTCGTAGGTCCCGCAGGCACCGCACCCTGTGGAATCGTGCCAGGCCCGATAGCCGTCGATGGCCTCGCTCGCCTTTCCTTCAGCGAACGCGATATCGCCGGCAGCATGGAACCGCTCCATGTCTCCCCGCCGGATCGGCTCCCCGACCGCCGACTCATACTCGGCCACCAGCTTGCGGGCACGATCAGGTTGCCCGGCCCGAGCGTAGAAGATGGCCAGCATGCTGTAGGGACGGTTGACGGGCGTCATCGAGGCGAGGCTGTGTTGCTTGAGTGCCTGGTCCATCCTCTTCAGTCCACCGGCCGGATCCTTACGGTAGGTAGCCTGGATAAGACCGAGGCTGGCGGCTGCCAAGATATAGTCGGCCGGCAGCGCTCGCTTTTCAGCGATGCGCTGCACCTCGGCCAGGTTTCGCTCTGCCTCCGCCAGTTTACCCTGCACCAGGCTGACGCTGACGAGTTGATTGGCTCCGGCATCTTGGTAGAACGGGGCGGGATGGGTGCCGGTGGCCGCCTGCAGATAGCTCCTCGCGCTGTCGTAGGATCCGATTGCCGACGAGATAGCCGCCTTGGCCAACCACGCCTCGGGGCTCTCGGGGAAAGCCTGGGCAAACCGGTCCAGCGTCTTGTGAGCCTCCGGGAGCTTTCCCTGTGGCACCTGGGCACGAAGGATGTTCCAGTAGAAGCTGGTCGCTTGCTCGATCCGAGTCGCGTGATCGGCCAGCAGCTCGGCTTCGGGCCATTGGCGGTACTGGGCCAGCAGCAGACTCAGGTTGTTGAGCGCGGTGGGCTCGTCGGGGTTGACCTCGAGAACGGCGCGATAGGCGGCCTCGATCTTGTCTGGCCGCCAGTCGACGTCCCAGAAATAGTAGGCCACCGTCTGGTTGCGCTCGATTTCCGGCAGCCGGTCGCGGTGGGCATAGGCCTTGGTCGTGGCCGCGATCACCAGCGATCGGTCAGCGCCCGAGTTGTCGTAAACGACGGCCAGTTTTCGGTAAGCCATCGCGAAGCCGGTATCCAGCGCGATCGCCTGTTGGAGGAACGAGGCGGCCTGCTCGAACTCTCCCTGATCGCTTGCATGGGAACCCTTCGAGTACAGCCGCAAGGCCTCGAGGGAAGAGGTGGTCACTTTCTCGAGGGGATCGTTGCCCCGGATGGTGCGGAGCGATTCTCCGATGCGCTCCCGGAGCCGACGGGACAACCGGTCGATCGCGGGAAGGATCACGCCGTCGTTCTCTGCGGTCTCCCGCAGGGCCACCAGCTCGGCGCCATCCGCCGGTGCCAGCAGCTTGGCCGAGAGCACGAAGCCCTTCCCCACCGGACTGATTTCGCCGGCGACGATCGCCTTGGCGCCTTCCCGGACGGCCAGCTCTCGCGCCACGCCGGCATCCACCGGCGCGTGAGGGTCCCGCTTCATCCGCTCCAGCGCCTGCGAGACAGCCGAGGACGCCATCACCGTCACCAGCGGGGACTGGGCCAGGTCGATTCGGAAAGCCTCCGTAACGGAGCCGCCCAGAGTCGAGTCGGCGGACCGGTTCTCGAAGTCGGCGACGATCAGCTTGTCGCGATTGGCCAGTTTCCCCGAGGCCACCAACGTCCCCACGGGCCCGATCCCAAGTAATCGCATCGCGGTGTAGACGATGGTCCCGGCAGCGAGGACCCCAAAGGCCAGCACTCCGCCCGTGATGGCCCGGCGCCAAGTGAAAAGCGTGCGCACCCCGGTCGGAGTGGGCACGTGAATTCCAGTCGTGTGCGCCTGGGCTCGCCGCCGCTCGAGCAGTCCGGTGACCAGCATGATCGGCAGCCCGGCACCGAGCAGAACCAGCGCACTCCACAGCACCCAATAGGGGAGTCCCAGCTGGACCGTGAGGAAGTACACCACGCCGAGTACGGCCACCGAGGCCAGGATAAAGAGACCGCCAACTCTCAACGGGTGACCGTACCAGTGATCGACTGCCGGCACGCTTACCGAGCTCAATCCGGTGGGTGTCACGCCGGCACTCGGTGTGAGGAGCGGCTCCAGCTGGCTCAGCAGCTCCTCGGCGCTCTGCCAGCGATCGGCGGGCCGCTTGGCCAGACACTTCATGATCACCAGGTTGAGCGCCGGAGAAACGGTAGGCCGATGCACCGAAAGCTGTTCCGGTGTCTCGGCCAGGTGCGCCGCCAGCACTCGCTGAGGCGTGGTGCCGGTAAAGGGGGGCCGCCCCGCCAGCAGCTCATAGGCCATGACACCCAGGGCGTAGAGATCGGCGCGGTGATCGGTCTGCGGATCGCCCGCCGCCTGTTCCGGTGCCATATAGGCCGGAGTGCCGAGGGCCATGCCCAGCGAGGTGAGACCGGCGGTCTGCCCCTTGGCTCCATCGGGACGCTGGCTCTCGGCCAAGGCCTTGGCGACACCGAAGTCGGCGACTAAAGCATGGCGGCCGGAGAGGAGCACGTTGTCTGGCTTGATGTCCCGGTGGACTACACCCCGGGCGTGGGCGTAGGCCAGCGCATCGCAGACTTCCTTGAGAATGCCGATCGCATCGGGAATGGAAAGCTCTCCCTGCCGGCTCAATCGCGCCCGCAAGGATTCTCCCTCAACGAACGGCATCACGTAGTAGGGCGCCTGGATCTCGCCGAGCTTGACGGTGCCCGAATCGATCAGGCCCAGGATGTGAGGATGCTGGAGGCGGGCGATCAGCTGGATCTCGCGAAGGAAGCGGTCGGGGCCGACGACGCCGGCCAGCTCCGGATGGAGGACCTTGAGCGCCACCGGGCGATTGTGCTTCCGGTCATGCGCGAGGTAAACCGTGGCCATGCCACCGCGACCGAGCTCGCGCTCGATGGTGTAGAGCTCACCGAGCGAGGCCTGGAGATTGGCGAAGGAGTCGGAGGACATCAGGACTGAGGACTGAGGACTGAGGACTGAGTAGAGGCGCAATCCCCGGTTTCCGGTCCCTGGTCCCCGGTCCCACTTGCCCCGTGCCTCATGCCTGTTGCCACGCTCAAGGCTTTTTCTCCCCCACCAGCTTGGCGACCCGATCCTTGATTTCCTTCACCTGAGGCTGGAGCTCGGGGTCCGCGTCCTTCCAGAGGTCGATCATCTTTCCGTAGTACTCGACCGCACGATCACGGTTGCCGCGCTCCTCGTAGAGCTCCCCCAGGCGCTTGTAGTTGCGCGCCAAATCGTAGGCATCGCTGTAGAACGAGGACAGGTGCCTCGGAGCCGTCACCGCGCGGTTATACACGGCGAGGGCCGAATCCGGTTGCTTGGCCGCGTCGTAAGCAAGCCCGAGCTCGAAGGTCCCCTGGTCGGCACACCCCGCCAGCTCGTCGCACCAGGCTCGGAACTCCGTGATCGCGTCAGGCGCCCGTGCATCGGCCAGAGCCGTCAGGCCGGCCGCGTAGTGCCTCCACGGGTTAGTACGCCGGATTGCCTCGGGAACATTGGTCTCGTACTCCGCCAGCATCTGTTTGGCCCGCGTCGCCTGGCCCCCGAGCGCGTACGCGAGAGCGAGCTCCACATACGGGCGATCCAGGGCAGGCATCTTGGTCAACGGATAGCGTTCCAGGGCTGCCTCGACGGGCTTGAGAGCACCAGCCTGGTCGCGGCGGTAGATCGCGCCAATGTCGGCGATCAAGGCGGCGTTGGCCACGTAGGTTCCGGGTTGCGCTCGCTTTTCGCTCACCGCCATCAGGTCTCTATAGGAACGCTCGGCACTCGCCAGCTTGCCGTGAATCAAATCGATCGAGGCGAGACTGTTCAACGCGAATGCCTGTAGACCCGGCTCCGGCCGACCGGCGGCGGCGCGGAAGAGGAGCTGAGCGCTGTCATAGGCTTCTCGGCTGGTGGCCGCCTGAGCCTGTATCATCGGGAGAATTGGGCTCCGCGGCACCTCCTTCGCGAACCGATCGAGGGTCGCCGCCGCCTCGGCGCGCTTGCCCTGAAGCAGTTGGGCCTCAATCGCCTGGATGTAGAAGGTGACCCCGGTGGGGTCGACTTGCACGGCATGCAAGAGGAGCTGCTCGGCTTCAGCGTACTGACGCCGCGTGAGCAGCACGCCGGCCAGGTTGTTGAGAGCAGTCGTTTGGTCCGGGTTGATCTGCAGGACGGCTCGATAGGCGGCGATCGACTTGTCCAGGTCCAACTCAACATTGTCGTAGTAGGACGCCGCGGTCAGATATCGCTCCACCTCGGGAAGCCGGTCCCGGTGCTGGAACGCCTTGGTGTAGGCCGCGACCGTCTTGGAGTAATCGGCGCCGGAGTTGATGTACGCCACGCCCAGCTTGCGCCAGGCCATGGCGAAGCCGGTGTCCAGGGCAACCGCCTGCTGAAGCAGCGCGATCCCCTGTTCGAAGTTGCCGCCGTCGGCAGCCGCGGCACCCTGAGTGTAGAGTCGCAAAGCCTCCAGGGACCCGGTGGTCACCTGGTCGAGTGGCTCATTGCTCCGGATGGTCCGCAATGATTCGCCAATCCGCTCGCGCATCCGTTTGGACAGACGGTCGATCGCGGCCAGCAGCCCCGCGTCATTGTCCGCTGTTTCCCGCAGCGCCACCAGCTCTGCGCCATCGGTGGGAGAGGTGAGACGGGCGGTGAGCACCATCCCCTTCCCGATCGGGCTGATTTCCCCCTCGACGACGCCTTTCGCACCGGTCCGCAGTGCCACCTCCCGAGTGGCCGCTGCGTCGAGCGGTTTCGAGGGATCCCGCTCCATCCGCTGCAGCGCCTCGGCAACGGCGGTGGAGGCAAGCACCGAAACCACCGGCGATTGCGCCAAGTCGATCCGAAACGCCTCGGTCACGGTCTGGCCGAGCGTGGAATCGGCGGTCCGATTGGTAAAGTCCGCCACCAGCACCTTGTCTCGCGTGGCCAGCTTGCCCGATGCCACCAGGGTCCCCACCGGCCCAATCCCCAAGAGCCGCATCGCGGTGTAGACGATGGTGCCCGCGGCGAGCACCGAGAAAGCGAGGACCCCACCCGCGATGGCGCGCCGCCAGGTGAACAGCCGATCCATTCCGGTCGGCGTCCGGACTACCATCCCCGTCGTGCGCGCCTGGGCGCGCCGGCGTTCCCGCAGGCCCGTGACCAGCATGATGGGGAGGCCGGCTCCGAGGAGGGCCAACGCACCCCACAGCACCCAATAGGGCAGCCCCAGCTGGACCGTGAGGAAGTACACCACGCCCAGCATGGCCACCGACACCAGGGCGAACAGGCCGCCGACTCGGGCCGGATGCCCATACCACGGATCGACCGCGCCAGTCACCGCGGTCACGGGGGCCGTCTGGGTCGGAGTGGTTCCCCCACTCGTCGCCGCCAAAGGCTCGAGCTGAGCCAGCAATTCCTCGGCGCTCTGCCACCGGTCGGCCGGGCGCTTGGCCAGGCATTTCATGATCACGTCGGAAAGCACCGGCGAGACCGACGGACGATGCGCGGTGACCGGATCGGCGGTCTGGGTGACGTGCGCCGCGAGCACCTGCTGCGGAGTGATCCCGGTGAAAGGCGGGCGGCCGGTCAAGAGCTCGTAGCCCATCGCGCCCAGGGCGTAGAGATCGGCCCGATGATCCACGTGGGGATCGGCGGTGGCCTGTTCCGGCGCCATGTAGGCCGGGGTGCCGAGGGCCACGCCCGCCGTGGTCATGGTCTGACGCCCGGTCGCTTCACTCACGGCCTTGGCCACACCGAAATCGGTCACCAGCGCGTGGCGACCGGAGAGCATCACATTGTCGGGCTTGATGTCGCGGTGGACGACGCCGAGCGAGTGGGCCTGAGCCAGTGCATCGGCCACTTCGGCGAGGATCCGCACCGCCTCCGGGATGGGAAGCTCGCCCTGCCTCGCGAGGCGGTCCCGGAGCGATTCGCCGTCGATGAACGGCATGACGTAGTAGAGGAAGCCCTCGGCCTCTCCGGAATCCAGCAGCGGCAGGATGTGCGGGTGTTGCAGCTGGGCCGCGATTTCGATCTCGCGAAGAAACCTTTGCGGACCCAAGGTGGCGGCCAGCTCGGGTCGCAAGACCTTGAGCGCTACCTTGCGCCGGTGTTTGAGATCCTCGGCCAGGTAGACCGTGGCCATGCCCCCAGCACCGACTTCGCGCAGGATGGCATACCGGTCGGCGAGAGCGGCAACGAGCTGGGCCGGCGCGTCTGGCAGGGGAATCCCCGGCGGAAAGGATGGCTCAGTATAGGCCTGGCCAAGCAGTGAGGCTAGGGTGACAGATGGACATGGCAAGGGCCCGCCGCAGTGCCGGTCGGGCCCTCGGTGCTACAGTGGGATTTTGTCGGTCATCTCCTACAGGACCCGGACCAGGCCGGCGCCCCGGTCTTGACGTCTCGCAGTACCAGCCGGTCATCGCCGCGCGTGACCTCCGCGGCCAGGATTCCTGGACTGCCCTGAAGCGTCGCGGCCGAGCCAACTACCTGCACCTGGTCCTTGAGCGCCAGGGTCATGTCCTGGTGATCGATGTACCAATCGGGCCCCAGGTGCACGGCGACCGTATCGGATCCGGTCTTCACCAGCAGTGCCGCCCCCTGATGCATACCGTGAATCGGGGTCACCCGCTGTACCGCCACCACAGGGCCCTGATGGTGTCGAGCTTCGCGGCGTTGTACAGGTGCGTATACGCCGATCCTGCACCCCAACCGCCACTCCCGCGGCCGGGGCCGTACCCCTGGGCGACGGCCGCGCCTGAAGTCAGGGCGGCGAGAGCCGAGACCAGGCCCAGAACTCGTAGTGTGCTGCGTATACCCAACTCCTCCTTCTTCCCTAACAGCGTACCAGGACCGGGCTGAACGGAGCTTGAGCCTCCGATGAATTCTCGTTCTAGCCCCGGAGCGGCTACGCGTCGACTTGGGCAGCCGGACGGCAACCGAACAAGCGGAAGCGGCCCAGGATCCGCTCGAGCGGGCAGAACCCCGTCAGCGAGGACTGAATCAGGTTGAACCCGACGAAGGCGGTAAAGAGAAACCACCAGGGACTCACCCACCAACCCAGCGCCAGCGACGCGAGCACGAAGGTCCCGGCAAAGCGCCGGACCACCATGTCATTGCACATGCGACATCTCCTCTCTTAGAGAAAACTCTCGACCGGAAGTGCGGCGGCGTGGAGCCGCTCTCCCGGAATAGCCGCCCGTTGCCGTTTTTCGACCGCCTGCAGGATGGGATCAACGGCCTCCGCCGCGACGATGCTGAAGTAGACTTCCGCGTCGCCGGGCCAGGCGCGGGTTCCCTCCCGCCGCCCGGACACGCCTGCCCCATGAGCGTGGGAGAACCGCGTGTAGCCGTGCGTCTCCTGCGCGTCGAGGATCGCCGGGACCACGTCAGGGGCCGGGCCGCTGTAAACGATCAGGATCATTCTCATGCCGTCGCTCCTTTCGACCGGCGGCGCAGCTCCCAGTAGAGCAGCGGGACCACCACCATCGTGAGCAGAGTCGCCACGACCGCTCCACTCATCAGCGCCACCGCCAGCCCCTGAAAGATCGGATCGAGCACCATGACCAGTCCCCCAACCACGACCGCGGCGGCCGTAAGCGCGATCGGCCGGAAGCGCACGGCCCCCGCCTCGATGACCGCTTCAGCGAGAGGCAGCCCTCGCTCCTCGGCCAACTGGACGAAGTCCACCAGGAGAATCGAGTTCCGGACGATGATCCCCGCCAGCGCGATCATTCCGATCATGGAGGTGGCGGTGAAGAAGGCCCCGGTGAGCGCGTGGCCCGGGAGGATCCCGATCAGCGTGAGTGGTATCGGGGCCATGATGACGAGCGGAATCGTGAAGGACTCGAACCAGCCGACCACCAGCACGTAGATCAGCACCAGCACCGCCGCGAAGGCGAGACCGAGGTCGCGAAAGACTTCGATCGTGATCTGCCACTCTCCGTCCCACTTGAGCGCCGTCTCGTCGAGGCGCTCCGGCTGCATCGCGTTGTAGCGTCCGATCGCCGCGGCGCCCGCCGGGACCGAGTCGAGCCGGCGATTCATGGCGAGAATGGCATACACCGGAGACTCGATGCTTCCGGCCACGTCTCCCGTCACGTAGATCACCGGGCGCAGGTCCCGGCGATACCGGGAAGGCTCCCGCACCGTCGAATCCACCCGGACGAAGCGAGCCAGCGGCTGAGGACCTGTCGCCGTGGCGATCGGCAGGGTGAGCAGTGCCTCGACCGACGACCGGCGCTCCAGCGGAAGCCGCGGCACGATACTCACCGGCTCGCGGGCCGTCGGGAAAGCCGCCAGGCCCACCGGCGCGCCGGACTGCGCCAGCGCCACCGTACGAACGATCTGCTCCACACTTGCGCCGGCTGCGGCGGCTCGCGCCCGATCCACCCGCAACGCGAGCCGGGCCTGCGCGGCTTCCCGGGTCCAGTCCACATCCACCACGCCTGGAGTGGTCTGGAAGACCGTCTTGACCCGCTGGGCCGCCTCCAATCGCGCGCTGTCGGAGCCGGCATAGACTTCCGCCACCAGGGTGGACAGCACCGGCGGTCCGGGAGGGATCTCCGCGATCTTGGCGCTGGCCTGATAGCGTTGCGCGAGGGAGTCGATGGCCGGCCGCACCGCGACCGCGATCGCGTGGCTCTGTCGCTTCCGATCGCCCTTGGGCACCAGACTCACCTGCACGTCGGCCACGTTGGCGCCCCGGCGCAGGAAATAGTGCCGGACCAGGCCGTTGAAGTTGAACGGCGCGGCGGTCCCGGCATATACCTCGGTCCCGCGCACCTCCGGCACCGTACGCAGGTAGGCCGCGACCTCGGCACCCAGCGCTGCACTGGTTTCGAGCGTGGTACCCTCGGGCAGGTCGAGGATCACCTGGAATTCACTCTTGTTGTCGAAGGGGAGCATCTTGACCTGCACCACCCGGGCAGCGACCAGACCCATCGACAGCAGGAGCAGCGTGACGACCGCGCCATAGAAGCCGTAGCGCCAGCGTGCAGACGCCATGAAGCGGTTCATCAGGCCCCGATAGAGCCGGGCGAACCGGCTCTCCGTCCCAGGCGCCCCGGTCTTCGCCGCGGCGACGTGTCCCCGAAGCAGGCGGAGCCCGAGATAGGGCGTGATGATGAATGCCACGGCCAGCGAGGCCAGCATGGCGACCGACGCGCCGACCGGAATGGGCCGCATGTAGGGCCCCATCAGGCCGCTCACGAACGCCATGGGCAAGATCGCCGCGATCACGGTGAAGGTCGCGAGAATGGTAGGATTCCCGACCTCGTCCACTCCCTCCACCGCCGCGGTCTCCGGATCCTTCCCGCCCAGCGCGAGGTGACGGTAGATGTTCTCCACCACCACGATGGCGTCGTCCACCAGAATGCCGATGGAGAAGATCAGCGCGAACAGCGTGATGCGATTCAGGGTGTAGCCCAGGGCGTAGTAGCTGAACAGGGTCAGGGCGAGCGTCACGGGGACCGCCACCAGGACCACCAGCGCCTCGCGCCACCCCAGAAACAGACCGATGAGAACGGTAACCGAGAGGGTCGCGAGGCCCAGGTGGAGAATCAGCTCCGAGGCCTTCTCCCGCGCCGTCTCTCCGTAGTTGCGGGTTTCGGTCACCTGGATGTCGGGCGGCACCAGCCGCGCCCGCGCCTGCTCCACCCGCGCCAGCACCGCCCGCGCCACCAGGGTGGCATTGGCTCCCTTGCGCTTGGCCACCGTGATCGTCACCGCGCTGGTCGAAGTCCCGTCGGGCCCGCTGTGGGTCACGTAGTCCGTGGGCTCGCCGAAGGTCTCCTCCACCGAGGCGATGTCCCTCACATAGACCGGGGTCCCTCCCCGAGTGCTTACGACGACTCCGCCCACATCGGTCGCTGTTGCGAGCGGCGCACCGACCTGGATCCGGTAGACCCGATCGCCCGCGCTGAACTCTCCCGCCTCGAGCCGCGCGTTGGTTCCCTGGAGTGCCAACGCGACCTCGCCCGGCGTTACCCCGGCCGCGACCAGACGGGCTGGATCGAGAGTCACCCGCACCTGCTTGGGCTGGCCACCGATGACGCTGGTCTCTGCCACGTCGGGAATCGTGCGAATCTCGTCGGCGAGATGAGTCGCGACCTGGCGCAGCTGATCGGATCCGTAGCGGGGCGAGGAGAGCGTGAGGGCGAGAATCGGCACGTCGTCGATCGAATGCGGCTTCACCAGCGGAGGCAACGCGCCGGCGGGGAGCCGATCCATGTCTGCCGCCAGCTTGGCGTGGACCCGGGTGACGCTCCGCTCCTGGTCTTCACCGACCTTGAAGCGAACCGTGATCAGCGCGTAGCCGTCGCCTGCCATCGTGTAGATGTGCTCGACCGCGGGGATCTCCCACATCCGCTGCTCGATGGGGCGGGCCAGCAGGTTCTCGAGCTCCTGCGGCGGCGCCCCGGGGAGCATCGCGAGCACGTCGATCATGGGGACCGAGATCTGCGGCTCTTCCTCCCGCGGCGTGGCCACGATGGCCAGCGCGCCGGCCCCGAACGCCGCGAGCGCGATCAGCGGCGTCAGCTTCATCCGGAGGAACCGGCTGGCGACCCTCCCGGCCAGGCCCATCAGTCCACTCCTCCCACGGAAGCGCTGGTCAGGACCCGGTCTCCGGCCCGAAGACCGGCCAACACTTCCACGTGTCCGTCGCTGCGGCGCCCCAAGCGCACCCAGCGCAACTCACTTCCCTGCTCTCCAACGACCCTCACCCCGGAGAGGTCGCCTTCGGCAAAGACTGCGGTCTCGGGAACCAGAATGGCCCGGCGCGTCCCCTGGGGCAGGAGGAGAATTGCCGCGCTACCCGCGAGATAGCTGCGATCCCGGTTCTCCACGATCGCGTTCACGGTGTACATCGCGCCGGTCGAGGCGGGCACCACCCCCTCGACCACCGCCTTGGCCGGTCGATCTTCGATCGTGGCGTCCAGCGTGGCGCCTCTGCGCAGTCCCGCCGCAGTGGCGGGCGAGATGCCGACCGTTACCCGAAGTCGGGAGGCGTCCTGCAGCTCGAGCAGTGGTGCCCCCGGCGCCGCAAAGGCACCGGGATCGACGTAGCGCCGCGTGATCTCTCCAGCGAACGGAGCGCGGATCTCGGCATACGCGCTCACCGCGTCCAGTTCGGCACGCGCGGCCCGGGCCGTGCGCAGGCCAGCCTCGGCCTGGGCCAGACCAGTCTCCGCGCCGTCCAGCTGGGCCTTGGTGGCGGCGCTGTCGGCGTAGAGGCCACGCATCCGCTGCGCTTGCCGCAGCGCCTCCTGATACTGGGCCTCAGCCGCGACGATACCGGCATCGACCTGCGCCCCTTTGGCTGCCACTTCCCGGGAATCGACTCTCGCAAGTACCTGGCTTGCTGCGACCCGGTCTCCTTCGCGCACCAGCACCGCGGTGACCGATCCCATGAGGCGGGTGCTGAGCACGGAACGCTGATAGGGCTCCGCCAGGCCCGCCGCTTCGAGGACCGCCGGTACCGTGGTATCCCGCACCGTGACCGTCGCCTCCTGGAGAGCCTGCTCTGGCGGGCGCCCTGGTTTCGATGGCTTCCCACCACAGGCGGCCAGCACCAGACCCGCCGCCGCGACTGGAATCACCCTGTATCGGATCATTGTCGTCGATCTCATAGCTGACTCACGATTCGAGATTCGAAAGCACGGAAAGGTCGAGTCCCCCGGCCACACGCCGCGCTCCAGCGGCGACGATGGCGTCGTACCTTGCGGCCGCGAACTGGAGCCGGGATTGCGTTTCCGCGGCAGCGGCATCGAAAAGTTCTACCACGGTGGCGAGGCCACCCTCGTATTTCCTTCCCATGATTCGGTGCGCTTCCTCGCTCTGCTGGACTGCGCGCTCGGCGATATCCAGTCGTGCCAGTGCCACTCCGAGCTGATCGGTCGCTTCGGCGAGCTCTATGGACGCCTTCGCCTCCGCGGCTTCCGCCATGGCCGCCGCCTCGGCCCGCCGACCCCCGGCGGCGACGATCTCAGAGCGCTCCGAAGCCCCCGCGAAGGGAGACCAGGACACCATGAGGCCCACGGTCCAGGAGTTCTGACCCCCGAAGGGGGCTGAGGGATCGTTCCAGTCGAGCCGGCCGAAGGAGTTGACGCGCGGGAAGTAGAGGGAGCGAGCCCGTGACAGGTCGCGACTGGCGGCCTCGGCGCCGAGATGAGCCGCGCGTACGTCTCCACGACCACCGATGGCGATTGAGTCCTTCTCCGCGCCCAGGGCCCGGACCAGGTCTGCGGCGGGCAGACTGTCGGGCACTTCGAGACTGCTATCGGGTGGTGCGCCGAGGAGGACTGCCAGCTGGCGCCGCGCAATGCCGGCCAGGCTGCGAGCGGCGATGAGGTCCGACTCGATCTGCCCTGCCTTCACCTGGGCCAGGAGGACGTCGGAATGGGTGGCCATCCCGTTCCGCTCGAGGCTTTCCGCTTCCCGGACGTGAGCCTGGGCGGCCCGATAGGCCGCTTCCAGGGTGCCGGCCTGTTCCGCCGCGAGGGTGGCCCCGTAGTAGGCCCGCACCACATCGACCGCCGTTGACTGAAGGGTCCAAGCCTGGGCCGCTTCCGAGGCGTCGCGTGCGCGCGTTGCCGCGCCCCGGCCGAGATAGGCGTCGACGTTTACGAGGGGTAGCTCGAGCACCACGCCTGCCGCCACGTTCCCTATGGCAGGCGGATAGTTGAGTCGAGCCGGATCGAAGGCGGCCTGGGTCACCGACCGCTGTCGCAGGGTGAACCCGAAGGCATTGAGGGGATCGGTGGTCCGCAGGTAGCCGCCTTCCACCCGGACGGTCGGCAGAATTCCCTGGAGCGGGGCCATGGCCTGGCCCGACTGGGTCTGGGTCCGACCGGCAGCGATGCGGTTGGCATAGGCCCCCTGCTCGGCCCGTTGCAGCGCCTCCGTGAGGGTGAGCCGGTGGGCCTGGGCGAACCCGGCCACGGGGACCCCCGAGAGGACCATGATAAGGAAGAGCGGAGTTGTCCGGCGCATGCGCCCTCTTGCTTGCAAGACTACATGACCATATAGTTATATAGTCACTATGTCAAGACGACCCCGACTCCCCGCTTGTCCTCCCCCAGGGCTGCCGGCAGATTCAGCCCTGGCTGGTCTCTTTCTCTGCTCCCCAGCGCCGGACTCGCCCATGGCCCAGAAGTCCATGAGTCCCATGCAGCTCCGCCTCGTGGCCGAACGCTTCAAGGCCCTGGCCGAGCCATCGCGGCTCCAGATTCTCAATGCCCTGCGGCGGGGAGAGCTCTCGGTCAGCGAGATCCTCGAAGCAACGGGCTTGGGGCAGGCCAATGTCTCCAAGCACCTACAGACCCTGCTGGCGGCGGGTTATGTGGACCGGCGGAAGGCTGGGGTGACGACGTACTACCGGTTGGCCGACACGGATGTCCTGCGGCTCTGTGAGATCATGTGCGGCCGGCTGGAACACGAGGCTTCGACCCGCCGCAAGCAGCTGACCGGGACCTAGCCTCTCTTCACGCCTCAGCCGATTAGCGTTTCCCTTCGATCTCGGCCACCCAGACGTCACTCTGTAGATCGCCCAACGTCAGATAGATCCGGCCGTCGCGCATCCGGAAGCCGAAGCGGTGCCACTGGCGTGCCTCGTCGTCGAAGCGAAGCACCCGGCGGGCGGAACCGCCGGTCACCGGCAGCTGCCACACGCCCGCGGAGTCTCCCAACGGCTTGAGGAAGTACAGGGACCGCGAGTCGGGCGACCAGGCGAAGGTCGCGACCCCAACATATCCACTGGAATAGGGGGCACTCATGAGGGTCCGTAACGAGTCCCCATCCATCGTGCCTATGAGCGTGTTGACATCCTTGGTGGTGCAAGCCACCAGCTTGCTGTCGGGTGAGGGAAATGGCCCGAGGCAACCCGGCCGCCACAGTCTGGGCTTGCCCCAGGCCCCTGCCGCATCGCGCGTCACGACCCGGGCTTCGAGAGTAGTGGGCGAAGTGAGATTGGCCGTATAGAAGATGTTGCGGCCATCCGGGCTCCACAGACCGGCGCGGTCGTCGTCGGGCTCCGAGACGACGGCGAGCGCATTCCCCCCCGTCGAGGGAATCACATAGATCTGGCGGCGGCCCTGGACGAAGGAGTGGAAGACGACCTCCCGGCCATCGGGTGAGAAGCTCGGGAAGAACTTGTCGAGCGGCCCGGACGTGAGTTGTTCCGGCTCGCCTGTGCGATCGAGTGGAATCCGGTAGATGTCGGAATTGCCACGCCGGTTG
>Ga0335083_10002160_pt1 | contig 26213 bp, 24 predicted proteins | sample Lox_Sample_42_FD_206716 | JGI IMG/M metagenome (GOLD analysis project Ga0335083, IMG submission 206716) | Soil microbial communities from Loxahatchee National Wildlife Refuge, Florida, United States - Lox_Sample_4.2 | ecosystem: Environmental > Terrestrial > Soil > Wetlands | place: USA...
ACCTCATTCACCTCCTTCACCTCCTTCACCTTTTCACTTCTTCACCTCTTCACTGGCCATTGCGTCTCGCTTGAGAACTCCCCCCCAAGCTGATAGATTCGCCGCCAGCTCCAGCTGACAGCGCACTGGCAGGATCATTCCTTCGGCTGTATCAGAACAGCCTCGCAAGAGGGGGGAGGCATGCCGTCTCGCACATCGTTCCCAGGACGCTACGCAGCAGCCGCGCTGCTGTGCGCGCTGGCTACCTGTGTGCTGGCGCAGGACACCAAGCCCATCCGCATCGGTTTCGTGACCTTCCTGTCCGGACCGGCTGCCGGCCCTTTCGGCATGCCCGCAAAGTGGGCGGCAGAGGCGATCGTCGAATCGCTCAACGCCGGGAACGTGCCCGCGCCCTATGCCGTGCGCGGCTTCGGCGGGAGACCGCTGGAGCTCACGGTAGTCGACGAAGCCGGCGGCGCGACCAAGCAAGTGAGCGAGTTCCGCAACCTCGTCGAGCGCGCGCGGGTCGATTACGTTGTCGGCTACATCTCCAGTGGCGATTGCCTCGCCGTCGCACCGGTGGCCGAGGAGATGCAGAAGCTCACCGTCCTGTTCGACTGCGGCACCCCGCGCATCTTCGAGGAGGCGAGCTACAAGTACGTGTTCCGGACACGGCCACACGCCACGATGGATGCGGTGGGCGCCGCTCTCTACCTGCTCGAGACGCGGCCCAGCGTGAGGAGCTTCGGCGGCATCAATCCGAACTACGCGTGGGGACAGGATTCCTGGAGCGACTTCACCGCGGCGATGAGCGTTCTTCAGCCAGACGCAAAGACCACGACCTCTCAGATGCCGAAGTTCGGCGCCGGGCAGTACGGCGCAGAGATCTCTGCGCTGCTCGCCAGCGGCTCCGAGGTGATCCATTCCAGCTTGTGGGGCGGAGACCTGGAGGCGTTCATGCTGCAGGCCGCCCCGCGCGCCCTGTTCGCGAAGAGCCAATTGGTGCTTGTTGCGGGAGAGCCGTACCTGCGCGCGCTGGGCGGCATCATCCCCGACGGCACCGTTGTGGGTGCGCGCGGAACACATGGAGTGTTCGCCCCGAATTCCGCGCTGAACACCTGGCTCCGGGATATTTACCGAGCCAAATCCGGCGGCGCGAACCCTAGCTACCCGGCATACGACGCTGCGCTCGCCTTCCTGGGGCTCAAGGCCGCCTACGAGCGTGCCAAGATCGCGAAGCTCGCCGCCTCCATTCCGATGGGCGCGAACAAGGGTGTGAAGGAGGCGATGGAAGCAGCCTACGGCAGCGGCCCGAGCCAGGAGGAAGTGGTCGCGGCTTTCGAGCACTTGAGCTTCGACTCGCCCAGTGGGCGCATGAGCATGCAACTGGGCAAAGGGCACCAGGCCGCGTCCGGTACCGCCTACGGCACGACCAAGGTGGTGAACGGTCGGGTCACCGTCACCAACATCCGCTATTATCCGCCTGAGCGCGTGCAGCCGCCCGACGGAGTGAGCAGCGCCGAGTGGATCAAGTCCGGGATGAAGCCGGCAAAATAGCCCCGCATCCAGCCGCAGTCGCAGCCATCGTGGACCAACTTCCCGCTGTCATCATCGACGGTATCTTGTACGCCTCGTGGATGTTCGTCATCGCCGTGGGGCTCACGCTGATCTATGGCGTGATGAAAATCCTCAACGTCGCGCATGGCAGCATGTACGCCCTGGGCGCGTACACGGCAAGCACCTTCGCGGGCTACTGGCTCGCGCACGGCCACGCGCCGTACGCAAGCTACGCAGTACTCGTGGCGGCGGCAGTGCTGGTGGGTCTGGTGGCCGGCCCGGTCATCGAGCGGGGTCTCCTGCGTTTCATGTACGGCCGCGACGAGGTGGTGCTCGTGCTCATCACTTATGCCGTGTTCCTGATCCTGGAGGACGTGACCAAGCTCGTCTTCGGGGTCGATCCGATCCTCGTGGCGGAACCGTACGGCATGCTGGGCAACTTCCAGATCGGTGATCTCGTGTATCCGGTGTACAGCCTGGTCCTCGTGGTCGTCGCGGTTCTGGCCGGTGTGGCGCTCGCGCTGGCACTCAACCATACGCGTCAAGGCAAGATCCTGCGCGCGGTGATCCACGATCGGGAGATGAGCATGGCGCTGGGGATCAACGTCTCTCGCGTCTACTTCGTCACTTTCACCATCGGCGCGATGCTGGCCGCGCTCGGCGGCGCGTTGACCGCTCCCACCACATCCGTCCAGCTGGGCATCGGCGCCGAAGTCATCGTGCTTGCCTTCGCCATCGTGGTGATCGGCGGTCTGGGCAGTTTGAGCGGCGCCGCGCTCGGCGCATTGATCGTCGGCCTGGTCCGCTCGGCCGCCGTGCATTACCGGCCGGAAGTCGAGCTGTTCAGCGTGTACATGGTGATGGCTCTGGTGCTGATCGTTCGGCCCAAGGGGCTGTTCGCCGCAGCCGAAGCCCGCAAGATCTGACCCGGGCGTGAAGCGCGACCGCACCCTGCTTGTCCTGATCTCGGCGCTCGTCGTGCTGCTCGCGATCGGACCGATCCTGCCGCAATGGGCGGTGTCGTTCGTGAGCGTGGTGCTGTATCTCGGCATCGTGGTCTTGGGCATGGCCCTTCTGATGCGCACGGGTCTGGTCTCCTTCGGGCAGGGGCTGTATTACTGCCTGGGCGCGTACGCCGCGGGGGCGACTCCCGAGCTCATCGAGTTGGTCGACGGCTTCGCTCGCGGCTTGTCTCAACCGCACTGGGCGCCGGTACGCCTCGTGCTGAACGCCTTCACGGGCGCGTTGAAGCTGGTCCAGACGCCCTTCGGCCCATCCGACCTGCTCACCATGGTGATGGCGGGAGCGCTGCTCGCTGTGGTCGTGGCGGCCGTCCTGGGCCTGTTGCTGGCGCGGTACCGGGGCATCTTCTTCGCAATGCTGAGCCTCGCGTTCTCCATGATCCTGTATGGGCTGCTGGTGAGGACTTCGGAGCTGGGCAGCACCGACGGCTTCGGACTGTCTGTGAAGAGCTTCGCCGGGATTGCGCTGAGCACCCACTGGGCCCGGGACGCGATCTATGCTTTCTCGGCGGTGACCGCCTTCGCCTGCGCCATCGCCTTGCACCGCTACTTGAACTCGTATCGCGGCCGCCTCGCGAGCGCCATCCGCGACAACGAGCTGCGCGTGGAGTATATGGGAGCCTCGGTGCGCAGCCTCATCCATCTCAACTACGTAATCAGCGCAGCACTGGCAGGGATCGGCGGCGCGCTGATGGCCGCCACCATCGGACATGTCGACCCCGAGACCACCGCCAACTGGACGACTTCGGGGGACTTCGTGTTCATCACGATCCTGAGCGGCACAGGCAACGTGGCTGCGCCGTTCCTCGGCGCGGGCATCTTCGAGGCCGTGCGCACTTTCGCCCTGGAGTACGTTCCCAACACCTGGCAGATGACCCTCGGGATCACCATGCTGCTGGTGATCATGTTTCTCCCGGACGGGCTGTGGTCGATGTTCGTCCGCCGGCGCAGGAGCGCGTGACATGACCGCCGTGCTGGAAGCGCGCGACCTGAACAAGAGCTTCGGCGCCGTGACCGCCGCCGCGCAAATCAACGTCCAGATCGAGCAGGACAGCGTCGTTGGGCTGATCGGCAGCAACGGCGCCGGCAAGACCACCTTCATCAACCTCGTGACCGGATATCTCACCCCCACCTCGGGCCGGGTACTGTACCTGGGACGCGAGATCACCGGTCTCAACCCGCGTCGGATCACGCAGTTGGGCATTTGCCGCTCGTTCCAGATCCCGCAGCTCTTCAATAGCCTTAGCGTGAGCGAGAACCTGGCCGTGGGCGTAGGCATCGCCGCCCGCTCTACGCGTCGCGACGCGTCCGACGGCGGCCAGCCGGCACAGGTGGAGCAGCTCATCGAGCGTTTCAACCTGCGTGGCTATGCCGGTCAGCTGGCCGGGCAGCTCCCCGAGGGCGTGCGCAAGCTCCTCGATATCGCCATGGCGGTGGCGGGCCGGCCGAAGGTTCTCCTGCTCGACGAGCCAACCAGCGGCGTGTCGGCGGAGGAGAAGTTCCGGCTGATGGACATGGTGATGGGTGCGCTCACGGCCGAGGGCGTCACGGTCCTGTTCGTCGAGCATGACATGGAAATCGTCGGGCGCTACACGCATCGAGTGCTCGCCTTCTACGAGGGGCGCATCATCGCCGACGGCGACCCCGCAACGGTGCTGAACGACGGCGAGGTGCGCCGCTATGTGATCGGCATGCAGAACCAGCACAAGGAGGCCGCCGGTGCTGCGCATTGAAGGCCTGGATGTGGCCATCGGGCCGGTCGGCATCCTGCGCAACGTGAACATGGAGCTGCCGACCGCCAAGTTCACCGGGCTCGTTGGCCGCAACGGCGCCGGCAAGACCACGCTGGTGCGCTCGATCATGGGCATCCTCACGCCGCGCAACGGTTCGATCCACTTCGACGGCGCGACGCTCGATACCGCTTCGACCCACCAGCGCGCGCGCAGCGGCATCGGCTACATGCCCGAGGACCGGAGGCTGGTGCCCGACTTGAATGTCGAGGAGAACGTGCTGCTTCCAGCGTGGGCATCGGGTCAGCCCGAAGTGGAGTCGCGGCTCGCCAAGGTGTACGAGATGATCCCGGAGGTCCAGGCACTGGCATCGCGCAAGGCCATGCTGCTCTCCGGCGGTCAACAGAAGCTCGTCGCGCTGGCGCGAGCGCTCATGTGTGGCACCAGGCTGCTGCTGCTGGATGAACCGTTCGAAGGCGTTGCGCCGGTGCTGGCGCGCCGTCTGGTCGAGGTCATCTCCGATCTGAAGCAGGAAGGCTTATCCATCCTGCTCACCGAATCCGACCTCACTCATTCGCGGCAGATGCTCGACGCGCTCTACATGATCGACCGCGGAGAGGTGAGCCCTGCTCCGCTTTGAGGGCGCCTCCCCTGCACCCTCGAAAAAAAAAAGCCCGCATGCCGTCGCATGCGGGCCCGCTTTACAAACGTCTGCTATCAGGTCAGCGGGAAGCCGACTGCGTTGACGTAAATGGCATAGATCGACGTGCTGCCGGTCATGAACAACCGGTTGCGCTTGGTCCCGCCGAAGCACAGGTTGGAGATGACCTCCGGTGTGTGGAGGAATGCCAGCTTATCCCCGCTGGGTGCGTGCACGCGCACCCCGTTGGTGTCCGGGCCACCCCATCCCCAGCTGCACCATACGTTGCCGTCGGTGTCGCAGCGAATGCCGTCAGTGAAGCCAGGGCTGAAGTCGGCGAACTCCTTGGGATTGGAGAGCGTTCCGTTACCGCTCACGTCGAACACGATGATGTTGGCGGGATATTGTGGCCCGTCGGTCTTGCCCGTGTCTACGACATAGCACCTCTTGAAGTCAGGCGAGAAGCAGATGCCGTTCGGACGCCGCATCGGACCCTCAGCCGCGATACTGGCCTGCCCCTGGGGATTGATGCGGTACACGCGCGTGGGCAGCTCGAACGGGGCCAAGTGTCCCTCGTAGGGCCCGAGGATGCCGTAGCCGGGATCGGTGAAGTAGATGGAGCCGTCGGAATACACGGCGGCATCGTTCGGTGCGTTGAGTTTCTTGCCCTGGTAGTTGTCCATCAACACCGTCCAGGTGCCGTCGTACTCACGGCGGCGCACCCGACGCGTGTCGTGCTCGCAGGCGATCAGCCGGCCCTGATTGTCGCGCGTGTGTCCGTTCGAATACCCGGATTCAGTCTGGTACACGCTTACGTGGCCGTCGTCCTCAGCCCACCGCAAAACACGATGGTTCGGGATGTCGCTGCAAATGAAGCAACCCCAGTCGCCAAACCAAGCGGGGCCCTCGAGCCACAACGCGCGGTCATTGCCCATCCCGTGCCAGATCCGCTGCAGCGTCGCGTTGCCTTGTCGTGCATGGAAGCGCGGATCGAACACCTCCCACGCCGGGTCCGGGTAGGTGACGGTAACTTCGCCTGTCCAGTCGCGGTCTGTCGCGAACTTGTTGAGGGCGAACGCGTCGGTTGCGGCCGCGGCAGTGGTCGCCGCCGCCGCGGTCAGAAACGTACGTCTCGTCATTTCCATGAATGAAGCTCCTCCAGAAGTTGACTTGATTGTGTGAAGGCTCCAGATGAACCTACGGCTTCACGCCTTGTACCGATCTGTTGGCCGGTTTTGACGCGAGGCGACTGCGACGCCGGTACCCCCCTGGGCGCCAGGCCGAAGATTACAGCATCTCGAGCGGCCGCACACGGGTCCCGATAAGCATCGACGGCCGGCTATTTACACCTCACGCCGGGTATCGTTGCGCATAGCCGCGCGCGCGGACCCGAACGCACGAGGCTGCCGTCAGTGCGTGAGGTTTAGAATATGCGCGCCAGGAAAGATTCCCGATGCGCCGAACCGATCCTCGTCCTGCTCAGGTGATGGAGCACCTCAAGCGGCTGATGCTCTTGCGCTGGGTGCTCGCATGCGCGCTCGGCGCAGCCCTGGCGGCGGCCGCATTGGGTCTCGGCGTGAGCGTGCCGTGGGCTCGTCTGACTGCAGTCCTGCTTCTCCTCCCTGCCGCAAATCTGGTCGCGCAGGCTCGGATGCGGCGCGAGGATCGGGTGGGAGAGGCCGAGTTCTTCCTGCATCTGTTGCTCGATGTGGCCGTGCTGTCCGCGCTTTTCTACCTCAGCGGGGGATCGACCAATCCATTCGTGTCGCTCTATCTGCTGCCGCTCGTGATCGCGGCGACCACTTTGCCAGCCCGTTACGCATGGAGCATGGCTGCGATCACGGCAGCGAGCTACGGCCTGCTATTCTTCTTTCACCTCCCGCTCATCCCCTCGCATCCCGGTCACGATGCGACGGCCTTCCGGCTGCATCTCGCCGGGATGTGGGTCAACTTCGTGCTGAGCGCCGGAATCATCGCGTTGTTCGTCGCGCGCATGGCGCAGGCCATTCGTGACCGCGACGCCGAGCTGGCGCGTCGGAGGGAGCAGGCCGCGCGCGACGAGCGCATCGTCGCGCTCGGGACGCTAGCGGCCGGAGCTGCGCACGAGCTCGGCACACCGCTCTCGACGATGGCAGTGGTCTTGGGCGAGATGGCGAAAGACCATGCCTCCGACGCCGGTCTGGCGCGAGACCTCGCTACGCTGCGCCAGCAAGTGGACGCATGTAAGCACACCATCACCCGCATGGTCGCCGACGCGGGCCAGGCACGCGCCGAGGGAGGCGGCGCACAAGCGGTCGACGAGTTCCTGCGCGAGACGCTGGAGCGCTGGCGGCTGCTGCGCCCTTCGGTGAGCCTGAGCCAGCGGCTTAGCGGCTCGACACCAGTACCGACCATCCTCACGGAGCAGACGCTGCGGCAAGCGATCGTGAACCTGCTCGACAACGCGGCAGACGCCTCCCCGCATAGCGTCGAGCTCGACTGCAGCTGGGGGCGCGATCGACTGCGGCTGGAGATTCGCGACCGCGGGCCCGGACTCACTCGTGAGGCCGAGGCGCACGCGGGCCAGGCCTTTTTCAGCACGAAGCGGAAAGGCGAGCGCAGCGGCATCGGCCTGCTGCTGGCCCGCGCTACGCTGGAACGCCTGGGCGGGCATCTGCGCCTGGAGCGGCGCGCTGGCGGCGGCGTTTGTACGCTGCTCGAACTCCCACTCGGCAGCCTGGTGCCAGGAGAGCGCGTGTGAACCCCGCGCCGGCGCTGCTGCTGGTCGACGACGACGTCACATTCTGCGATGTCATGCGACGCGCTCTGGCCCGGCGCGGGTTCCGGGTCATGCCGGCGCACGGAGTCGACGAGGCGCTGGCGTACGCTCGCAAGGAACCTCCGGCCTATGCCGTCATCGATCTCAAGATGCGGGGCGATTCCGGGTTGATCCTGATCCCGCAACTGAAGGCGCTATCCGAGCCGATGCGCATCGTGGTGCTCACCGGCTACGCGAGCGTGGCCACGGCCGTTGAAGCGATCAAGCTGGGTGCGACTTATTACCTGGCGAAGCCGGTGGACGCCGACGAGGTACTGGCGGCTTTCGGTCGCGACCTTGGCGACCCCAATGCGGCCATCACGGCGCGGCCGTGGTCCGTGGAGCGGCTGGAATGGGAGCATATCCAGCGCGTCCTCGAGGAGCACGACGGAAACATCTCCGCCACCGCCCGCAGCCTGAACATGCATCGGCGCACCTTACAGCGAAAGCTGGCGAAGCGCCCGGCACGCTGAGCGGCGTTGCGCACGCGGATCCGCTGCGCGATCGACGCTGCCTCTGCGCACAGAGCCGTCCCGGCGATCGCCGTTCGCCGGTCTCGCCAGGGCGCCGTCCAGGATGTAGACTTGTGCCCGCCGCGGGGCCGTGTCCGGCGGGCGTTCCGTCCCGTCCCCCCGCGCGCCCACTTGGACGCTCGAGAACACTTCCGATGCCTGCAAACAACCTCCTGGACCTGATCGGCAACACGCCGATGCTGGAGATCACCCGGCTGGACACGGGCCGCTGCCGCTTATTCGTGAAGCTCGAGAACCAGAATCCGGCGGGATCGATCAAGGATCGCATCGGACTGTCGATGATCGAAGCGGCGGAGCGCGACGGACGGCTCAAGCCGGGCGGAACCATAGTCGAAGCGACTGCCGGTAACACCGGGCTCGGGCTGGCGCTGGTCGCGTCGCGCAAGGGGTACCGCCTGATCCTGGTGGTGCCGGACAAGATGGCGCGCGAGAAGATCTTTCATCTCCGGGCGCTCGGTACCGAGGTGATCCTGACTCGGTCCGACGTGGGCAAAGGACACCCCGAGTATTACCAGGACATGGCCGAGCGCATTGCCCGGGAAGCCGGTGCCGTGTACATCAACCAGTTCGCCAACCCGGCCAACCCGGAAGCGCACGAGACGACCACCGGGCCCGAGATCTGGGAGCAGATGGGGCACCAAGTGGACGCTGTGGTCTGCGGGGTCGGCTCCGGGGGCACGCTGGCTGGGTTGTCCCGCTTCTTCGCGCGCGTCTCGCCCGACACCGAGATGGTGCTGGCAGATCCGGTGGGCTCGGTGCTGTGCGATTACGTCAAGACCGGTAAGTACGGCGAGGCGGGCAGTTGGGTGGTCGAAGGCATCGGGGAGGATTTCATCCCTCCGATCGCGGACTTGAGCCGGGTCCGGACGGCATACTCGATCAGCGACCGGGAAAGCCTCCAAACCGCGCGCGAGCTGCTCAACCGCGAAGGAATACTCGGCGGCTCCTCATCGGGCACGCTGGTTGCGGCCGCATTGCGCTATTGCCGAGAGCAAACGACGCCCAAGCGTGTGGTCACGTTCATCTGCGACACCGGCAACAAGTATCTGTCGAAGATGTTCAACGACTATTGGATGGCGGATCAGGGCTTCATCGAGCGCGAGCGCTATGGCGATCTGCGCGACGTCATCGGCCGGCGGGCCGACGAGCGCGCGGTGGTCTCCATCGGGCCGGACGACCGGCTGATGACGGCTTATGCCCGCATGAAGCTGTACGACATCTCCCAGATCCCGGTGCTCGAGGGCGAGCGGGTGATCGGGCTGATCGACGAGTGGGACCTGCTGAGCGCAGTGCAAGAAGATCCGGCGAAGTTTCGCCTCCCGGTGCGCAGCGCGATGACGCAGCGGCTGGAGACCGTCGGCCTCGATACACCGCTTTCGGATCTGATCGACACTTTCAAGAAGGGATATGTCGCGATCGTGGTCGACGACGGAAAGTTTTGGGGGCTCATCACCCGCATCGACGCACTCAACTACCTGCGACACAAGGCGCCATGACACAGAGGAAACATCCGGCCGGGTTTGCGACCCGCGCCATTCACGCCGGCCAGCAGCCGGATCCCACGACCGGGGCCGTGATGCCGCCGATCTACGCGACCTCCACCTTCAAGCAATCCTCGCCTGGCGTGCACACGGGCTATGAGTACGCTCGCACCCAGAACCCGACGCGGATGGCGTTCGAGCGCTGCATCGCCGACCTGGAAAGCGGCGCGCACGGCTATGCGTTCTCGTCGGGGCTCGCAGCGATGGCCACCGTGCTGGAGCTCCTCGATGCGGGCAGCCATCTGGTGGCGGTTGACGACATGTATGGCGGAACTTGGCGCCTGTTCGAGCGCATCCGCCGCCGCACGGCCGGGCTGCGAGTCACCTATGTCGACCCCAACCGGCCGGAGACGATCGAGCAGGCGTTGCTGCCGGACACGCGGATGATCTGGGTGGAAACGCCCAGCAACCCGCTGCTCAAGGTGACCGATCTGGCGGCGCTCGCGCGTCTCGCGAAGCCGCGGCGCATCCTCACGGTGTGCGACAACACGTTCGCGTCGCCGGCGCTGCAGCGCCCGCTGGAGCTGGGGGTGGACATCGTGCTCCACTCGGTCACCAAGTACATCAACGGCCATTCGGATGCGGTGGGCGGCATCGTGGTGATCGGGGACAACGCGGAGTTGAAGGAGAAGCTCGAGTTCATGCAGAACGCGATCGGCTCGATCATGGATCCGTTCACGAGCTTCCTCGCCCTGCGCGGCGTCAAGACGCTGCCGTTGCGCATGAAACAGCACAACCAGAACGCGCTCGAGCTGGCGCACTGGCTCGACGCGCACCCCAAGACCGAGAAGGTGATCCACCCCGGGCTGCCCAAGCATCCTCAGCATGCGCTCGCAGCCGAACAGATGCAGGGCGGGTTCGGCGGGATGATCGCGGTGTATCTCAAGACCGACCTTGCGGGCACGCGCCGCTTCCTGGAGCGCTGCCACCTCTTCACACTGGCGGAAAGCCTGGGTGGGGTGGAGAGCTTGATCGGCCATCCGGTGCTGATGAGCCACGCGTCGCTGCCGGCCGAGCGCCGCGCGCAGCTCGGCCTGACCGACAACCTGGTGCGGCTGTCGGTGGGAATCGAAGACGTGCACGATCTCATTGCCGATCTCGAGCACGCGCTCGCGGCGATTTGAGCCGGCGCCATCGATGCCACTCTTGCTCCGGCCGCGGCTTGCTTATCTCGGCGTGTTCCTCGCCTGCGTCGGCCTGATGGGCTTCGGGCTCTACTTGCAGCATGTCGAACACCTCGAGCCCTGCCCGCTCTGCATCCTCCAGCGCTATGCCTTCGTCGCGACGGGACTGATCGCGTTCGTCGCGGTCGCTCACAACCCCGGTAGGATCGCACGCTGGATCTATAGCCCGCTGCTGATCCTGTCTGCGGGCGCTGGCGCGGTGATCGCCGCTCGGCAGACCTGGCTGCGCTATCACCCGCCGCAGGCGCTCGACTGCGGCCCGGACCTCGCCTATTTGCTGGACTCGTTCCCCCTGACGCAGGTGCTGCCCAACGTGTTCAAAGGCGAAGGCGACTGCGCCAAAGTCGTGTGGCAGTTTCTCGGCTTGTCGATCCCCGAGTGGGCGCTCGCCTGGTTCGTCCTGTTCGTGCTCACCGCAGCGTGGGCGCTGGCTGCGGGCAGACGATCGCACTGAGCCCGCATCGAACTGCGCGCACTCGCGCCAGCACCATCACGCCAGTCCCATGTAACGCCTGAGGTCGAGCGCGTTGCGGACCGCATAGCCTTGCTCGTCGTTGTTGAAGTAGGCGTAGACGTCGATGCCCTGCGCCAGCCACTCCTGCATGCGCCTGGCCAGCGCGGATAGGAACTGGGCCGAGTAGCTTCCCGCATAGCGATCCCCGTGAAAGCGCAGGTACGTCCAGGGCGCCGTGATGCGCCGGGGATGGTTTACGAGCATGTCGTGCACGCACAGCGCCGCACCTCGTCGCTCGAGGATGGCATACACCTCCTCGCACAACCAGCTGTCGTGGCGAAATTCCACCGCCCAGCGTCGATCCCGAGGCGCGGCATCGAGGAAACCCGCGAGCCGGACTTCGTTCGCTGCAAAGCCGGGGGGCAGTTGCACGAGGATCGGGCCGAGGCAGATTCCCAGACGCTTGGCCAGTCCGACAAATCGCGTGATGGGTTCCTGCGGGTCCTTGAGTCGCTTCAGATGCGTGGCGTAGCGGCTGAACTTCAGCGCATACAGGAAACCCCGTGGCGCCGCCTCGCGCCAGGCGTCGAACGTGGTGGCGGATGGCAGGTGATAGAAGGTGTTGTTGATCTCTACCGTATCGAAGTGCTGCGCATAGTGCTCGAACCAGCGCCTCTTGGCCAGGTCGCGCGGATAGAAGGTTCCTCTCCAGTGGTCGTATTGATAGCCGCAGGTCCCGATGCGTGCACGGGCGCTCATGCGCGGCGCAGTTGAGCCGACGTCACGATCTCAACGCCGTTCCGGATGAGGTCCGCTCGCACACGCTCGTCCGATGCAGGATCGACCGGGCGCGTGAGATCCCAGACAAAGTAGCTCTCGAAGCCCGCCTCGGCAGCATCCTCCGCGGTCCACTTCACGCACACATCACGCGCCAGACCACAGCAGAATACTGCGTGGATGCCGCGCTCCTTGAGATAGCCGGCAAGGCCGGTCACGGGACGCCGGCCCTGCGCGTTCCAGTTGTTGCGAAAGCCGCTATAGGAATCGCAGTCGGATTGCATGCCCTTGCGCACGATCACCGCGACGCCGTTCCATGGAACGCCAGGATGGAGGCTCGCGCCCGGAGTTCCCTGCACGCAGTGGTCGGGCCACAGCGTCTGTTCGTGACCGTACAGACCGATCACATCGAATGGCTTGTGTCCCGCATGCGTGCTGGCGAACGAGACATGTCCGGGCGGATGCCAGTCCTGCGTGGCGGCGATGCAATCGAAGACCCCGCTCTGGATGAGATCGCGGATCGCGGGAACGATGCGGTCGCCCTCGGGGACCGGCAGCGCACCGCCGGGCATGAAATCCGGCTGCAGGTCCACAAGTAGCAACGCGCTGCGCTCTTTGGATAGGTTCACTATCGGCTCGCTCATCGGCCACCTCCGCTACGATTGCTGCGCAGCTCGGTTCGGCTGGCGCGGTCCGCCGTGGGCTCGTAGACTGTCCCGTGCCCGCCGACCCTATGGAACTGACCGTCATCGCCAAGCGCCTGCAAAAACAGGTCGCAACGCTGCGCTTCGGCGCGCCGGTCGCCTTCGTCTACGATCCTCTGGATTATGCCTGGGCGCCACATCGAATGTACCTCGAGCGGTACGGTACCGGACATCCGCCGGTGCTGTTGGTAGGCATGAATCCCGGACCGTTCGGCATGGCACAGACCGGCGTGCCGTTCGGCGACGTGCAGATGGTCCGCGATTGGCTCGGCATCGAGGCGCCGGTGAGCTCCCCGGGAAACTACCATCCCAAGCGTCCGGTGACCGGCTTCCAATGCCATCGGCGCGAAGTAAGCGGGCAGCGGCTGTGGGGCTGGGCACGCAACCGTTTCGGCACCCCGGAGCGTTTCTTCCAACGCTTCTTCGTCGCCAACTATTGCCCGCTGTGCTTCGTCGAGGAGAGCGGCCGCAATCGCACACCGGACAAGCTGCCGCGCAGTGAGCGCGACGCTCTCTTCGGGCTCTGCGATTGGGCGCTGGTGCGAACCGTGGAGCGGCTGCAGCCGCGCTATGTCATTGGGATCGGGCATTTCGCCGCCGAACGTGCGGCAGTCGCGCTCGGCGCGTCGCCCGTGAAGCTCGGATCGGTGCCCCATCCCAGCCCTGCCAGCCCCGCTGCCAATCGCGGCTGGGAAGCGCAGATGGAACGGGCACTGCGTCATCTCGGGATTGCACTGGCTTGACGCGGTGCCCGCGCCTCGATCGCCAACTACGCGATTCCGCGAATCAGCGGTCCTGCGCGAGCGTTGCAGCTTAGATGGCCTGATCCTGCTCGAGCGCGGCGACGAACGCCGGATCGAAGCCCAGCTCCGACAGGATCGCGTGCGTGTGCTCTCCTACGGAGGGGACCGGATCCATGCGCGGCTCCTCGCCGTCGAGCGCTACCGGCGGCAGCAGCGCGTCGATGCGTCCGTTCGGCGTCCCGACCTGGCGCCAGCGGCCGCGGCTCTTGAGCTGCTCGTGTTCCCAGAACGCGTGCATATCATTCAGCCGGGCATTGGCGATCTGCGCCTTCTCCAGCCGCGCCAGCAGCTGGGTCGAGTCGAGCTTCCGGAACACGCCCAGCAGTATTTCGGACAGTTCGGAGCGATGCGCCTGACGCTGGCTGCTGCTGTTGAAGCGCTGATCCGACGCGAGCTCGGGGCGTTCCAGGACCTGATTGCAGAAGCTCGCCCATTCACGCTCGTTCTGGATCCCGAAAAAGACGGTCTTGCCGTCGCCAGCCGCGAACGGTCCGTAAGGGTAGATCGTGGCGTGACTGGCGCCGGTACGCGGCGGCGGCTGGCCGCCATAAGCTGCGAAATACGCGGGATAGCTCATCCACTCGCCGAGCGCTTCGAACATCGAGACGTCGAACGCCGCGCCGCTGCCGGTTCGCTCGCGGCGATACAGTGCGGTCAGAACGCCGCTGAAGCCGTACATGCCAGCGGCAATATCCGCGATGGAGATCCCTGCCTTGCTCGGGGTCTCGGGCGTGCCGGTGACCGACACCACTCCCGATTCGCATTGGATCAGCAGGTCATAGGCCTTCTTCTGACTGTAGGGACCATCCGGGCCGTAGCCCGAGATGTTGCATACGATGATGCGCGGATGCCGCTCGCGCAGCGATTCTGAGCCCAGCCCGAGCCGCGCCGCCGCGCCGGGCACCAGGTTCTGCACGAATACATCGGCTCTGGCGATCAGCCGTTCGAGCACCTGCTTCGCGTTGGGATGCTTCACATCCAACGTCAGACTTTCCTTCGAGCGGTTGAGCCAGACGAAGTGGGAGGACTGTCCCAGAACGGTCTTGTCGTAGCCGCGCGCGAAGTCGCCGGCCCCCGGGCGCTCGATCTTGATCACGCGCGCGCCGAGGTCGGCCAATTGCCGGGTCGTGAATGGCGCCGCCACGGCTTGTTCGAGCGAGACGACGGTGATGCCTTGCAGAGGGAGCATGGGTTGGACTGTCGAATGCGCCAGCGTGGCGGAGACTACACGGCGAAGATCAGCTCTAGCCCAGACCGTCGGCGCCCCGCATCGCCAAGCCAGATGAGAGCTCTCGCCTACCGCGGAAGCCGTTCTGCGCGATCCGGATCTCTGCGCGGGCCGATCACAGCGTAGGGCTATCGGCGAGCGCGACCCCGATCATCGAGTCACGCGTCACGAGCGTCGCGAGCCGCTCTTCGGTCCAGCCCCCGGTGCCCGCGGGGCGCATGGGGAGCACCAGATAGCGCATGTCGGCGGTGGAGTCGTGCACGCGCACGGTGACGTGCTCGGGCAGATCGAGCCCGAACTCGCGCAGCACAGCGCGCGGCTCGCGTACCACGCGGCTCCTGTAGTTGCGGCTCTTGTACCAGTCGGGCGGCAGCCCGAGCAGCCAGCGCGGATAGCAGGAGCACAGCGTGCAGACGATCACGTTGTGCACCTGCGGCGTGTTTTCCACCACCACCAGCTTGTACGCTCCATGGTCGAGCCCGACCTCTTCGGCCGCAGCGTTGCCGTTCTCGAACACCCTCGCTTTGTAGGCCGGGTCCATCCATGCGCGCGCGACCAACTTCGCACCCAGGCCCGCGTTGCGGCCATCCATATCCTCCACTTGGCGGCGGATCTGGTCGGCGGAGAGGATGCCTTTCTCGATGAGCAGCTCCCGCACCGCGGTTTCCATCGTCTGATAGTAGGTGAGCCGCTCCTCGGAGTCCGTCAGGGCGGCATGCGGATGATCGTGCGTTTCGCTCATGGTGCGGTGCTTTCGCCGGGTTCGAGCCAGTGCTGATAGATCTCGATGTCAACCGTATCGTACGCATTGCCGGCGTAGTCCGGCCAGACCTCCCGCTGCAGGAAGCGCACGCGATACAGCGGCTGCCTGGGCAGTCCGCTGCGCGCATAGGCGAGCTCCTCGGGATTGGGATATGCCCCGCACAGCCGCTCTATGACGCCATGCTGGCCCCGGATATACCAGGGAGTGCGCACATGCCCGAGCGGGTATGCTCGCCTTACCTGCACCCGCTCACCGGGGCGGAAGCGCGCCTGAGTGGCGTCCGCCGTCATAGCTCACCCCTGACATGGCGCTGCTCGACATCGCTCATCTTGCGGCCCAGCTCGTCGATAGTGATTACGCCGCGCTGGATCAACGTCTGCGTGATGGAATGGATCCAGCGCTCGTAGTAGCTCATCCGATCATACGCCTGCGGGCCGAGCGCTTCGATGTTGCGGCGAAGCTCGTCGACGGTGATCAGCCGTCGGTCCTTGCCCGACAGCACCACCAGCAGCGCGTCGACTCGTTTCTCCCAGAGCAGATAAGCGTGCTCCGTACGCTCGACGGGACCGGCGGGTTGCCCGCCCATGTCGTGGTGGCTGCGCGGATGCTCCATTTCGGACATCTGTTAATTATAGCCCCGGGCAAACGGACGCTGCTCGTAAAGCAGCTGCGACCAGCGGCAACTCTCAGCGCGCCTGCGCAGCGGGCTTCGCTCCCAATGGCGGGGTGGTCGGCGCTGCCGCGGCCGCTGGAGCGGGGCCGGCGGGCGCGGGGTTTACTCTGGCTCCGTCCGACACCGTGTTGGGCAGGTTGAGCACGAGCCGCGCGCCCTCGTTGATGCCGCTAGCGATCCGGATCACCTTTCCGTCGGTGCCTGCGATCTCGATCGGTGTGAACTTCACCCGGCTGTCGCCGTCGATCACCCCGACGAAGCTCTTGCCGTCGCGTTGGATCAGCGCGCCGGTGGGCGCCTCGACATAGCTCTTGGTCGGGATCAGCAGCGACACCGTCACGAAACTGCCGGCCATGAACGTGCGCTTGCTGTTGTCGAAGTCCACCTGCGTCAACATGGTGCGAGTCTTCGGGTCGAGCTGTCCGCTGATCCGGCTCACCTTCCCGGTCCCTTTAATATCGGCGTTGCTGGAGTCGGCGATCTCGACTTCGGTGCCGACCTTGACGTAAGGGGCCTCCGGTTGATCGACATAGACCGTGACCCTGAGCTTGGAGGTGTCGGAGATCGTGACCACAGGCTGCGCCGCCGTGCGGTTGCTGGTCGCGTTGGTCACCAGGGCGCCAGGGTCCGCGAAACGCGCGGTCACCACGCCGTCGAAGGGTGCCACCAACGTCCGATAGTCCTGCATGGTCCGGATTCCCATCACCTGATCCGCCTGCGCCTTGACGTCGGTCTCGGCGTTGTCGAGCGACTGCTGGGAATAAAATCCCTTCTCTGCCAGATCGCGCGTTCGCGTGGCGAGCCGCTCCTTGTTCTCCAGGTTCGCAACTGCGCCGCGATACTGCGCATCGAGCTCGGGCGACGTGACGTAAGCGATGAACTGCCCGGTGCGGACACGATCGCCGACGTCTACCGCGATGCGCGTGAGGTATCCGCCCACCTTCGCATACAAGGTTGCGGTCTTGTACGGCAGCGCTTCACCGACCAGAGTCACCTTGCGCACTGCCGGTCCGCGCGCTGAGATCGCAGTCGCGACGAGGCGTCCCATCTCCGCCTGCGCGGCGAGAGTCTTGGTCTCGGCTTCGAGGCGCTTCTGCTTGGCGGACCAGAACAGATAGACGGCGCCGGCGGCGATCGCCACGGCGATGAAAGCGACGATATATACGACGAGGAAGGACTCGCGACGTTCCACAGCCATTGTGTATTGTTCCTCAGGCCTGCTCGCCGCGCGCCTCGGCCTCGAAGCGCTCGTCGAGCTCATGCAGGACGGGTTTGCCTCTGCGCAGGAAGGTGTAGACCACCGGCACGACGAACAGCGTGGCCACCGTGGCTAGCGCGAGTCCGCCGATGACGGCGCGGCCCAGAGGGGCGTTCTGCTCGCCGCCTTCGCCGATGCCGATCGCGGTGGGCACCATCCCGATCACCATCGCGAGTGCGGTCATCAGCACCGGGCGCAGGCGCGTCTTGCCGGCTACGATCGCGGCCTCAATGACACCCATCTCCGGGTGCAGTACGCGCACGTCGTTGGCGAAGCTCACCACCAGGATCGAGTTGGACACGCCGATGCCCACCGCCATGATCGCGCCCATCAGCGACATCACGTTGATCGAAGTCCCGGTGAAAGCGAGCATCCAGAGGATCCCGATCAGCGCGCCCGGCACCGCCATCATGATGATGAAGGGATCGACCCAGGACTGAAACAGAACGACCAGCAGCGCGTACACGAGGATAATCGCGAGCAGAAGCCCGCCGAGTAGCCGGCTGAAGGAGGCTTCCATCACCTGGTACTGGCCGCGGATCAGGATCTTCGCGACCGGCGGGAAATCCTTCTGGGCGGTAACCGACCCGATCGCTTGCTTGATGTCCGCAATCACTCCGCCCATGTCTCGCCCCTGGATGTTGGCGGCGAGATCGACCACGCGTTGCACCGTGTAGTGGCTTACCGACTGAAAGCTCGACTCGGGAGTCAGCGTGGCGAAGTTGGACAGCCGGCTGATCGGTGCGGCCGGCTCGGCGGTGAGGTCAGCGCTGGGCGTGCCGTCGACGATGGAGCTGCCGGATTGGCTAATGGGCGTGCTCATCAACTGCTCGACGGAGGCAACCTGTCGAATCGGAGTCTGCACCGAGACCAGGTAGTTCACGCCGTTGGGTGCCAGGTAATATGACGGTGCAATCAGCACGCTCGAGGAGAGCGACGTGAGCAGGCTGTTTGCCACGTCGCGCGTGGTGAGTCCCAGCCGCGCCGCCCGCACGCGATCGACGTTGACTCGCATCGCCGGGTAGTTGAGCACCTGGATCTGGCGTAGATCGACGATGCCCGGGATGCGCTCGAGCGCAATCCGCAGCAGCCCGCCATACTTCTGTGCGCGCTCGAAGTTCGGGTCCTGGATCTGGATGTCGATCGGGGCCGGGAGTCCGAAGTTCAATACCTGAGTCACGATGTCCGCGCTCTGGAAATACAGCGAAGAGCCGGGAAACTTGGACGGAATCCGCTCGCGAATCTCGCGCATGTAATAGGCGGAGGGCTTGTGGCGCCGCTTGAGCGAGATCAGGATGTCGGCGTCCATGCCGCTGATGTTGTCGGTGGAGACGAAGCCCAGGTTGTAGAAGATCGGCACTCCGACCATGTCGTTGACCGTCCCCAGCTCGGCTGCCGGGATCAGCTTCCGGATCTCGTCCTCGACCTGCAGGACGATCTTCTCCGTTCCTTCGATTCGGGTGCCGATCGGTGCACGGAAATGCAGCTTGAGTATGCCCACGTCGGCTACCGGGAAGAAGTCGGTCCCGACCACCCCGATCAGCACGAAGCTCACGCCGCCCATCAGCGCAAGGCAGATCAGTACGAACGGCCGATGCCGCATCACGACCGTCATCAGCCGGCCGTAGCCTTCGCGCATCGCCTCCAGCACGTGGTCTCGCACGGTGTTGACCCAGCCGCTCAGCCCGCGCTGCGCGTGATGCTCGCCGGCGAGAAGCTGGCGCGAGAGCATGGGCACGAGCGTAAAGGACAGAATGTAGGACGCCAGCAGCGAGAAGACCACGGCAAGCGCGAGCGGGATGAACAGATACTTCGACACCCCGTACAGGAAGGCGACCGGAATGAACACGATGCAGATCGCGAGTGTTGCCATCGTGCGTGGCAACGCGACCTCGCGCGAACCCTCCAGGATGGCGACCGTGAGCGGCTGTCCCATCGTGCGGTGACGGTGGATGTTTTCCACGGCGACGGTGGCGTCGTCGACCAAGATACCTGTCGCGAGCGCCAGCCCGCCCAGCGTCATGAGGTTGATGGTCTGGCCGGTGAAATACAGTCCGAGCACACCGGCGAAGATGGAAAGCGGGATCGAGGTGATGACCACGACCGTATTGCGCCAACTCCCGAGGAACAGCAGAACCATCAGCGATACCAGCAGGGAGGCGGCCACCGCCTCGGACGCGACGTTCTCGACGGCCGCACGCACGTACACCGACTGGTCGAAATCCAGATTGATGTCGACCCCCTCTGGGGCGCCCTTCTGGATCTCGGGCAGCAGGGCGCGGGTGTCTCCCACCACCTGCAGGCTGGACGCGTCGGAGTGCTTGAGGATGGTGAGATAGGTGGCGCGCCGGCCATTGACATGCACGATGTTGGTCTGCTCCGCAAACCCATCGCCGACTTTCGCCACATCGCTCAGCAGCACCGGCACGCCGTTCACCACCTTGACCGGCATCTCGCGGAAGTGGTCGACCACCTGCGGGCTGGCATTGGTGAGGATGTTGTATTCGATGTTGCCGATGCGGGCGGTACCGGCGGGGGCGAGCACGTTCGACGTCTGCAAGGTGTTGACCACGTCGTACGGCGACACGCCCTTCGCCTGCATCACCGTCGGCTCGAGGTCGACGTTCACTTGACGCTGGCGCCCTCCGAAGGGCGCCGGCACCGTCAGGCCGGGAATGGTGAACAGCTTCACGCGCACGAAGTTCAGGGCGTGATCCCACAAGCGGCCTTCGGGTACGGTGTTGCTGAAGAAGTTCATCTGCACGATCGGCACGGTCGCCGCGTCGTACTGGACGATCAGCGGCGGGGTCGTCCCCGGCGGAAAGATGCGCAGGATCGTGCCGTTCACCGCGTTGATCTGCGAGATGGCCGCACCGAGATCGGTCCCTTCCTGGAAGTACACTCGCATCAAACCGATGCCGGGGATGCAGTTCGACTCGATGCGCTCGATGCCGTTCACCGTGGTGGAGTAGGCGCGCTCGCTGATGATCACGATGCGCCGTTCCATCTCCTCGGCCGACAGGCCCGGGTAGTTCCACGCCACGAAGACCACCGGAATGTTGATCTTGGGGAAGAAGTCCACGATCATCCGAGTCATCGCGAGCCCGCCGAGCAGCAGGATCAGCAGCGACAGGATCGCCACGGTGTAAGGTCGCCTTAAGGCGAGCTGGACCAGACCCATCATGGACTGGGATCTCCTTCTCGTGGAGCGGAGCTTGCGCCGGAGTTGGCGCTCGTATCGACGCCCTGCATCCGGCTACCGCTCCCGTGCATGATAATCAGTTCCGCGTGAAATCAGAAGTGCGAACTGACGCGGCGCGCGCGGGTCGGGCCGCGAAACCCCAGTATTGGCGCGGGTTTCCGAATTCCGAACCGCACCGTCTCGCATCGTAGAAGCGCGCGGCGCGCTGCAGCAGGAAAGGGGCAGCCCCAGCCGGGCGGTGCCGGCCGGGGCGAGTGTGCGATGCAGACGCCTTACGCCGTCTTCAGGTCGTGATCGGCGAGCGGCAGTGTGCGGATGCGCTTCCCGGTGACCTGGAACAGCGCATTGGCAAGCGCAGGCGCCGTGGGCGGCGTCCCCGGCTCGCCTACCCCGCCGGGGTTCTCCTGGCTGGCGACCAGATGCACCTCGATCTTCGGCATCTCGCTCATTCGCACCACGGGATAATCGTCGAAGTTGCCCTGCTCGACCTTGCCGTCCTTGAAGGTGATCCGAGAATAGAGCGCCGCCGAAAGCGCATACACGATGGCGCTTTCCATCTGCGCCTTCACCTGCTCGGGATTCACGGCGCGACCGCAGTCGGTGGCGCACACCACTCGGTGGACGACGGCTTTGCTGTCTTTGACCGATGCTTCCACCACTTGGGCGGTCCAGCCTCCGAACACTTCGACGCAGGCGATGCCACGGCCGACGCCTTCGGGGAGCGGCCTGCCCCAACCCGCCTTCTCGGCAGCCAGATCGAGCACGCCGCGCAGGCGCGGCTGCTTCGCCAACAAGCCGCGGCGGAATTCGTACGGGTCTTTGCCCGCGAGCGCCGCCATCTCGTCGATAAAGGTCTCGGCGACGAACGTGTTATGCGTGGCGCCAACGGAGCGCCAGAACCAGATCGGCACTCCGAAGTCATGCTTCACCCAGTCGAACCGGATGTTCGGGATCCCGTAGGCGATATCTGCGAGGCCCTCCACCGCCACTCGATCCACGCCGTCGGGCCGCACCAGCCGCTTGAATCCCGTGAACTCGGCCAGCGAAGGGACCACGATCTTGCCGCCCAGCATCACCGCATTGCCCTGCTCATCCACGCCGCCGGTGACCTCCGTATAGGAGATCGGCCGGTAGAACGCAGCGCGCATGTCGTCCTCGCGCGAGTAGACCACTTTCACCGGTGCACCCACCGCCTTGGACGCCTCCAGCGCCGCGACGATGAAGTCCTGAGCAGCGCGACGGCCGAAACCGCCGCCGAGGAACGTCGTGTGCACTTTGACCTGCTCGGGCTTGACCCCTGCGATCGCCGCACCGTTCTGCTGGACGGACGTCTGCGCCTGCGTACCGACCCAAACCTCTACACCGTCGGGCTTCACCCAGGCCGTGCAGTTCATCGGTTCCATGCACGCGTGCGCCAGATACGGCAGGTGATAACGCGCGCTCACCGTCTTCGCCGGATGCACGGCGCTCACCTCTCCTTCCTTTCGCGCGAGGATGCCTTGCAGCTTCGCTGCATCCTCCAGCGTCGCTCGCAGCTCGTCGGACGAGCGGCCGACCAGCGTGCCTTCTCCCCACTCGACCTCGACCAGCTCGGCGGCCTTGCGGGCGTGCCAGTAGGTGTCGGCAACCACCGCGACACCTCCCGAGATCGGCACCACGGTCTTCACACCGGGCGCTGCCTTCGCCGCCTCGGCCTTGAAGCCGGTCGCCTCTGCTCCGATCGCCGGAGCTTTGATCACCACCGCAGTGAGCATGCCGGGCAAGCTCACGTCGATGCCGAACTTCGCCGAACCGTCGACCTTCTGCGCGGTGTCGAGACGCTTGAGCGACTTGCCCACCAGCTTGAAGTCCTTCGGGTCTTTGAGAGGCGGGTCCTTCGGCACCGGCATGGAAGCCGCCTTCTCGGCCAACTCGCTATACGTGGCCTGCCTGCCGCCGGGGCCGAGTACCGCGCTGTTCTGCGTGCGCAACTGCGCTGGCTCGACATTCCACTGCTCGGCGGCTGCAGCCACGAGCATCGCCCGCGCGGCGGCCCCCGCCTTGCGCAGCTGCTCCCAGCTCGAGCGCACGGAGTAGGACCCGCCCGTGATCATGATCGGCGCGCCGGGTCGGTTGTATTCCGGGCTGGCGGGAGACTGCTCCCAGCGCAACTTGCTCCAATCCGCGTCCAGTTCCTCCGCGACGATCTGCGGCAGCGAGGTGAGCACGCCTTGACCCATCTCGGAGCGACCGACGATGATGGTCACCACGTTATCCGGGCCGATGCGCACGAACGCATTGGGCGCGAAACCGCCCGCGCCGGAGGACTCATCGCTCATGGCGCGCGCCGCGCCAGGCAAGTAGAAACCGAGCACGAAAGCACCGCCGCCCGCGGCGGCAGTCTGTAGAAATTTACGGCGGCTGAAGGTTTCCTTCATCGTTGCCTCCTGCATCAGGTCAATGCCACGGCCGCCTGGTGAATGGCGGCGCGGATGCGTTGATAGGTGCCGCAGCGGCAGATGTTTCCGCTCATCGCGGCGTCGATCTCCGCATCGCTGGGCTTGCTACGCGACGCGAGAAGCGCCGCGGCACTCATAATCTGACCGGATTGGCAGTAACCACACTGGGGCACGTCGAGCGCGATCCAGGCGTTTTGCACCGCTTTGCCCGCCCTGGTCGCGCCTACGCCCTCGATCGTAGTGATTTTCCGTCCGTCGGCTGCCGCGAGCGGCGTTACGCAAGAGCGGATCGGCTGTCCGTCCAGATGGACGGTACAGGCCCCGCACAGCGCCATGCCGCAGCCGAACTTCGTCCCGGTGAGCCCGAGGTTCTCCCGGATCACCCAGAGCAGCGGCGTATCCTCGCTGGCGTCCACGTTCATGGTCCTTCCATTGACGTTCAACCTTGCCATCGATGTCTCCTTCGAGTTGAGTATGCGGGTTGGGCCGTCACCGTCATCCTCCCGGGCCGGGCAGCCGTGCCCATTCTTCGGGAACAATGCGCGCCACCAGAGCGTATCCACCGCGGCCGTCCGGACGGAAGATCGCGGCTTCTCCCTGCGTGGCGAGCAGAAATCCTTCGAGGTCCATTAGATTGAAGCCGTGCGACACGAGGACCGAGTTGGTCCCCGCCGCCGGAACCGAGCTCAACAGCGCACGCAATCCGTGCGAGGCCTCGGTACGGGCTTGCTGAGCGGATGCACCCCGACCGCGGCCGGTGAGCACCGCTGTCTGCTCATACCGGCCGAACGCGAGCTCGGCGGTCTGCCGGCATCGGCAGAACTCGCTCACGAGAATCTGGCCCACCGGAATCCGCAATCGCTTGAACTGCTCGCCGATGCTCTTGGCCTGCGCGCGGCCGTTGTCGTTCAGGTTGCGCTGCGTCTCGCAGCGGCTCAGGTCGACCGGCTGCGGGTCGGGGGTTGCAGGGCCGGTGTCGGCATGGCGAAAGAAGATCACGTATCCCCCGCCCTGCAGCGCGCGAGCGAGTGCCTCGCCCTGGAGTGCAGGTTCCGGTACTCCCGGCTCCGCCCACGCACATGCGCACGCGAGCGCGAGGGCCCAGGCCCAGTTCGATGCCGAGCGAGAGATTCCTGGACGACCAGGCAACCGGTGGTCCTCCTGCGTGGAGTTGCCGCTGCGACTCGAGACTGTCGAGATTCCGAAGGGGTGGGCTATGCGGCGGCGCGCATCGCCGCACGCATTGTAGCGCTGGCACTTGCCCGCAACATTACAGCGCGGATCGCGACCGCGGCCACTCGTCAGCAGTCATACGAGCCGAGGAAGTGGGCGGCTGCGGAGGCGAGGATGCGGTCGGCGGCTATGGGCACCAGCGCAAATAACCGCGGGACGCAGAACTCGCGGCTAATACGTGCCCTTGGGCCGGCTCGCGCCGGCGCCGGTTCCGCGCATCTCTGCGACCGCCTCCTTCGCTGCGGCGCCGAGGAACGCGTTATCCGCCAGCAGGGTCACGAACTGAAAGCCCCACTCGATCATCTGCTTCGCCATCGCAGTGGACCCGCAATGGATGCCGGCATACACGCCACGCCGCCGCGCACCCGCCACGATGGTCTTGATGGCGTCCAGGACCCCCGGCTCGGTAGGAACTCCGGATGGCATGTAGCCCAGCGAGAGCGCGAGATCGTTCGGGCCGATGTAGATGGAGTCGAGGCCCGGCACAGTCAGGATGTCGTCGAGATTCTCCAGCGCCTGCTTGGTCTCGATCATCGCCATCGTGATCACCGTATCGTTGGCGCTCTTCCAGTAATCCGCGCCGCCGTACCAGGTCGCGCGCACCGGCCCGAAGCTGCGGTAGCCGAGCGGCGGATAGCGGCAAGCGGCGACCAACGCCTCGCACTCCTTGCGTGTGTTCACCATCGGACAGATGATGCCGAAGGACCCGGCGTCGAGCAGCTTCATGATGATGCCGGGATCGAGCCACGGCACCCGCGCGAGCGGGATCGTCGCAGTCGTGGAGATGGCTTGGAACATCGTCACCGCAGTCTGGTAGTCGACGTGCCCATGCTGCAGATCCACGGTGAGCGCGTCCCAGCCCGCCTGCGCCATGTTTTCGGCGGCGATGGAGCTGGGAATCCCACACCAGCCGTTGACCACCGCCCCGCCCTGCTTCCAGATCGTCTTGACTGTGTTTTCTCTCACGCTCACGCTGACCGCCCCGGTGGAAGTGTTGTTTGTCAGGTTCCGCCTGGACCGCAGGTCACACGCAGCGACGTCCCGTGGACCGCAAGCCCCGACTGATTTAGCATTGCCCGGGAAACCCCGAGAACTCGAATCATAAGGCAAACGCCGGGGCTGGCGTTGCATCGATAGGAGGAGGAGATGGTTCCGAGGATTTCCGGTCGCCGCCGATTCCTTGCGGCCACGGCCGCGGCCTCCGCTGCCGCAGTTTTTGCCCCGTACGTTCGCACCTCTCGCGCAGCCGGCACGCTGTCCGTGGGCTTCTGGGACCACTGGGTGCCCGGAGCCAACGGCGTGTTGACCCAACTCTGCAACGAGTGGGCCGCGAAGGAGAAGGTCGATCTGAAGATCGACTACATCACCTCGCAAGGCAACAAGATCTTGCTCACCATCGCCGCCGAGGCGCAGGCGAAATCCGGCCACGACATTCTCGCGCTGCCCACTTGGTACGCAACGGCCCAGGCGCAGAACCTGGAACCCGTGGATGACATCATGAAGCCGCTGATCGCCCACCATGGCAACGTCGTGGCCGTCGTGGAGTATCTCGGCAAGCAGAACGGACATTGGCTGGCAGTCCCGGCCACACCTGGCAGCCAGCTCAAGCCGCCCTGCGCACGGATCGATCTGTTCAAGCAGCACGTCGGGCTCGACCTCACCAAAATGTACCCGGGGACAGGCACGCCGAACAAAGC
>Ga0335083_10002161_pt1 | contig 26200 bp, 22 predicted proteins | sample Lox_Sample_42_FD_206716 | JGI IMG/M metagenome (GOLD analysis project Ga0335083, IMG submission 206716) | Soil microbial communities from Loxahatchee National Wildlife Refuge, Florida, United States - Lox_Sample_4.2 | ecosystem: Environmental > Terrestrial > Soil > Wetlands | place: USA...
TTCCCGCGGCCTGAACGGCGTCCGTGTGAAAGAGGATGCCATGCAGCTTCGTCAGGTGCGCCAGTTCCTCGATTGGCTGGAGCGTACCAACCACATTGTTCGCCGCCATGATGGAGACGACGGTCACGTTTGACTGCAACGCGCGTAGGAGGTTCTCTGGGCCAACGAGACCGTCAGAGTCTACTGGAAGCCGGCTGATCTTGGTTCCCGACGCGGCAAGAAATCGGCACGTTTCAAGAATTGCAGGGTGCTCAATCGAAGTCGTGACCACGTGCCCTGCTCGCCCACTCGCGCGCACCGCGCCGATTAGAGCCAGGTTATCAGCCTCGGTGCCGCTGGCGGTGAAGACGATTTCCTCGGACTGTGCCCCAATCAATGACGCAACTTGCGTTCTTGCCTTCTCGACCGCCTCCCGAGCGACCCGGCCTTCCTGATGCAGGCTCGACGGATTTCCGAACGTTCCGCCGAGGAATGGACCCATTGCCGTTAGCACCCGGGGATCGAGTGGCGTTGTGGCGGAATGATCAAAATAAATGCGCGGATTCATAAGTGTTTCTCCAGTCGGCTGCGCTGGCCCTGCGCACCCTGAAAACACGAATGCCTCATCCGGGATTTGGGACGAGGCAATTGTCCACCGAGATCTCATGTCCCCCGCAAACCGGGCGGGAATTGACACCATATGATCAGGCTGGTTCCTGATCCGGTTGTCGTGGCTTCTGTGGGCCCGTTACCCTCAGCCACTCTGCATGAGACTGCGGTTCCATTCCAGCACGAATGCCGGAACATCTTTAACGATAGGGTGCTTCGGAACGACTGTCAAGAAATAATCTCTGGCCTTGGTAACGCAGAGCCTGGACGCATTCGTTCAGTGGAACTGGCCCTCACATGGCACGAAGGATGAAAGCGTCCGTCCCTGCGCAAACGCTTTGCTATAATAAAATGCTCTCTCGGAGTTGCAGTTTGTCGCTGTGCGGAAGTGGTGGAACTGGCAGACACACCATCTTGAGGGGGTGGCGCCGAAAGGCGTGGGGGTTCAAATCCCCCCTTCCGCACCATGATTTTGGTGGCGTGCTCCACGAATACAGCGGGAAATATTGCCCTAAGCGTCAGGAAAAATCTTAACTTATGATTTACTTCATCACCACCATCCATATCCTGGTCTGTTTCTTCATCATCATTGTGGTTCTGTTGCAGAGCGGCAAGAGCGGCGATATCTCCGCGGCGTTCGGCGGACAGGGCAGCCAGACCGCGTTCGGTCCGCGCGGCGCAGCCAGTGCGCTTTCCAAGGCGACCACCTGGTCTGCTATCGCGTTCATGATCACGTCGATTACGTTGTCGGTCTACGCAGCCCGGCGTAGTGGACCTAGCTCCGTGCTGCAAGGATTGAAGTCGCAACCCGTTAAGACTCAGCCCGCCCCCGCGCCGACCGTTCCGTCGACGCCACAGAAGAAGTAGACAGCCCGCAGCAAGATCGTTTTGACACGATCATTTTGACATCAGTCCGCCTCGAGGATCTGCGATTCGCGTCCCGAATTGCGGTCCCCTGTAAAGTCCCGGCATTCCTACAGATTCCCCGGTAATTGTATTTGCTATAGAGAGGATGTAACATCCGAGTGAGGCATTCTTCTCGGAGGCACACTATGTCAGATCGTGACGGCAATAGTTTCGTTTGGTTCTTAGCAGGATTGGGTTTGGGAGCGCTAGCGGGAGTGTTGTATGCTCCGCGTTCGGGCAGTGAGACGCGTGATGTTTTGCGCGCGCGAGCCGAAGAAGGCCGCGATTACGTTCGCAATCGGGCGCGGGAAGCCCGTGAACAAGCGGCCCAATGGGCCGACAAAGGCCGTGAAGTGGTCAACACTCAAAAGGAACAGTTCCGAGCGGCCTACGAGGCAGGTCGTCAGGCCTATCACGAGGCGACGACGGAGACAGGCGCGCCGAAGAACCTGTAGTCGCAGTCGCTCCGGTTGAACCGGGTGGAGACACGTCTATGGACAAGATGACTGTGTTTGTCGCGCTGACGGGGATCGCGATCTTCCTGCAGGCTGGCATACTGCTGGCGATGTACCTGGCCATGCGGCACAGCAGTTTGCGGGTGGAAGCCATTGCCGCCGAAGTCAAAGCGAAAGTTGTTCCTGCGGTCGAGCAGGCCCAGACGCTGCTCACCGAATTTCGGCCGAGACTTCTGGTGATTGGCGAAAACCTGGAGGAAGCGACGACGATTCTGCGCGACCAGGTGCGGAGGGCCGACGCGACGGTGACAGACGCCGTCGATCGGGGCCGCTTGCAGATCATCCGCGCGGACGAACTGCTGACTCGAACGCTCGACCGCGTGGAGCAGACATCCGACATGGTCCACAGCACCGTGATCTCACCGGTCCGGCAGCTGTCCGGGCTGATGCAAGGGATCACGGTAGGCTTGGAGTTCCTCTTCGGAGGCCGCGGCAGACGGAACGGCGGTAGCCGCGAAGAACGGCGTCCGGTTCCGCAGGATGAGATGTTCATCTAAGGCTTCGGCTCGGCATTCTGCTTTTCTAACCATTTACCCTAGGCGTCTTCATGCAAACTCTTTTTTCCCATTTCCGCCGTAGTGTCCCTGGAATCCTTCTGCTTGGCTGCGCTCTGATGCTTCTCGTCGTGCCAGTTCTGGCTCAGGACAAGGTTGTCTGGAGCGATCAGGAAAAGCCGATCGTCGACCAGTTACATGGCCTGCGCAAGCTCGATGACACGGTCCGCGTCCGTACCACCAAGGATCTGGCTCTACAGATTCGTGCTTTGCCGATAGTCCCCAACAAACTGCGGCTCGCTGGCGCATTGGCTAACCTGTCGACCGAGGGCGACTTCGGGAAAGACACGCTGCAGGAGGTCACAACCACGCTCGCCTTGGCCCTGCGTGAGCAACCTCCGGCGGGCAAGCCCGGAGAACCGGATGCCAACTATGTGGAACTGGCTTCGCTGGTGCGTTACGAACACATGCAGGCGGCTTCCGATAATCCTCAATTTGCCGCAGCGATGGCGAAGTTAGAGGCGGATGATGCCAAACGGCAGGCCGCTGACTTCACGCTCTCTGACCTGCAGGGAAAGCCTTGGCATCTGCAGGAACTGCGCGGCAAGGTGGTGTTGGTGAATTTCTGGGCGACCTGGTGTCCACCCTGCCGCAAGGAAATGCCTGACCTGGATGCTCTATACAACAAGTACAAGGATCAGGGCTTCGTCGTGTTGGCGATTTCCGACGAGGAAGCCGCGAAGGTGGCACCGTTTATCAGCGATCATAAAATCAGCTATCCGGTGCTGCTTGATCCCGGCCGCAAAGTCAATGACGCCTTCATTGTCGAAGGCATTCCGAAGAGCTTTGTTTACGACCGCAGTGGCAGGATGGTAGCGCAGTCGATCGACATGCGTACGCGAAATCAGTTCGTCGAGATGTTAGCGCAGGCAGGTTTGCAGTAGATCGCGTGGCGGCGGTGGCATTTGCCCGCCTTCAGCAAATTTGAATGCGAAGGAAGCGTCCGGCCGAATGTGTCCGAGGTTACGTGTTCTGAGGAGTCCATGCGTTATTTGGTTCGAGCCCGCGTAAAGCCCGGCCGTGAGGCAGATCTACTCGCGGCCATTGAGCAAGAGAAGCTTGGCGAGGGCTCCGTCGCCGAAGGCGAGTACTTGCGGAACATGCAGGAGGCGCGGCTTTGTGAGGATCAGACCGCTCGCTGGGTGGAAGTCTGCTATTGCCCAACACCGCTGCAGGAAGAGCGCCCGTATTGGGAGCAGTACTTCGATCTGACGCGCGTGCAGGATGCGCACGATCGCCGCAAATGCCGCGACGAGAATGGGACTGAGCCCTGGGCCTGTGGCGATTGCGATTGCACCGCGCGATTAGAAGAGAAACTGAAATCCTGTGGCCAGCCGTTTCTCGTCGAACTCCGAAATCAGGCCGGTTAGGCAAGGTCCGGTAGTGTTGAGGCCAGTTGCTTCAGATCCTGCGCCACTTCCCTCAAATTGAAGACCAGCGCCCAAAAGGGCAACATGCGATCCAGCGCCAGAGGAGTAGTGGCGCGCTGTTCGCGAAGCCTCGCCAGGTCAGCGTCGAGATCGCGGATCGCGGCGTCGAGGTCCGCTGATTGGAAGGCTGCGCCCGGTTTTCGAACCGCTTCCGCGAGAAAAGAGAACGTCTGTGTGGTTTTCTCCGCCAATGCGTGCAACGAAGGCACAAGCCCCGGCGGAAGCTGAGCGCGCACGTAGAGAGAACTATCTTCCGCCATGGCCGTCAAACGCCGCCGCACCTGATCGGCCCCGTCTACGAAGGATTGAAAAGCTCCCTGGTTGAAGCGGGAGAAGGCGAGTTCGCTCTTCGCCTCGTCCATTTGCTGCGTGATGCCGCGACGCAAATCGTGCAAGTGGCGGTCGAGCTCGCGAACTTGTTGTTCGTTGTCGATTCCTCGCAGCGCGGCAGCGGTCACTGCGCGGTAGAGAGCCCCTGCGCCGTCAAGAATGCTTGCGATCTTGTAGCGCAGGCCGACACGCGCATGAACGGGCCAGATCAACGCCCCCACACCGAAGGCAACAACTGCTCCCAGGATGGTGTAGAGCACACGCAGCCAAGCCATGTGCCAGGGTTCTCCCTGGCCGCCAAATACGAGGATTAGCGCGGCGGTGAATCCGGCAGCAGTGAAGCTGGGATGCAGCGAAGTGAGGTAGCCAAATAAAGTCGCCAGCAGAAAAAGGACGGCGCCGACAGCCACGAGTCCGTCACCAAGCATTGGCATGAGGAGAGCCGCGGCGACTGCTCCGCAGGTCGAACCGATCGTTCGGTAGAGGGCGGCCTTCCACGATGCGCCAAGATTCGCCTGGGTGACAACCAGTGCGGCGAAGACGGCCCAGTATCCCTGCGGCAGGTTAAACCCGGCGTAGATGGCGTAAGTGATCGTGCCAGCCAGTCCAGTCTTGATTCCTTGCTTGAGCGGCCCGGACTGGCGGCTCCAGAGAGATGGGGGCGGCGCGGAGGTTGCAGGTTGAGGAAGTGGAAGTGAAGGAGTCGCAGACGCCATGCGAGGGATTATATTCGTGCGCGTGGAAGAGAATTTAGGCGCGAGGGGCTAAGGCAGCTTTTCCGCCGTGTAAGTCATGCTTGTACCACGGAGCTTGTCGTCCGATTCGACTTTCATGGATCGGCCATCGGCGGAGACTGTCATCGTCGTGACCACAGCAACTTTTCCATCTTGCTTGTCGGTTTGCTCAATCGTTGACTCGTCGACAGCCTTCAGCGAGGTGGTCGCGTGAGCGGGATCCCAGCTTGTGGGGTAGTCCTTTCCATCGAATTTAACCTCGTAGCCTGGTCCACCATCTGAAATCTCGAGTCCATCCGCGGTGCTTCGATACGTGGTCAGCGTGCCGGCGCGAGTCGCGTTCCTGACCGTCTGCATTTGCCACGCACCCGAGAGCGGATGTGCACCGGTAGGGCCTTTCCGAACTCTCAGAAATTCGGCCTTCCCTTTCACTATCTCCGGTCCCATGGTGTTGATGAACTCCTCCGTCATGGTCTTGTCGTCTGCCGACACCGTTTCGACGACCGCGAATGTCGCCTTGCCATTCTTCTTCTGAATGAACTCGACCGATTTGGCGTCAATCACGCGAACCGAGATGCGATCGAAGTAGTGACCGGTGACTTGCTGTTCCGAACCATCTGCCTGCACGTCGACTCTCGGAGAGCAGGTCAAGCAGTGGTAGATGCCTTTGTCCAGCAGATATTCCTCCGGAGTACCCGAGAACCGAAGGGTCTCCATCTTCATCCGCCAAGTGCCATCGAAGCGGCTTTGCGCGAACAACAGTGACGGCGCAAGCAGGAGAAGAAGAAGCAGGCGTCTCACGGAAACCTCCAGTGAGGGATCAAGCTCTACCTGAGGATGTACTACGCGATCCAGCCGCCGCCGACCACGACATCTCCGTCGTAGAAGACTGCGGCTTGACCCGGTGTGATGGCGCGCTGGGGCTCGTCGAAGGTGACAAGGATCTCGTCGTCACCGACTCGCTCGATGATTGCCGCAGCCGGCTCGTGACGATGCCGAATCTTGACCGCTACCCGCAGCGGCTCGTGAAGTTCGTCGACGGGAATTAGGTTGACGCGGCGGGCGCGCAGGGTGCGGGAATAAAGGTGTTCTTCCCCACCGACGATCACCTGCTTATTCGCGCCGCTGATCTGGATGACGTAGAGCGGCGAGCCCGTGGCCACGCCAAGTCCCTTGCGCTGACCTACAGTGAAGTTGTGAACCCCAGCGTGCTCGCCGATGACGTCTCCATTTGTAGTCACCAAGTCGCCTGCGGTGTCGGGTAGGGCCTCGCCCTGCTCGGCGAGATAGGCATCGATGAAGCGCTTGTAGTCGCCGCCCGGAACGAAGCAAATCTCCTGCGAATCAGGCTTCTCCGCCAGCGCAAGGCCGTGCTGCCGTGCGAGCTCCCGAACCTCAGGCTTGGTCATGTCTCCAAGCGGAAAAATCGTACGACTCAACTGTTCTTGAGTCAGGCCGAAAAGGAAGTAAGTCTGGTCCTTGCTCGCGTCGGCCGGACGCTTGAGCAGCCAGCGCCCCCGGACTTCGTCGAAAGCCACGCGAGCGTAATGTCCGGTAGCGACTCGCTCGGCCCCAATCTGCTGTGCCACAATGAGTAGCTGATCAAACTTTAAGTGATTGTTGCAGAGACTGCAGGGGATCGGCGTGCGTCCCGAAACATACTCTTCAACAAAGGGACGAATCACGTCTCGCTCGAAGCGTTCCTCGTGATTGACCACGTAATATGGAATGCCGATCTGCTGGGCCACACGGCGGGCATCATAGACGTCGTCGAGCGAGCAGCAGCGTCCCTGCACGGATTCCGGCATGCCCTCCTTCCCAGCGAGGCGGCGCTGGTTCCAGAGTTGCATGGTTAGGCCGATGACATTGTGCCCCTCGGCGCGCAGCATGGCCGCGACGGTGGAAGAATCCACACCACCCGACATCGCCACGGCAATTGTTTCGGTGCTCAGCTTCTAGCTCCTGGCTTCTAGCTTAGAACTCTTGTCATTCTGAGCGAAGCGAAGAACCTATGCAGCTTGCCGGCGCCGGCAGAGTTGCATGGGCCCTTCGCGGCAAACTTCGCCGCTCAGGATGACAGTCTAACGGACTCACTTCTCAGTGCTGACTGCCTGCTTCGTAAACGTCGGGGACAGCTCGCGCAGGCGCGCCGAGGTTTCGGGCACGAGCGCCAGCGCAACATCAATATCCCCTGCGACCGTCTGCTTGCCCAGGCTGAAACGGATGCTTGCTCTCGCCTGATCCGGACGCAAGCCCATAGCGATCAGAACATGCGAGGGCTCGATCGCGCCTGATGAGCAAGCCGCACCCGTCGAAACAGCCAGACCCTTCAGGTCCAGGGCGATGACCATCGCTTCGCCGTCGATGTGGTCGAAGTGAATGTTCGTCGTGTTCGGGACCCGGGGCGCGCCGTCGCCGTTTACTCCCGCTTCTTCGACCTGCGCGAGAATTCCCTGCTGCAAGCGGTCGCGCATGGCTGCCATTTTCTGGTCATCCCCGCGAACGAGTGCCTCTCTCGCGATCTTTGCCGCCTTGCCAAGGCCCACAATCCCCGGAACATTTTCCGTGCCGGCGCGCCGCGAACGCTCGTGCCTGCCACCGTAAAACAGTGGCTGAAGGCGAGTTCCCTTCCGGACGTACAAGGCTCCCACTCCCTGAGGCGCATGAATCTTGTGGCCGGAGATCGAGAGCATGTGGCAACCGATCTGCGTCACGTCAATTGCAACTTTGCCCGCCGCCTGCACTGCGTCCGTGTGAAAGGAAACTCCCGCTTCGGCCGCAATCTTCCCGATTTCTTCGACGGGCTGAAGAACGCCCGTCTCATTATTTGCCATCATGACAGAGATCAGCTTCGTATTCGGGCGCAGTGCCCGACGCACGTCGGATGGATCGACCAGACTGCGACCGTCAACCGGCACAACTGTCACTTCCGCACCAATCTCTTGCAGATGCCTGCATGCCAGCAGCACGGCATGATGCTCGATGCTCGACGTAATAACGTGGTCGCCAGCCCCGACTAGCCCTGCAATGGCAAGATTGTCGGCCTCGGTGCCGCCGCTGGTGAATACAATCTCCGAAGGCCGGCAGCCCAGCAGCCCAGCCACCGACTCGCGCGCATCCTCAACCGCCGCTCGCGTCTGCTGCCCGTGATGATGGATCGACGACGCATTTCCGAACTGCTCCTCGAAATAGGGGCGCATGGCCTCAAAGACCTCGGGCAGGACCGGAGTTGTGGCGTTATGGTCGAGGTAAATGCGATGCATACAGAACCCGCTTCTATTCTACCTTGCGCGGGTACTCTGGACGGCCTCGCATGGATACCCATGCTCTGCCGGACAGCCGAGGCGGCTGTCTCCACACTGCCTCACCGCTGGTCGATTGCGACGTAGGGGCTGGGATAGTCGGGTCCCAGATAGTCTGCCCGCGGGCGGATCAGGCGATTGTCATTAAGTTGTTCGATGACGTGGGCCGCCCAGCCGCTGACACGCGAAACGGCGAAGATAGGGGTGAACAAATCCACGTCAATGCCCAATGTGTGATACGTCGAAGCCGAATAAAAATCGACGTTGGCATTGAGCTTCTTATCGGCCTTCACGAACTCTTCAATCTTGTGCGAGATCTCAAACCACTTGGGTTGCCCGCTGGAGGTGCCGAGGTCGCGAGACATAGCGCGCAGGTGCGTAGCCCGCGGGTCTTCCGTGTGATAAACACGGTGGCCAAACCCGGGGACCTTCTTTTTTTGCGCCAGCATGCCCTTCACGTACTCGATCGGGTCGGCGCCCGATGCGTCGATGGCTTCCAGGATTAGAAAAACTGCTTCATTGGCCCCGCCATGCAGCGGTCCCTTGAGAGCTCCAATCGCCGAGGTGATGGCGGAGTGCATGTCCGATAAAGTCGCCGCCGTGACGCGAGCAGCGAACGTCGAAGCGTTAAGTTCATGATCGGCGTGCAGGATCAGTGCGATGTCGAGCGCACGCTCCGCCGTCGGCGATGGATTCTTTCCGTTCAGCATGAGCAGGAAATTTGCCGCATGCGAAAGAGCGCGGTCTGGCTCGACAACAGCATGTCCTTTGCGAATGCGATCGTAAGCCGCGACGATCATTGCGATCTGCGAGGTGATCCGAATGGCCTTGTCGACATTCGCCTTGGCGTCATTGCTCTTTTCCTGAGGATCGTAAAACGACAGCGCTGAGACCGCGGTGCGCAGGACGTCCATGGGCAAAGCATGGCGAGGAGCATTGCGGAGCAATGTGATGATGGATGCATCCAGCTTGCGTTCTTCGGCCATGCGCTCGTGCAATTCGCGCAGCTCGCGCTGCGTGGGCAACTTCCCGAACCACAGCAGGTAGCAAGTCTCTTCAAAGTTCGATTGGTGAGCGAGTTCGTGGATATCGATTCCGCGGTAGGCCAGGACGCCGCGATCTCCGTCGATATAACAAATCTTGGATGTGGTGGCAACGACGCCCTCAAGTCCTTTGGGGGTATGGGTTGTGGCCGGGCTGGACATTGATCTCTCGCTTCGATCGCTCGATTTTGTTGCCAGACTGCGCGAGCAGGGGGCGCGAAGACTGCAACCTTTTTTTATACCTGAAACCTCTCTGACTTTCCAACGAGCTACGCCTGTACCGGAGCGCCGCACGAATCCGGATAAGCGCATGAATCGGGCCTATCCACGACCATTTCACATAGGCTGCATGATGGGCGGACCACTTGTTTTTGGGGGTATAATACTAGGTTGGCCTGCGACCAGCCCCCTGTTCTGTAGCAGTTCGTCATCTTCCTCATGGAGCAACCACCCGAAATGAAACGCTTGTTTGCCGTTTTACTAACTGTTGCTTTTCTCTCTTCGACTTTTGCCATGGCCGACGAAGGCATGTGGCTCTACAACGCGCCTCCGAAAGATAAGATCAAAGCGAAGTACGGCTTCGAGCTCACCCAGGAATGGCTCGACCACGTTCGCCTGTCTTCGGTACGGTTTAACAATGGCGGCTCCGGTTCCTTTGTGTCGCCCGATGGACTGACTTTTACCAACCACCACGTAGGCGCAGCATGCGTCCAGCAGCTTTCCACTCAGGGCCACGACTACATCAAGACAGGTTTTTACGCCAAGACACAGGCGGAAGAGGCAAAGTGCCCGAATCTGGAGCTGAACCAGTTGGTGGGCATAGAAGACGTCACTGACAAAGTCAACGCGGGTGTGAAGACGGAGATGTCTGCGGCGGAAGCAGGCCAGGCCCAGCGCGCCGCGATGTCCCAGATCGAGAAGGACTGCTCTACCACCACGGGGCTCCGCTGCGACGTCGTAACCTTCTACTCCGGCCAGGTCTACAACCTCTACAAGTACAAAAAATACACGGACGTCCGGCTCGTTTTCGCGCCGGAATTCGGAATCGCATTCTTCGGCGGCGATCCCGACAACTTCACCTATCCCCGCTACGATCTCGACATCACCTTCTTCCGGGTATATGAAAACGGCAAGCCGGCACACCTCGATCATTATCTGCAGTGGTCGCGCACCGGCGTGAAAGACGGCGATCTGATCTTTGTTTCGGGGCACCCGGGAAACACCGGGCGTATGCTCACCAGCGCTCAGTTGGAATTCCTGCGGGATGTACAGTATCCCATGACTTTGAAACTCCTCCAACGGCGCATCGCCTTATTGCAGAGTTTCAGCAAAGAGTCAGAGGAGAATGCGCGCATCGCTAAAGAAGACATCTTCGGCCTGCAGAACTCGCAGAAGGCGATTACCGGCTACCAGTCCGGCTTGCTCGATCAGTCGATCATGGACCGCAAGGCCGCGGACGAGGCTAAGCTGCGCGCATCGTTTAAAGCGGATCCGAAGAACGCCGCTGCTGCCGATCCATGGGACGAAATTGCTCAGGCTATCAAGCTGCAGCAATCCATCTATCCGAACCTGATGTACCTGGAGCGCATGCGCGGCTTCAACTCCCATCTGGCACAGACAGCGCGTCTGATGGTGCGCGTTGCAGCGGAAAAGTCGAAACCAAACCAGGAGCGCATGCGGGAGTTCCGCGACTCCAACCTCCCGTCGTTCGAACAGCAATTATTCTCTACGGAACCGATCTACAAGAATCTGGAAATCGCTACACTCACAGACTCGCTGAGCGAAATGCAGGATGCCCTCGGCAGTGACAACCCTGATGTGCAAGCAGTGCTGCAGGGGAAGACGCCAGCCGAAGCCGCGAAGGATCTGATTACCAATACGGAACTTGACGATGTCGCCGTACGCAAGCAGCTTTATGAAGGCGGACAAGCGGCCGTTGTTGCCAGTACCGATCCGTTGATCGTTGCCATGCGAGCGATTGATCCTTCGGCACGAAGGGTGCGCAAGCAGTTTGACGACAAAGTCGACGCGGTCGTGCGCCGGGATGGCACGATCATCGCCAAGGCCCGGTTTGCCCAGAGCGGGTTCGCCCAGTCGCCGGATGCCACGTTTACCCTCCGGTTAAGCTACGGCGAAGTCGAGGGCTACCAGGAAAACGGAAAGTCGATTCCCTTCGCGACCAATATGGGCGGAGCTTATGAACATGCGGCTGAACACAACGGTCAACTACCCTACAGCCTTCCGGAGAGCTGGACAAAGTCCAAAACGAACCTCGACTTGAAGACACCGTTCAACTTCGTCTCCACAGCCGACATCATCGGGGGGAACTCCGGATCACCCACCGTCAATAAAAACGGTGAAGTGGTCGGGATCATCTTCGACGGCAATATCGAATCGCTCCCATGGAACTTCGCCTTCAGCGACGTGCAGGGGCGAGCCGTGTCCGTGGACTCACGCGGTATTCAGGAAGCTCTTCGTAAGATCTATGGAGCGGGAGCTCTGGCAGATGAACTGATGGGAACCAAGGCGGAGGGGGCAAAGGGCGGGAAATAGCCCGACGTCGCGAAGAAAGATGGAAAGATAAGAGGGGCCCGCTTCTAAAAGCGGGCCTCTTTAATTTTCCGGCTGGAACTCACGCGGGCCAAATCGAGAGCGCGGTCTTAGTCAGGATTTGCTGTTGAACGGCCTCGCTCAACGGCAGTGAGCGAAATTCATCAAGGTTCTTCTTGATGTCGGGCACGCCGGGTCCGGGCCAGTCGGTCCCAAACAGAGTCTTGTGCGCAATCTCTTCCAGGCGCGGAAAGTACTTCAGCAAAGTTTTAGGGGGGATGCCGCTGATGTCGAGATAGACGTTGGGATGTCTCCGCACCAGAAAGAACGCAGTCTGCATCCACAGCGGACGCCCGCCGTGCGCCAGCAAAATCTTCAGTTTGGGAAAGTCGACCGCAACGTCGTCAACATAAATCGGGTCGCCATATTTATTGCGGGCACCGGGAAAAATTGACGTTCCGGTGTGGAACATTACCGGCACGCCGTTCGCTTCCGCGGCTCGGTAGATGATCTCAAGTTCCTTCGCGCCGCTCAGGTAATCGTTGGGAAATAGCAACTGGTGCGGAGGATGGATCTTGATCATCTGCAGCCCCAGCCGCAGAATGTGCTCGACATCCGCCAGGACGTTCGTTGTGTGCTTGGGGTGCAGGCTTCCGCAGGACAGCAGGCGCTTCGGGTCTTCCTTCACGTAGTCTGCAACGAACTGATTCACGCCGCTGGTAAATCCGATGACTTCCGGGGCGACGTAGTTGATGAGCATAGCCCTGTCAATTCCACTGGCGTCCAGAAACTTGAGGAAGGCCTTCGGCGAGCGGCAGAACTCGACGATCTGGTCGAAATTCGGACGCTTCTTCTTCATCAATTCCAGCGCATGGGGCTTGAACATCTCCATGGGCTGAATGTGGATGTGACAATCCGTGATCATCGGCTAATGATTTGGTGCTGATGGAACGGCCGCGAGAAGCATACCAGAGTGCTCAGTTCGCCGCAGCGAGCACGGCTCTCTTGGTGAAGACGCGGATCATTTCGCGGCGGTATTCAGGAGTTAACGCGGAAGTGGTCAGCGGTTTCGCAGTCTTCGCTGCCAGATCACCCGCGGCCTCGGCGAGTTTCTCGCTGATGGCATTTCCTGACAATAGCTCACTTGCCCCACCCACTAGCAAAGGCGAAGGATTGACTGCAGTAATGCCGATCCGCGCATCGGCGATGTGGCCGTTCGATCGCTTCATCACCACGGCGACACCTGCCAACGGATAGTCGATTGATCCGCGAACCCGCAGTTTGCGGTAGACGCCGCGGTATCCGGCCGAAGCTGCCGGGAGGAACACCCGCGTGACCAGTTCATTCGCTTGCAGGTTTCGGTATGTGTCTCCGAGTCCGGTGTAGAAATCTCTGAGCGCGATGCGGCGCACTCCATGGGCGCTGGCGATTTCGATTTCAGCGTTCAAGCAGAGCAGCGCCGGAGGCGTGTCGCCGGAAAACACCGCCCAGCACTTGGTGCCGCCTGGAGCTACGTGGCACAGGTCACCATCTTTCTTGATGCAGAATCCGCAACCCTTGCGCCAGGTGAGCGATTGGTTGTACCACAGGCAACGTGTGTCGAGGCAGATATTGCCGCCGATCGTGCCCATGTTCCGCAGCACAGGCGAGGCCACAGTGGCCGCGGCCTCCGTGAGCACAGGATAGTGCAGTCGCAGATAGTCGGACCGCTCGATCGCGCGCAATGTGGTTAAGGAGCCAACTTCAGTGCCCCCGTCGCGCAGCGGTTTGATCCCTCGAAGAGTTGTAATTCCACGAAGATCGAGAACATAGTCTGGCTCGAACAACTTCTGCCGCATCGAGGGAATAAGATCGGTGCCGCCAGCCAGCACCTGCAGGTTCCCTACATAGTCGCCCATGTAGCGAACGGCCTCGTCAACGGTACGCGGCCGCAGCAGCTTGAATTGCGGAAGGCTCAATCCGCGCCTCCTGCAACATGCGGCGTCTCACGCCGCGACGGATCGAGTGCATGCCGCTCCGGCCCTTTATTTTTGAAGCACAGCGACCCGCCATGCTCGCGAAAACGTGTGGGTGAAGTTGGGTCGACGCCTTCCGTCAAATTCAATGTCTTCGCATTCTTCCTGGCGCGTAATGCCGCCAGCACTCGCTCAGGCGTGAATGGTGACTCGTGTAAGCGCACACCGACGGCATCGTAGATTGCGTTTGCGATCGCCGGAATCGTCGCTGCCAGCGATCCCTCGCTGCACTCTTTCGCACCAAACGGACCTTCCGGGTCGAGGCTCTCGACAATGATGGGCTCGACCTCGGGCGACTCTATCGACGATGGACTGCGATATTCGAGAAGCCCCGTGTTCATCAACATGCCATCCTTCCAGACCATTTCTTCGGTGAGCGCCTGACCCATGCCCATCCAGACGGAACCGATAATTTGGCCCTCGACCGAAACTGGATTCAGCGCGCGTCCGCAATCGTGAGCGGCCCAGACCTTGTGCACCGTAACTTCCCCGGTGTCTTCGTCAACGCTGACCTCCGCAACCTGAGCGGAGTACGAGTATGCCGGCGAAGGACCGACGCCTCCGCCCTTGTGGCGGCCACCGCGCGCCTCCTGCGGAGGAGCATAGGATCCGGTACCGGTTAGCGCTCCGTGGAAATCGATGGCGGCTACGACCGCCTCTTCGAAAGTCATCCAGTCTTTCGGGCCCTCTTCTTTACGTTTCTGCTGCAGGGATCCCCGCAGAATCTGGCCTTCGACGCGGCCGCTGACTGAAGCGCCTGCCTGCGTTTTTTCGACTTCCTCGGCCTGGTCTCTTTTCACGCTCGGCGGATTACTTCCCTTCCGGTAAACCACGTCGTCGCGGAAAACCAGATCCTCCGCCGCGCACTTCATCTTCTGTGCCGCCGCGGCGGTAATCAACTTCTTCACTTCGGCGGCCGCACGGAGCGTAGCGTTGCCGGCCATGAAGGTGACTCGGCTTGAGTACGAGCCAATATCAATTGGCGTCAAGTCAGTGTCTGCGGCAATCACTCGCACGCGAGGCAAGGAGCATCCCAGAACTTCGGCGGCAATCTGTGCCGTCATCGTGTCGGAACCCTGGCCAATTTCCGACGCCCCGGTGTACACAACGACGCCGCCGTCGCGGTCGATCTTGATGTTCACGGTCGAATGCGGCATGTCGGACCGGATAATCGAATTGGCTGCGCCGCTGACGTAGTGACTGCAAGCGATACCCAGGCCCCGACCTTTGCCGAGCTTTCCTTTTCGCAGCTTCCAGCCGGAGCGCTCGACTGTCTTTTCAATGCATTCGGGCAATCCATAACTCTGGACCCGCAAGCCATTCACGGTAATGCAAGGCGGCTGCAGAAGGTTGCGCTGCCGAATGACTGCCGGGTCAATCCCGATTCTTTCGGCGAGTTCGTCCAGTTGAGACTCAAACGCGAATCGCACATTCACCGTTCCGTGCCCGCGCATTGCGCCGCAGGCCGGCTTGTTGGTCAGCACGCGGTATCCGTCGTATTGAATATTCGGAATATCGTAAAGAGCGCCCAGCAGGGCGCCAGAGTAGAGAATCGTAACTACGCCGTAGGAGCAGTACGCGCCTCCGTCTTGAACGACTCGCGCTTTCACCGCGGTGATGCGGCCGTCGTTCCTCACACCGGTCTTCAAGTCAATGATCGTGCGCGGCCGTCCGCGATGTGCCCAGAAAACTTCCTCGCGCGTGTAGGTAATCTTCACCGGGGCCTGCGCCTTGCGCGCGGCAACCGCGGCAATGATCTCGAGCGGAATCACTTCGCTCTTGCCGCCAAATCCCCCGCCCACGAGCGGCTTGATCACCCGGATTTGCTGCATCGGCATTTCGAGCACGAGCGACAGTTTGTGCTGCAGGTAGTACGGCACCTGGGTCGAGGACCATACGGTCAGACGTCCCGGCTTCCCGGTGTGGGGATCGACTTCAAACGATGCCAGCGTGGAATGCGGCTCCATCGCCGCATGCGTTACCTCATTCGCAATGAAGCGTGCCTGGGCAACCTGATCCGCCTCCGCAAAGCCTCTGTCGGGATCGCCAAAGACGTGGTGATAGTCCTTCTCCAGATTCCCCGGCTTGGAATCGTGGATGAGATCCGTCTTGGCCTCCATCGATTCTTCAGGATCAAAGTAGGCGGGCAACACTTCGTATTCGACATCGATAAGCTCAAGAGCCTGTTCCGCGATCGCTTCGGAAACGGCCACTACGCAAGCGACGTTGTCCCCTACGTAGCGCACTTTTTCGAGAGCAAGCGGGTATTCGTCATGACCGACCGGGAGGATGCCGTAAGGATTGGGCGCATCTTTCCCCACCGCGACCGCCACGACCCCTTCGTACTTCTCGGCCCGGCTGGTGTCAATACGCTTGATTCGTGCGTGCGGATACGGCGAATGCAGAATCTTTCCAACCAGCATGCCGGGCACGCTCAGGTCGTCGGTATACTTGCCCGCGCCCGTGGTTTTTTCCGCAGCATCGATCATCGCGGTCGGTTTGCCAACAATCGAGAAGCCGTTTCTCTCGCTACTCATTGACGGGCACCGCTCGCTCGGCTGTGATCGCCGATCGAATCGCTTCGTACATCTGGTTGTAACCCGTGCAGCGGCACAGATTGCTGCTCAGCGCGGCGCGAACGTCGGCCTCCGACGGATCTGGATTTTCAGACAGCAGAGACTTCACCGTCATGATGAAGCCGGGGGTGCAGTATCCACATTGTGCCCCTCCCCAGTCGCCGTAGGCTTTCTGGATGGCCGCCAGCGCGCCATGCTGGCTCACGCCCTCGACCGTCGTGATCTCTTGCCCTTCGCAGCTAGCCGCGAGCAACGTGCACGACATCATCGCGACGCCATCCACGAGCACAGTGCATGCACCGCAGGATGAATCATCGCAGCCGCGTTTCGAACCGGTAAGATCCAACTCCTGCCGCAGCACGTCAAGCAAGAGAGCGCTGGGCTCGACCGCAACTTCGTGCTGCCGACCGTTGATCCGCAGTTCGATGAGTTCTTTTTTCATAAGGAGCCGTGAGCTTCGAGCCACAAGTTGCGAGCGCACCAACAACCGATTCCTTGCCGATCAGAGCTCACTGCTAATACGTCGGCACTTTCGCGTCGACTTGCCGCGACCAGGCGTCGATGCCGCCGCGCATCGATTGCACCCTCTCAAATCCCTGCTGCCGCAGCCACACCGTCACATTCATCGAGCGCACGCCGTGATGGCATAGAACCACCAAGTGATCCTCTGGATCGAGTTCCTGATGCGCTCGAGATGGAACCTCACCCATCGGCATCAGTTTCGCACTATCGATCCGCGCAGTCTCGAATTCCCATGGTTCGCGCACGTCAAGCAATGTGAATGATTCGCCGGAGTCAAGCTTGCGCTTCACTTCTTCGGGAGTGATTTCGTATTCCATCTATATTGCTTCCGGCTACTTCCCGGTCCATTTCGGTTCACGTTTCTCGAGAAAGGCGCGAATTCCCTCAGGCGCATCGGACGTTTTCATCAGTTCGTCAAAATAGATTTTCTCGGCCCGCGCCAGGCCCTTGTCGAAATGCATTGAATCCCAGGCGTAGGACGCCTTCTTTGTTACTGCCAGGGCCACAGGACTGAGCCCCCGCAGAGATGCGATAGATTCCTCGACGGCAGCGGCCAGGGCGCTATCAAGGACGGCCCGATTCGCCAGTCCAATTTCCGCGGAGATTCCGCCGTTAATTGTTCGTCCGGTCAGAATCAGCTCTGCTGCGCGCTTCTGCCCTACGAGGGCCGCCAACGCTGTGCACGCCACCGGCGGATAGCATCCCAGCTTGATTTCTGGAAATCCCCACTGTGCTGAGTCGGTCGTATAGACCATGTCGCACATCATGGCCAGTTCGGCGCCACCCCCTAGACAGTAACCGTGTACAGCAGCGATCGTTACCTTCTTTGTGGCGACGAGTGCGCGAATGACGGCATGGAACTTCGCCAGCATCTCTTCGACCTTGTCCGGAGTGTGAGCCGCCACGTCTACTCCTACGGAAAAAGCCTTCCCTTGTCCGCTCAGAACGATCACGGACACGTCTCGAAGCATTTCAATCTCGGCCAATGCGTGACCCAACTCCTCCATCATCGCGATATCGATTACATTGAGCGGCGGATTGCGCAAGACGACCCGAGCGACAGAAGCATCGACCTCCAGAGCCAGCCGGACGTATCGGGATCCCGCCGATGTGATGGTCATAGATGAGCTACAGGTTGATCGCCGACTTGCGCACTTCTCCAATGGTCGAGAGCGGGTCGCGCGCGCCGGTCTTCTCCGCGATCCATTTCTTCTCGTTGTTGATGATGTCGAGCAGAAGCTTTTTGTCCTGCGTAGACGGCATGTAGTCTTTCATGTGTTCTTCGTAGGCGCGGTCGTCGAGCGGCTCACCGGTTTGGGCATGGAATTTCTGCCCGGCCCATTTCCCGATGGCGCGATTGAATTTGATGTCCGGAGCGTAGAGCTTCGGCTCGCCCGGTCGAAGCGCACTATTGAACCGCTCGATCAGGCCCGCAACCTCATCGCGATAAAGATTCCGGTTGTAATCGTTCAAGTCGTCGAGATCGGGAGCCTTGTCGTTCTTCGGTTCATCGTAGCGGCCCTTCACGCCCCACACATAAGCCCAATGCGCCGAGGAGGAGTGATCGGTGCCGAACAGATCGTAGGAACTCGAAATCCATTTGTTGAGATATTTCTGAATCAGCCACGCCGGAATCACGCCCGCTTCCACAATGCGTCGCAGGCCGTCGTTGCCTGTGCCCATGTGAAAAGCTTCTTCCCGCAGCATGTATGACATCGAACGCCCGAGCGGTGCAAACGCGGAGTACTTGAGCATCTGCAGTTGGAATTTGCCATCGCGGTCGACGAAATCGGTGTAGGTGAAGAAATCCATCCAGTTATCGACGTCCACGTTGAAGGCGCCCAGCAGGCGCTTATTTTCGAAGGCGCGCCGCTCCAGCATCTTCTGGGCTTCAACCTTGCCCGAGTACCCGAAGTGGTCGACCAGCAAAGCGCACATTTGCCAGCCGTGCCTCATCTCTTCAATCATGACCCGGGTAATGGCGCGCCGGTCCCACTCGGTGGGCGCATTCTCCAGCAGGTTGCGTTGCTGTTCGACGCTGGCGAACTCGGTATCGCCCTGGTAGACGATCATGTTCATCAGTGCGTCACGCATCTGCTGTGTAGGAATTTGCCGCAGGTTCTCCCACTTACGCCGGCCCTTGTATGAACCGAACTCGATCTCTTCAGTATCGATGGCGCCATACAGCGTGTCGAAATGGAAGGCATCAATGTCTTCGGTGTTGACGCCGATGTCTTTGCGCCAGTCGTTGAATAGTCCGATCCAGTCACTGAAAGTTCCGATCTTCGCTACTTTTCCCGGCATGTTTGACCTCGAGTTCCGTCGCTATTTCGCCTTAAATACTGCCGGACGCTTCTCCACGTACGCCGCCAGGCCTTCCTTCGCATCTTCGCTCTGGAACAACAACTGCTGGTTCTCGCGCTCAACCGCCAGTGCCGACTCCATCGGAATCTCCCACCCTGTCTGCACCGCGCGCTTGATGCGTCCCACGGCTTTCGACGCCTTGTTGGGCGGGCAGAACTGCTTGGCATATTCCATGATGTTGTCCATGAAGCCCTCGCGCTCGAAGATGTCGTTCACGATGCCGAGCTCTTGCGCCTCTTCAAAGGAGAACGTGTTGCCGGTCACCATCAGCTCAATCGCTTTGCTCTTGCCGACCATGCGGGAGAGCCGTTGCGTCCCGCCGGTTCCAGGAAGCACCCCGAGGTTCACTTCGGGCAAGCCGATTTTTCCTGCCTCTTTACGGGCGATGCGAAGGTCGGCTGCCATCGCGATCTCCAGCCCGCCGCCCACGCAGTGACCATTGATGGCCGCGATCACCAACTTCGGCGTGTGTTCCAGTCGCAGGAGCATCTCATTGGCATGCAGGCAGAAGTAATACTTGAAGGTCGGATCAACGCTGGTCAGCATCTTGATGTTCGCGCCCGCGGAAAAGAACTTCTCTCCCGCACCGGTCACGACGATCACGTAAACGTCGTTATCCATTCGCGCTTTCAAAATCGCCTCGTCCAACTGGCGGTTCATTTCATAGGTATAAGTGTTCGCCGGGGGATCGCACATCTCAATCACCGCAACGCCGCCGTCGGTGCGGTAGTTGACCAGTTGCTTCGTCGTCTCTCCGGTTGTGGGCTGCACTGTCGTTGCCATGTCGCGTTTCTCCTTAACCTTCTCCGCAATATCGATCTGACTCTGAGCGAAACGCCCTTGTGTAAACTCGTCCTCGCGTCAACGCCCGTCCCTACGTTTCTTGCTGTCCGCCAGGACGCCGCGCAAGAAAACGTCACCCATCTCGCGCGCAATGGACGCTGCATCAGCGTCGACGCGCGGATTGTGCCACGTGTAGATCCAATTCATCATCCCAAACAGGCTCAATACGGCAATCCGTGTGGAAAACTGCAGGCCGCGATCTTCCTTCAAATCGTCGAGCAGTCCGACGCAAATGCGGTAGTACTGGCGCTTAATGGCCGCCACTTCCGAGGCGAAACCATTTTTCAGAGCTTCCGCTTCATGCGAAAGCACCTTCATGGCCGCCTGATTCGCCAGGAAATACTCAAGATGGTTCAGGATGAAGATTCGAAGCCGCTCTTCTACGTCGCCCACACCTTCCAGTCGCGCCTTCAACCGTTCCACGATGGTAGTGAACGTGTGCTTCTGGATTAAATAGAGGAGCCGTTCTTTGGACTCGAAGTAGTAGTACAGCCCGGCCAGCGACATGCCACTTTCGCGAGAGAGGTCGCGCATGGAGGCGCCTTCGTAACCTTTTTTGCAGAAGACTTCCGTCGCGTGGGTGAGGATCTCCGCCAGGCGGCGGTCGTAGCGCGTCGCCGGTGCGGCAGCGGCACGATGCCGTCGAGGGTTTACTCGCGTCGCTGTGGAAGGGCTGCCCATAATCGCCAGCAGGATAATTCGAACGTTCGTTCGAAACCAGTATACGCCCGTGTGATTCTAATCACAACCACATCATGGCTATCTGGAACTCTTCCTCCTGCTTGCGCCTGTATACGCCAGCCCAAGCCAGTCGAGAGCGTCGCGCAAATCGGTGTCCGAAGCGAGTTCGAAGCTAAACCAGGGAGCGCTTTGCATCCGAGTTGAGGGTATGCGGGAGTCTTGCTCAAAACGTCGACGAACACTTGGCGCAGGCCTGTCAAATTTGAATGCTAGAGAATTGGAGATCTCCATTCCGCGAGTGCGCGGCAGGAGCGCGAAGATCCGGTCTTGGCGGTAGAGCGCGGTGAGACCGAAAAAGCTGCGCGTAGCAACGTCCGGCCAGCCGCCGACTTCCGATGCCAGCGCCGCAGACCAGGCTTTCATCTCCCCGGAGACGAGGGGCAGTTTAGGCCGCGAGGAGTGTTTTTTCACCGAGGTATTCTTTAGTTTCTTATATCTGCCAGGCTCTGTTCGATCTCCGCCTTCAGGTCAGCCGTTAGAGGAAGAAAGGGGAGACGTGCGGGGCCGCCGAAGTAGCCGTTGAGATCCATCCCGTACTTGAATCCGGGGACACCGAGATCGCCGAGTCGCTGCGCAGCATTGGCGATTCGATCTTGTTTGAGGCTAGCAAGTTTCGCGTCGCCCTCCTTCCAAGCGGCATAGATCTCGTAGCAGGCCGTGGGTGCCGGGCAGGCGAAGGCCAGAATCGCGCCGACAGCTCCGGCGTCGAGCGAGGGCTGCAGTTTATGGGCTGCCCCTACCAGGATCTGGAATCCGATTTCTTTCTGGCGCGTCTTCATCTTGCCCACGACGGTGACGGCCGATGAAGACGGCTTGTTGCTCGAACTGCCTGACAACCCTCCCACCTGGACCAGTTCCCCGCCCTCGCCGTTCGATCCTGCAGCAGCGTCGGCAAGCATCCGTGGCGTGACCGCGTCGAACGTTTCGGTGACGGTTGCACTGCGCTTGACGTGGCGCGTCCCTTCGGTCATTCTGCGGACTTTTTCCACGTCCCCGCTCGACTCCTTGATGCCGATCATGTTCGGATGCCCGGCCAGTTCGATCACTACTTCGGCGGGAATGTCGTAACCGGTAGCCTGGGGAAAGTTGTAGATGATCACGGGCAGGGGCGAGCGGTCGGCTACGGTCCGATAGAAAGCCAGGATGTTGGCCGTCGCCATTTGCTTCTTATAGTAGTGCGGCGTGCGCACCATGGCGACGTCGTATCCGAGCTCGGCCGCGTATTCCGTCAGCCGCAGTGTCTCAATCGCCGATTCAATGCCGGTGCCCGCGATGAGAACTTTGGTCGGCGCCGCAGCCGCTCGCGCGACTTTCAGCGCGTCGCGCCGCTCCTGATCGGAAAGCAGGATAGCCTCGCCCGTCGAGCCCAGCACGACAATGCCGGCCACGGGTGTCCGCGAATAGCGCTCGACGTTGGATTCGAGCTTTTTGAAGTAGACCTTGCCGTCGGGATAGAACGGCGTGGTGATGGGAGGAAGAATACCGTGTAGCAGCATGGTTAATTCTAACCGGAAACGGCCACACTGCAGCAGGTCATCCCGCTAGTGGCCGGACATTAGCGCTACGCTCAGCATGCAGGTGCTGCAGAGCCTTCACGTTCACTTCTCCGCGTTGGAGCGCTGCGATTCCTTCGGCCGCCGCCCGAGCCGCTGCCAGTGTCGTGATCGTGGGAATGCGCGCCGTGACCGCTGCCCTGCGAATCGCCTTCTCGTCGAACCAAGGCTCAAGCCCGGTCGGAGTGTTCACAATAAGTTGGATGCGCTGGCCCTTGATGAAGTCCACAACGTTGGGCCGTCCTTCCTTCACTTTGTAGACGCGCTCCACGTTCATGCCGGCCGCTTCGATCACGTCAGCCGTGCCGGCCGTCGCAACGAGTTTGAATCCCATGTCCACGAACTTGCGGGCGACCGGTGCGACGTGCCTCTTGTCGTGGTCGGTCACACTGATAAAAACGGCTCCTTGTGTCGGTAGCTTCTGACCGGCCGCCAGTTGAGCCTTGGCGAAGGCTTCACCGAAATTGTCGGCCACACCCATCACTTCGCCCGTGGACTTCATTTCCGGCCCGAGCACTGTATCGATGCCGGGAAACTTATTCCATGGGAATACGGGAGACTTCACGAAGTAGTGGCTTCCGGTATCGAGGTCGGCGCGGCGGTCGATGAATTCGGGGAGGAACTCGCGCAGCTTGCGGCCGGTCATGAGCCGCGCGGCAATTTTCGCCAGCGGAACACCCGTAGCTTTCGAAACGAAAGGCACGGTGCGCGAGGCCCGCGGGTTCACTTCGAGCACATAGACCTTGTCGCCTTCAGAACCATGGTCATTGCCGCGCGGGATCGCGAACTGAATGTTCATCAGCCCGACAACCTTGAGTGCTCGCGCCAGCTTGAAAGTATAGTCGCGCATCCGTTCAAGCAGCGACTGTGGAATATCGACCGCGGGCAACACGCACGAGGAGTCGCCGGAGTGAACACCAGCCTCTTCGATGTGCTGCATGATTCCGCCGATGACAACGTCTTCGCCATCGGACAGCGCGTCGACGTCGACTTCGATCGCATCTTCAAGAAAATGATCGATCAGTACGGGGCGGTCATGCGAGTACTCGACCGCCTCTTTCATATAGCGAACAACGGCCGCTTCGTCGTGGGCGATTACCATTGCACGGCCGCCGAGCACATAGGAAGGTCGCACCAGCACGGGATATCCGATGCGCTCCGCGCCTTCGACCGCTTGTTCAATGGATGTCGCCATGACGCCAGGCGCCTGTGGAATCTGCAACTCTTCCAGCAGTTTGTTGAAGTGCTTGCGGTCTTCAGCCAGGTCGATTGACTCAGGCGAAGTCCCGATAATCTTCACGCCTGCATTCTTCAGCGGTAGCGCCAGGTTCAGCGGGGTCTGCCCGCCGAATTGAACGATCACGCCTACCGGCGCGCCCTTCGACGTTTCATGCTGGTAAATCGCCCACACGTCTTCGAACGTCAATGGCTCGAAGTAGAGCCGGTCGCTGGTGTCGTAGTCGGTCGAGACTGTTTCAGGATTGCAATTGATCATGATCGTCTCGTACCCGTCATCGCGCAGCGCAAACGACGCGTGGCAGCAGCAATAATCAAATTCAATTCCCTGCCCGATGCGGTTCGGCCCGCTGCCGAGAATAATGACTTTCTTCTTGTCGGTGGGTGCCGCTTCGTCTTCTTCCTCGTAGGTCGAGTACAGATACGGGGTGAAGCTCTCGAACTCGGCCGCGCACGTGTCCACGCGCTTGTACACCGGCGTCACCCCGTGCTTTTTACGCAGGTGACGGACTTTCTCTTGCCCTTCGAGGCGCCAGACCGCCGCCAATCGGCCATCGGAGAATCCCATACGCTTGGAGTCGCGCAGCACCTCGGTCGGGATGGACTCCATCGGGTGCTTTTCGAGTTCCAGTTGCTGGTCGTTGATTTCCTTCAGTTGATACAGGAACCACGGATCCATCGAAGTCATCTTGGCGATCTGCTTTACCGTGTGTCCCTGGCGCAGCGCGTATTGGACGTACGCCAGACGCTCCGGATGCGGCGTCACCAACCGCTTCGTCAGAATCTTCGGCTCGATCTTCTCGCCCCCCACGCGCTTGCCGGTATCAAGCGAGCGAATGCCCTTCATCAATGCCTCTTTGAAGGTGCGCCCGATGGCCATCACTTCGCCCACGGACTTCATTTGCGGTCCGAGCGTGTCGTCGGCGCCAGGGAATTTTTCGAACTGCCACTTCGGAATCTTCACGACAACGTAATCGAGCGTCGGCTCGAAGCAAGCCGGAGTCTTGCGGGTGATGTCGTTGGGAATCTCGTCGAGTGTGTAACCGACCGCAAGTTTCGCGGCGATCTTGGCGATGGGAAATCCGGTGGCCTTCGAGGCCAGCGCCGATGACCGCGAAACGCGGGGGTTCATCTCGATCACGACCATCCGCCCGGTCTCGGGATTTACGCCGAACTGAATGTTCGATCCGCCGGTATCGACGCCGATCTCGCGGATCACGGCGATCGAGGCATCGCGCATCGCCTGGTACTCACGGTCGGTCAGCGTCTGCGCCGGCGCCACCGTAATCGAATCGCCGGTGTGCACGCCCATGGGATCAAAGTTCTCAATCGAGCAGATGATGATGACGTTGTCTTTCGTGTCGCGCATCACCTCAAGCTCGAATTCCTTCCATCCCAGCACCGACTCTTCAATCAGCGCCTCGTGTACTGGAGAGAAATCGAGTCCGCGACTCAGCACTTCGAGCATTTCTTCGCGGTTATAGGCGATGCCGCCTCCCGATCCACCCAGAGTAAACGATGGCCGGATGATCACCGGGAAACCGATCTTCCCCGCGAACTCGACCCCGTCCTTCGTGTTGTTGACGAGGGCAGACTTGGGCACGTCGAGCCCGATGCGCTGCATGGCGTCTTTAAAGACGAGGCGGTCTTCCGCCTTCTTGATCGCCTCGACATTCGCGCCGATCAGAATGACGTTGTATTTTTCCAGCACGCCGCCGTCTGAAAGTTCGATCGCCAGATTCAACGCGGTCTGTCCGCCTACGGTTGGCAGCACAGCAAAACCCGCGTTCGGCGACATTTCCCGCTCAGTCCGGATGATCTCTTCCAGATACTCCAGAGTAAGCGGTTCGATATAAGTGCGGTCAGCCGACTCGGGATCGGTCATGATGGTGGCCGGGTTCGAATTCGCCAGCACCACTTCATAGCCCTCGGACTTGAGCGCCTTGCAAGCCTGCGTGCCGGAATAATCAAACTCAGCCGACTGCCCAATAATGATGGGGCCGGAGCCGAGGATCAGGATTTTCGAGATGTCAGTGCGTTTGGGCATTTAATCTTCGGTGCACCAATCAATTTCCAAACTTTGTGTGATATCCCTTCTTGCTCACCGATCCCCCGCATAAAAGGCTCGGCTGCACAATAAGAGGATCGTTGCAGCTCTTAAAGGGTTTTGAACTTGTCACTCGGACAGGCCACCCTAGTTGCCAACCCTTCGACGTTGTCGTCATGAAGTAATCGCCCTTCGTTACGGGTGCGAATTGAAAATTTCCATCAGAGTCCGTTCGTGCGGTGGCAATAACTGTGTTGTCTCTCAGGGTGAGTTGTAAATCCAACTCCGAAATTGCAGCACCTGTCGGATCCTGCGCGTGTCCACATACGTTCGCAGTCTTAAGCGGGGTCT
>Ga0335083_10002162_pt1 | contig 26177 bp, 27 predicted proteins | sample Lox_Sample_42_FD_206716 | JGI IMG/M metagenome (GOLD analysis project Ga0335083, IMG submission 206716) | Soil microbial communities from Loxahatchee National Wildlife Refuge, Florida, United States - Lox_Sample_4.2 | ecosystem: Environmental > Terrestrial > Soil > Wetlands | place: USA...
GCGGCCCGGCGAGATGGACCAGCATGCGCAACGGATCGGGATTGGGCCCGACAGTGAGCGAGTGCGGGTCGACGATCATGAGGTCGGCCCGAGCGCCCTTCGCAAGCCGGCCGATGTCGTCGCGGCCGAGGGCCGCGGCGCCGGCCAGGGTCGCGGCCTCGAACACTGATGCGGCAGGGGCGGCCTCGTAGTTGCGGTCGGCGGTCTTGCCCATGATCGAGGCCATGCGCATCTCGGCGAACAGGTCGAGCGGGTAGGCGTCGGTCGCCAGCGCCACGTTGATGCCGGCGCGGCGATAGCGGTCGAAGCTTTCCATCGCGACGCCGCGGCGCGAGAAGGCGACAGGCGAGTGCGCCACCGTAACGTTCGCCTGGCCGAGCAGGCCGATATCGTCGACCATGGGATAGCCGACGAGGCTGTGGCCCGCGATGTATATGCAATGCGCCAGGATGGTCCGCCGGTCGAGCAGGCCCTCGTCGGCCAGCACTTGCACGGGCGTGCGCCCGGTGCGGGTCATGGTCTCGTAGAATTCGCGGTGCTGCTCGACGAAGTGGAGGGTGAACGGCACGCCGAGCGCGTCGGCCGCCTTCTTGGCCTCGCGCCGCAAGGTCGGCGTCGACGCGAAGTATTCGTCGAGCGTGACGACCCCGGTCTCGCGATGGCGCTCGATGTAGGAGACGGCCTCGCCCAGCATCTTGAGGCCCATCGCCTCGTCCATTTCGAGGTCGATGCTGCCATCGTCGCTCACCCAGTACCGGCCGCCGGTGACGATCGGCGACCAGACGAGGCGGATGCCGAATTCGGCCGCCGTCTCGCGCATCAGCGCGCCGCCGTCGCGGCCGCCCGGCGCGAAGGCGAGCACCGTCGTGATGCCGTGGCGGAGCATTGTCGCGAAGCCGTAGCGCAGCGAGGCGCGCGCATCCTGGGTGCTCAGGAAGCCCGGCGCGCCCGAGCGGCGGGCCGGCAGGAAGTGCAGGAAGCCCGAGCGTACGAACTCGCGCTGGCCGGCGTCGATCAGGAGCCGCGAGCCCTCATGGGCCCCGACATGGGCATGGCTGCTGACCAGTCCGGGCAGGACGATCTTGCCCGAGGCGTCGAGGGCGCGAGCGGCGGCCCCGGGATACTTCTTGCCGACAAAGGCGATGCGGCCGTCCTCGATGACGATCTCGCCGTCCTTCAGATAGGCATGGCCGCGTCCGTCATGGACGATGGCGGTGCCACCGCGGATCAGAATCGTGTCGCTCATGCCTCGGCTTCCTTGAGATGCTCGCTGCGGCGGCGCAGCCATTCCAGCACGGCCATCAGCAGCAGCGATACCACCACCAGCACGACAGCGGCTGCGGTGACGGCCGGGCTGACCGTCTCGCTGATGCCGCTGAAGATCTGGCGGGGCAGGGTGCGCTGCTGGGGACTACCCAGCAGCAGCACGACCACGATCTCGTCGAAGGAGGTCACGAAGGCGAACAGGCCGCCTGAGATCACGCCGGGCAGAATCAGCGGAAGCGTGACGCTGCGGAAGGCGAAGGTTGGCGGCGCACCGAGGCTTTGCGCGGCCCGCACCAGGGTGGGATCGAAGCCCTGCAGGGTGGCGCTGACGGTGATGACCACGAAGGGCAGCGCGAGCACGGCGTGGATCAGGATGAGGCCGGTGTAGGTCGCCACCAGGTCGAGCTCGGCGAAGAAATAGAACGCGGCGACGGCCGTGATCACCACCGGCACGGCGAGCGGCGCGGCGAGGAATCCCATCACGATCGGCTTGAAGCGGCTCCGGCTGCCATGCAGCCCGAGCGCCGCCATCGTGCCCAGAACCAGCGCAAGCGCCGTCGCCGCGGCGCCGATCACCAGGCTGTTGGCGAGCGCCCCGGTCCACAAGGGATCGGTGAAGAATTCGCGATACCAGCGCAGCGACCAGCCGGGCAGGGGGAAGATCAGCAGCTGGCCCGAGGTCAGTGACAGCGGCAGGACGACGAAGATCGGCAGCACGAGGAAGACGAGCACCAGGGCCGTGAAGAGCTGGGCGAGGCGCGCCATCAGCGCACTCTCAACCGATCGAGCCCGACCAGCCGGCCGACCGCGATGTAAATCAGCACGATCAGCAGCATCAGGAACACGCCCAGCGCCGAGGCGAGCCCCCAGTTCACCGCCGAATTGGTGAAGTAGGCGATGAAGTAGCCGATCATCTGGTCGGCCGGGCCGCCGACGAGCGCGGGCGTGATGTAGAAGCCGAGCGCCAGCACGAAGACGAGCGTCGAGCCTGCGGCGATGCCGGGCGCGGTGAGCGGCAGATAGACCGTGCGGAAGGCCGTGAAGGGCGCAGCACCGAGCGATCCCGCCGCGCGCAGATGCACGGGCGAGATGCCCTTCATCACGCTGTAGAGCGGCAGGATCATGTAAGGCAGCAGGATGTGCACCATGGCGATGAACACGCCGGTGCGGTCGTAGATCAGGCTGAGCGGATGGTCGATGAGGTGCAGCCAGGCCAGCGTCTTGTTCACCACGCCCTCGCGCTGCAGCAGGATCACCCAGGCCGTGCTGCGTACCAGCAGCGAGGTCCAGAACGGCACCAGCACGAGCATCAGGAGCCAGGTCGCCGCGGCCGGTTTGGCGCGCGCCATTACCCACGCCACGGGAAAGCCGATCGCCAGGCAGAGCAAGGTGACGCCCAGGCTGATCATGAGCGTGCGGCCGTAGAGATCGAGGAACAATGCTCTATCGGCGGGCACACGGTGGATGACACCTTCCGCATCGCGCTCCAGGTCGAGGGCGGAGAGCAGATAGAAGCTCGTGAGACGGCCCGACTGCTGTTGCAGGATCGCCCAGGTCCCGGTCTGGCCCCAGCGCGCGTCGAGGTCGATCAGCGCCGCCTTCATGTCGGGCGTCGACGTCTCGGGCAGGCCGCGCGCGGTCTTGCCGATCAGGGCACGGTAGCCGGGCTGCGCATAGTTCAGTCGCCGCGCCAGCAGCCCGACCGACGGCGTGTCACCCAGGGCCCGCAGGTCCATCGCCAGGGCGTCGAAGACCGGCCTGTCGGGGACGCCCTTGCCGTCCCACGTCCCGATGCGCTCCAGCGTGCGAGGCAGGAAATTCCGCAGTTCCGAATTGTCGACGCTGCGGAACAGGAACAGCACGATCGGCAGCGCGAACAGCAGCGCGATGAAGATCACGCCGGGCGAGGTGAGCGCCATCAGGCCGAGCGCGCGGCGGCGCCCGGCTCCCCAGTGGCGCCCGACTCGGGCGCTACTGGGCGGCAAACGTGATGAACCGCTGCAGCAGGCTGTCGCCGTTGTTCAGCCAGAAGTCGAGATAGAGCTTGCCGCTCTGAAGCGACGCGAGTCCCATATGACCGCTCGGCAGCGTCGCCTTCTCCTCGGCCGTCATCAGCGGATAGGCCTTGGCGTTGGCCGGGGCATAAAGCACGCGGCGGGCGAACTCGGCCTGCGGGCCGGGCTCGGACGCGAACTTCACGAAATCGATGGCGAGGTCCTTCTTGGGCGTGCCCTTCATGACGGCGATCATCTGGCTGCCCGAGACATGGCCCGCGCCGAACTCGATCTTGAGATGGCGCTTGTTGGCCTTGTTGGCGGCGGCGACGCGGCCGTTCCAGGCGAAGGTCATGACGACATCGCCGTTCAGGATATTCGTCATCGATTCATCGCCGCTCTTCCACCACTTGATGTAGGGCTTGAGCTCGGCGAGCTTCTTCAGGGCGCGTTCCGGACCGCCGGGAGCGGCCAGCACCTTCATCGCATCCTTGGGCGCCACGCCGTCGGCCATCAGCGCGACCTCGAAGGTCTGCTCGGCGCGATAGAGCATGCCGCGCTTGCCCGGCCACTTCTTCACGTTCCAGAAATCGGCCCAGGTCTTGGGCGCGTCGGCGGCGGCGATCTTGTCGCCGTCATAGACCAGGCCGCCCGAGACGAAGTTGTTGGGCAGGCCGCACTTGCCGAAGCCGCCCACCTCGGCGAAGTCCTTCGGGTCGAGGAACTTCGACCAGTCGACCCGCTCCAGCAGCCCCTCGTCGCAGCCCGTCGCTTCGTTGATCGCCGTGACGCTCACCACGTCCCAGATCAGCTTCTTGGTCTCGACCTGCGTGCGGATCTTGGCGAGCTCCTGGTTGAACGAATCGTCCACGACGGTGTTGCCCGTCTTGGCGCTCCACGGCTTGTAGTAGGCCTCGCGGAAGGCGGCGGTGACCGAACCGCCGTTGTTGGCGACGGTGATGCTTTCGGCGAAGGCCGGCGCGGTAGTGGCGGCGACAATCGCGGCCAGCAGGGCAATCTTGGTCGTGGTCATTCGGTCCCCCTGATTGGGCGTGTTTGGTTGCAGCCACCCTGTCGCAAACATCGCGCCACTTATCGTGGACAGCGGTCGATATTGTTGTCAAATGTTGGGTTGTTGCAGGGCTAAAGCGACGCACGCGGGTTGGATTGTCGATACCAACCAGGAGAAGCTTGGTTGACTCAAACGGAAACGATCGGCCGCACCATCGAGCGCCTGATGGAGCGCCGCAAGCTGGCCACGGGCAGCCGGCTTCCGACGGAGCGTGAACTCGCGCTGGCGCTCGGCCACACGCGCCACGCGGTGCGGCTGGCGCTCGGCGAGATGGAAGCACAGGGCAAGATCTGGCGCCATGTCGGCCGCGGCACCTTCGTGGGGCCTGCGCCGGAGCCCGATCCCGCCGACATCGCCGCCGCCGTCAGTCACACCAGCCCGCGCGACATCATCGAGGCGCGCCAGATGCTCGAGCCGCAGCTGGCGGCCGCGGCTGCCGTCAACGCCACGCCGGCGCAGATCGAGGCGATCGACGAGGCCTATCGGCGCTGCGCCGCGGCGCGCAACATGGATGTCTACGAGATCTGCGACGAAGCGTTTCATCGGGCGATCGCGGCGGCGGCCGGCAACATCATGCTGAGCGCGCTGTTCGAGGTGCTCAATCGCGCCCGCAAGGATGTCGTGTGGGGCACCATGCGCAAGGCCGCTCTCAGGCCCGAACGGCGCGAGCACTATAGCGGCGAGCATGCGCTGGTCGTCGGTGCCATCCGCAATCGCGACGCCACGGCCGCCTGGACCGCGATGCGCGGCCATATGGGAACGCTGGTCGATCTCTATGGTGCCATAGAGGAGATCAAGGCCACCGGGCGCGGCTCGCTATCGCTCTGATCGGACGATGCCCATGCAACGCGCCGACCTGGTCCTGAAGGGCCGCATCGTCACCATGGATGCGCGCCGCCGTGTCCTGGACGACGGCGCTGTCGTAGTGAAGGAGGGCGCGATCGTCGCCGTCGGCCCGGCGGCCGAGATCGAGCGCGACTGGCAGGCGACCTCGTTCCTGGGTGGCGCCGGCGCCATCGTCATGCCCGGCCTGATCGACGCCCATACACATTGCACGCAGTGCTTCGTGCGCACGCTCACGACCGGTGAGCTGCCGATGATCCCGCGGCTCTACACGCCCGCCCAGCGCTCGATCTCGCCCGAGCAGGCGGCGCAGACCGTCCGGCTCATCGCCGCGCAGCTCCTGCGCTCGGGCGTGACCACGCTCTGCGAGGGCACGTTGATCCCGGCGCACGAGGAGCCGATCGTCGAGGCCTTGCAGCAGATCGGCATGCGGGCAGTGATGGCGCGCGGCGCGGCGCACCAGGATTTCCACCATGCCGCGCTCTACAGCCAGCTTTCCGACCGATCGTGGGTCAAGGCGCGCGAAGGCGAGGCCGAGCGCGACCTCGTGCTGACCGAAGCCTTCCTCGAGCGCTTTCCGGCCAGGGGGCGCGGCCTGATCCGGGGCGCCGTGAACGCCTCCTCGCTGCTCGGCTTCTCCGAGCTCTATTTCCGTGAAGGCGCCAAGCTTGCCGAGAGGCATGGCGTCTCTATGCAGACCCATGTCTCCCGGGACCGCGAGGAGGTCGAGCTCAGCCTCGCCGTCTGGGGCCGCCGGCCGATCGAGCGGCTGCACGATCTGGGCGTGCTGAGCCGGCGCTTCGTCGCGGTGCATGCGGTGCTGGCGAGCGAGCCGGAGATCGAGCTGCTGGCGAGGAGCGGTGCGGCGGTCGCGCATTCGCCGACGGAGAGCGTGGCCAACATGAACGCCGTGCCCAACCTGCCGCGGTTCCGCGCCGCCGGCATCCGCGTGGCGCTGGGTTGCGACAACCAGGGCAACGACATGTGGGACACGATGCGGGCGGCCTGGCTGATTCACGGCGCGCGCTGGGGCGTGGCGGCGTTCGATCCGGAGTTCCTGCCGGCTGGCGATCTGCTGGCCATGGCGACACATGAATCGGCCAATGTGCTCTGTGTCGATGACCTCACCGGCTCGCTGGAGGTCGGCAAGGCGGCGGACTGTGTCGTGCTCGACGGCAACGCACCGCACCTTCTCGCCGGACACTATCTTGCGAGCGACCTGGTGCGCTTCGCCACGCGCGGCGAGGTCAAGGCGACCGTCGTGAACGGCCGCGTGCTCTATCGTGACGGCGAGTTCACCACCATCGACATCGACGCCTTGCGGCGCGACGCGGCGGCGGGCGCCGAGCATGTGCGCTCTCTCGTCGAGGGGCGCCGCTATCGAAAGCATCCGGCTTTCTGATGAACGACCTGCAGGCGATCCATGCCCGCGCCGGCTCCAACGACGTGCCCTATGTCGACCCGCGCTTCCCCGATCGTCCGCTCATCCTGCGCGTCGCCCGGCCCAGGCATTGCACGCCCAATACGCCTTTGCTGTTCGTGCATCACGGCGCCAATCGCAACGGCTACGACTATCGCGACTTCTGGCTGCCGCTCGTCGACGAGGCCGGGGTGCTGGTGATCGCGCCGGAATTCTCCAAGGAGGCCTTTCCGGGCGCGCGCTGGTACAATTTCGGCAACCTGCGCGACGAGGAAGGCCGGCCGCAGCCGGCGGAGGCGTGCACCTACGCCGTCGTCGGGCGCCTGTTCGAGGCGCTCCGATCGGTGGGCATCACGCGCCGCGAGGGCTATGGGCTGTTCGGTCATTCAGCGGGCGGGCAGTTCGTCCATCGCCTGCTCTCGCTCGGCTGGCGGCAAAAGGTCGTTGCGGCGGTGACCGCCAATGCCGGCACCTATGCCATGCCCGATCTCGGCGTCGACTATCCGTACGGCCTGAGAGGCACGGGACTCGATGAGGAAGAGCTGCGCGGCCTGCTGCGCTTCCGCCTGACGGTGATGGCGGGCACCGCCGATACCGACACGACCAGCGAGAACTTCCCCAAGGAGCCGCCGGCGATGCTCCAGGGCGGCACGCGCTACGAGCGGGCGCATCGCTACGTCGCCGAGGCGCGGAAGGCGGCTGCGCAACGCGCCTTCCATTGCGCCTGGACGATCGTCGACGTGGCGGGCGTCGGTCACGATGGCGAGCGCATGTCGGCCGCCGCGGCGCCGATCCTCGCCGCGGCATTGCACGCTTCTCCCGCCTAGGTCCGGCGCGGACGCCAGGGCGCGAGCAGGAGCGCACCCGCGATCAGGCAGCCATAGACGACCAGGCCGGCGGCGATGGCGACGAATACGCCGTTCAATCCCCAGCCCAGCCGCTCGGTCAACAGCCACCCGCCCCCCGTCGCCACGAGAGTGCGGGCGAGGCCGGCCAGCACCGGTGCGGTCATGCGGCCCGCGCCCTGGCTTGCGAAGTAGAGCGTCAGACCGAGGCCGAACAGGCAGTGGAACGGCGCGACGCGCGTCAGGAAGGCGACGCTCGCGGCAACCACATCGGGCTCCTGGGTGAAGAGCCGCGACCAGGTCTCCGGCAGCAACGCGATCGCCCAGCCCATCGCGCCGATGAACAGGAAGGCCGAAAGACCCGCGATCCAGGCGACGCGAAGCGCGCGCCGCCAGTCTCCCGCACCGGCCGCGATGCCGACCAGGGTGACGGCGCCGGTGCCGATGCCGAAGGCCACGGGCGACACCATGAACTCGAGCCGAATGCCGATGCCGTATCCTGCGAGCGCGGCGGTGCCGAACTGACCGACCAGCCCGGTCACGACCACCGCGGTGAAGCTTGCCGTGACGGTCGTGATCGATCCGAGAGCGCCGATGCGCAGGATCTCGGTGAACAGGCGGCGTTGCAGGCGAACGCCCCTGAAGGCCGGCGCAAATCCCAGGCGGCCGCGCTGCAGCGCTCGCACCAGCAGCACGACATTGAAGGCCGTGGCCAGCAGCGAAGCCGCCGCCGCGCCGAGCAGGCCCGAGGTCAGGATCAGTCCGGCGGCGAGGGGCAGGTAGACGAAGGTGGTGACGAGGCCGATGCGGGCGGGCGTCGCGGAATCGCCGGCGCCCCGCAGCAGGGCGGACAGGAAGGCCGTGGTCCACAGCAGGATCGCGCCGCTGAACCAGAGGCGCGTATAGGCGAGCGCTTCGGCGAGCGCGGCGCCTTCCCCGCCCATGGCCCGGAACGTCATCGGGCCGAGCGTCCAGGCGAGCACGCCGAAGGCGAGCGCGACGGCCACCCCCAGCACCAGGGCGTGCAGGACCAACGCACGCGCATCCTCCTGCCGGTTCGCCCCCAGCGCCCGCGCGAGCGCGGAGGCGACGGCGCCGCCCATGCCGCCATTGGCGATGTTCATCATCAGAACGATGAAAGGGAGCACGAGGGCGATGCCCGCCATGGCATCGAGCCCGCGCTGGGCCACCAGCCAGGTATCGGCGATCGCGCACAGGAGCTGCACGACCATGATCCCTGTCGTGGGACCGGCAAGGCGCAGCAAGCTCCGCCCGATGGGCGCGGTCAGAAGAGGATGGGACAAGACGGACTCCGGGAAACGGCAGCAACGCCCGTCATCGACGGGCAACCAAGCTCAATCGGTCAGTGCTGGCTCATTTCGAAGAAGTCCCCCTGAAGTCGGGGCACCATGAAGGAGGCGGCCCTGCTTGGCAAGGATGCCTTGTTCAGCGTCGCGCTTGTGGCGGCAGAGGGCCGGTCGCCGACAGGAAGCTGAACACGCCGAAGCGGCGGCCGCGGATGACGGGCTCCGCTTCGTGCAGAAGCGAGCAGGAGAAGACCAGCGCACTTCCCGCGTCCGGCCGGTAGAGCTCGCGGCCATATTCGGGAAAGCGCACCGCGCCGCCCTCGTACTCGTCGCCGGCATTGAGGTTGAGGCTGAGCGCGAACTGCCGATGCGCGTTGGCACGGCTCGTATTGTCGCGATGGCGCCGGAACCAGCCGCCGCCCGTGGCGTCGTAGCATCCGACGAGCGGCGCCTCGATCACGGCGATGCGCGCATGGAATGCCTGCTGCATCGCGGGCACGATCCGCCGCACGATGCCGTCGCGCAGCGCCGTCAACAGGTCCGGCTCGTCGACCTGGACATCCTGCCGGCGCTTGACGTCGTCGTTCACGACATTGCCGGCCGAGGAGCCCACCTCGTTCATCCGCTTGTCGCTTCGTTGCCAGTAGTCGATCAGCGCGCGGCAAAGCGCCGGCTCGGCCACGCGTTCCAGCATCAGCACCGGCGCCTTGGCCTGCACGATGGCCGCCGTGCTGGCGCGGTAGAAGGCGGTCGCGACATTGGTGATCGCCTGCGCGGTCGGCGACGGCACGAGGGCGGCGACGCGGCCGGCCGTATCGACGACGATCGCCAGCGGCGCGGTCGCCGCGAAGGCGCGCTCGAGCTCGTGGCCGCGATCGACCAGCCAGGAAGGATCGTCCGCAGGCCGCGAGTCGACGACATGCAGGAGCGTATCGCACGCCGCCAGCGCCTGGCCGAGGCCGGGCGGGATCGCCGAGCTGCCGGGCCAATAGACACGCGCCATGCCGGCAGTGGTCGGATCCCAGGAGTCGAACAGCGCGCCGCCCGCTGTCGGCAGCGTGACGCGCGGCATCGGATCGCCGATCGCGACGCACAGGCTCTGGATCGGTCTTGGCATTGCTGCGTACCGTCCTGGGCGATGGCTAGAAGAAGCGGAAGGTTCTCGGAGCGTCGCGCATGCCAGCGTTCTACGCCTCGCTGCTTTCTCCAACCTGTCCCGAAGCTGACAGGCACCGTCAGGCGAGAATTCAGGGAGCGCGGCGAAAACGCAGAGTCTGCGGGACTCCCTGGTGCGCGAGCGCCCGGCAGAGGGCTTCCGTGTCGCTGGCGCGTTCACAAATTAACGTGAGCGACAGCCAGGAGCGCGCGCCGATGCAGCTGCCTTCCTCCTGTTCGCCTCTCAGCGCGCCGTCGCCGACGAATTGCATGGCGATGTTCGCCTTGCAGTACACCGTGCCGCGCCGCGGGCAGATGTCGGTGCTCTGGTGTTGCCCGTGACCTTGTCCATCGAAGCAGAGCGTGCCGGCAGTCGTGGTGCAGTTCTCGTTGCCGATCACGGACGGCGCGTCCTCGCCGAGCTTCCAGCAGCCCTGCAGGAGGCTGATGTCCTTCTTGGCCCAGCGGTCGGCCGGCAGCGGCGGCGGCGGGGAGGGCGGCGGCGGTGGAGGTGGCGGCGGCGGGGGCGGCTTCAGCTGGGCCGTCTGCTGCGGTCGCGGCGCTCCGGCCTGGCGGGGGAGCTGGTAGGCCGGCGGCGGGGGCTTGGGGATGCTGGCGCAGGCGAGCTGCTTCTCGGCGAGCTGCCGCTCCAGCGTGCTCACCTGTTCACGCAGACGATCGCCTTGCCGGTGGTCGGCGCTCAGGGCTTCCGAGGGCGCGGGACAGAAGTTCCACGCCACGGCCTGCGGCAGCAGCACGCCGCAGGCACGCAGCAGAACGACTCCCGCCCCTGCCACGGAGGCCACGAAAGCCATCCACAGCACAAGCTGTGCAATTCGACGTTTCATTCGCCCGGGAACGGTAACCAATCGCGCCCTTCCAAGGAACGTCCGGGGAAAGATCGGGGCCCCGAGATTATTGCAGCGACTGCGCCGTCGCGCCGCAGGGGTGCGCCGTTCCGCACCTTGAACCGTACGATAGCGCTCCAAACAATCCGCCCGTCTCCTGTGGGAAGGGGACGGACCAACGACTTGGGGTGCTACATGCGTATGCTGACAGCAACTGCGCTTCTCATGTTGCCGTGTGTCGCGTTGGCGCAAGCGGCGACCGATGCCGCCTATTGTCAGGCATTGACCTCTTCGTACCGCAAGGCCGTCGCCGCCGGCAGTTCGCCGGTTCCGGGCATCGGCGAGGCGATCGTGGGCTGCCAGACCACGCCGGCCGCCTCGATCCGGGCCCTGGAGAAGGCGCTCAAGGACATGCAGGTCGAGCTGCCCCGGCGAGCCTAGTCCCCCGCCCGATGTGATAGGCTGGCGTCGAATCGAGGAGACGCTCAATGAATGACGCCATGACCCTGTCGCAGCGCGCGGACGCCCTGGAAGAGAAGATGGCGCGCGAGCTCGATCACATCGTGATCAAGTCGCGCCTGCACATGTATGCCGACGGCAACATGGGCCCGCCGCCCAACGCCGGCATGATGCTGCGCGACAATCCGGGCGCCAGCCTGCTGATGGGCGACGATCCGCGCCTGCCCGCGATGCCCGAGAAGCCGACGCTGCTCGACTTCTTCAAGTTCCGCTTCGGCCCCTCGATGCACCTGCTGCAGAGCGCGCATCATGCCCGCAAGTCCGGCGTGTCCGAGAAGCTCGTGCTGGCGAGCCTGCTGCATGACTTGGCCGTCGTGGGCTTCATCCGCGGCGATCACGGCTACTGGGGCGCCCAGCTGGTCGAGCCCTATGTCGACGAGGAAGTGTGCTGGGCGATCCGCGCCCATCAGGTGCTGCGCTTCTATCCCGATCCGTCGGTCGGCTACGAATATCCCGAGAACTACACGGCCTGGTTCGGCGCGGATTACCGGCCCGATCCGTATATCGAGGAAGACTACAAGCGGATGCGGAACCACAAGTGGTACATGTCCGGCCGCCTGATCACGATGAACGACATCTACTCGTTCGATCCCAGCCTCCACGTCGAGCTCGACGAGTTCGTCGACGTGATCGGCCGCCACTTCCGCCAGCCCGAGGAGGGCCTGGGCTACGACAACAGCCCGGTCGCGCACATGTGGCGCGCGATCATCCGGCCGGCGAAGTATCTCTAAAGGCCAGCGAGAACACCGCACCACCTCATCCCGAGGAGCCATGCGCAGCATGGCGTCTCGAAGGATGGGCCTCAGGCAAGGTGCTCGTTCCCATCCTTCGAGACGGCGCAACGGCGCGTCAGACGCGCCTCCAGCGCCTCCTCAGGATGAGGCTTTTCGACCCTAAAGCTTGGGCAGACGATAGCGGTCCTGCGGATCGTTCCAGCCCTTGAAGTTGGGCTTGCGCTTCTCGGCGAAGGCCGCGCGCGATTCCATCAGATCGCTCTTGGCGCCGTGCTCGTGCAGCGCGGCGGCGAGCTTCTGCTGGTCGGCCGACGGCGCGGGCCGCATCTGGCGCATCATGTGCACGGTGTTGACCCGCGAGGCCGGCGGCAGGGTGAGCATGTGCTCGGCCATGCGGATCGCCTCGGGCAGGAGTTGATCGGCGTCGACGAGACGATTGAGGAAACCGATCTCGTAGAAGCGCTGCGCGGTGAAGCGGAAGCCCAGCGCCATCTCCATGGCGACGGGATAGGGCAGGTTGGCGATGTGGCCGTGATTGTAGCCGCCCACCAGCCAGCGCTTGGCCTCGGAGACCTCGAACACGGCCTCGCGCACGGCGACGCGAAGATCGGTGCGCTCGACCAGCATGAAGCCGCCGCCCATGGCGAAGCCGTTGACGGCGGCGATCACCGGCTTCTCGAGCGTGCCGGTCATGAACGGGTCTTCCATCTTGGGACGCTGGCCGCCCGGCGCGCCGCGCTCCAGAGATTCCTTCATGTCCTCGCCGGCGCAGAAGCCGCGGCCGGTGCCGGTCAGGATGCCGACCTCCAGCTCGGTGGAATGGCGGAACTCGGTCCAGACCTTGGCGAGCTCGGCGCGCATTTCGGTGTTGAGCGCGTTCAGCCGCTCGGGGCGGTTCAGGCGCACCACCAATACCTGCCCGTGACGTTCGGTCTCCACGACTGCCATGCGATCCTCCCTCGACGGGAGGATTTTTAGCGCATCCCGACTACTTGGGGCAGGGAAAGACGTTCATCTCCGGGCCGAAGTCGTAGGGCGGCGGCACCTGGGTGAGCGTGGTGACCGACGGGCTCAGCGACCATTCGAGTGCGCTCTGCTGGCGCAGGCAGGCCTTTGCATCCTCGTTGCGCACGGTCGCGGTGCGGTTGGCAATCTCGGTGACCCAGCGATCCACGTTGCCGTGCTTGCGTGCGGCCAGGCTCTTCAGGTTCTCGGCGTTGGCCGTGAGCTCGGGCCCGAACTTCTGGATGAACTGGCCATACGCGGCATCGAGCTTGCGCGTGCCATCGTCGTTCTTGCACTGCAGAACGCCGACCACGACCTCCTGCTGCACCATGCGTTCGTGCATGACGCCCATGTCCATGGAATCGAAGCAGATGGCGGCGAGGTTGGCCGGCGGCGCGAGCTGCGTCACGGGCGCCTGGTAGTTCGGAAGGTTGGATGCGGGCTTCTGCGGCACGCAGGCCGCGAGCGCCAGGAGGAGAGCGGCCGTTGCCGGCAGGGACCAATGCTTGATGAACATCGCGCAGGGCAACGCTCCGCCGAGCGGTGCGGTTGCGCCTCAGGGCGCGGGACAGGGCCAGAGATTCATTTCGGGCCCGAGATCGTAGGGCGGTGGCACCTGAGCAAGCGACTTGACCGGAGCGCTCAGCGCCCAGTCGAACACGCGCTTGTGACGCGAGCAGAAATCGCGATCGAAGGCGGTGTACTGCGAGGCGCGGCCCGCCATTTCGGTGACCCAGACGTCATGGCTGGCATGGCGCTGCGCCGCCAAGGCATCGAGCCCGGAGACATTGGCTTCGAGCTCGACCTTGAACTTCTGGAAAAAGGCATCGCGCGGCCGGTCGAAGGAGCGCGAGCCATCGGCGTTGGTGCAATGCAGGGTCGCGACCAGCAGCTCGGTGCGCAGCATGGCGGCATGCAGGGTCGCAAGGTCGGGACCGGCAAAGCAGATCTCGCGGATATTGCCTGGCGGTGCGATCGCCATCGGCGGCATGGCGTAGTCGGGCGGCGTCTGCTGGCAGGAGGCCAGGGTCAGCAGCGACGCCAGGAAAAGGGCAAGGCGCCTCAATGCAGCACCGCGCTCAGGAAGGTCTCGAGCTCGGGCGTACTCGGCTTGCCCAGCGTCTCGGCGGCCGGTCCCTGTTCCCAGATCTTGCCCTGGTGCATGAACACCACGCGATCGGCGACGCGGCGGGCGAAGCCGATCTCGTGGGTCACCAGCATCATGGTCATGCCGTCGGCGGCCATCTCCTCCAGCACCTTCAGCACCTCGCCGACCAGCTCGGGATCGAGCGCCGAGGTGATCTCGTCGAACAGCATGAGCTGCGGCTGCATGGCGAGCGAGCGGGCGATGGCGACCCTCTGCTGCTGGCCGCCCGACAGCTGGTCGGGATAGGCGTCGATCTTCTCGGCGAGCCCCACCTTGCGCAGCACCGACTGGGCGAGCGTGCGCGCTTCGGCCGACGCCATGCCCTTCACGACCTTGGGCGCCAGGGTGATGTTCTTCTCGACGCTGAGATGCGGGAAGAGATTGAAGCTCTGGAACACGATGCCGACATGCTGGCGAAGCTTGCGCAGGTCGGTATCTGGGTCGTTCACTCGCGTGCCGTCGAAGGCGACCGAGCCGCCCTGGATCGGCTCGAGCCCGTTCACGCAGCGGAGCAGCGTGCTCTTGCCCGAGCCCGAGCGGCCGATGATGGCGATGATCTCGCCCTGCTCGACGGCAAGCGACACGCCGTTCAGGACGGTGTGGTTGCCGTAGCGCTTGACGACATTGGCGATCTCAACGAGCGACATGAAGCCTCCGTTCGAGGCGCCGGCTCAACTGCGTCAGCGGGAAGCAGAGCGCGAAGTAGAGCGCGGCAACGGTGAGGTAGACGGAAAAGGGCTGGTAGGTGGCGGCCGTGGTGAGCTGGCCCTCGCGGGTCAGCTCGATGAAGCCGATGACGGCCGCGAGCGAGGTGTTCTTGATGAGCTGGACCAGGAAGCCGACCGTCGGCGGGATGGCGAGCCGGACCGCCTGCGGCACGATGATGTAGCGGAGCTGCGCCGTCATGGAGAGGCCGAGCGAGGCGCCGGCCTCCCACTGGGTGCGCGGGATCGCCTGCAGGCAGCCGCGCCAGATCTCGCCCAGGAAGGCACCGGCATAGATCGAGTAGGCGGCCGCGGCGGCGATCCACGGCGAGACCTCGATGCCGAAGATCGAGAGGCCGAAGAAGAAGACGAACAGCCAGGCGAGCAACGGCGTGCCCTGCACGGCCAGCACATAGATCGTGCCGATCCAGCGCAGCGGGCCCGCGCGCGAGACGCGGCAGAGGGCGATGGTGAGTCCCACGATGCCGCCGCCCAGGAAGGCGATCGCCGTCAACGCGAGCGTCCAGCGCATGGCCGCGACCAGGTAGAGGACGTCGTAGACGTTGAAGCTGCGAATCATCCGTTGCTCTTGGGGCGCCTGAACACGAGCTGATAGAGGCCGGCGAACAGCAGGCGGAAGATCAGCGCCAGCATCAGGTAGGCACCGGCCACGACGATATAGACCTCGAAGTCGCGGAAGGTGCGCGACTGGATGATCGAGGCCATGTGGAAGAGGTCCTGCGCCGAGATCTGCGACACGACCGAGGTCGCGAGCATCAGCAGCACGAACTGGCTCGTGAGCGAGGGGAACATCAGCCGCAGCGCCGGGAAGATCACGATGTAGCGGAAGATCTGGAAGGACGAGAGGCCGAGCGACTGGCCGGCTTCGATCTGGCTCTTCGGGATGGCCTCGAGGCCCGCGCGCACGATCTCGATGGAGTAGGCGCCCAAATTGATCGAGAGCGCGATGTAGGCCGCCGTCTCGGCGTCGAGCTTGATCAGCTTCGCGCTCGGCAGTCCGAAGAAGATCAGGAAGAGCTGCACGATGAGCGGCGTGTTGCGGATCGCCTCGACATAGGCCGCGATGGGGCCCCGCACCCAGCGCGGCCCGTAGACCCGGCCGGCCGCGCCGGCCATGCCGATCAGCAGGCCGCTGACCATGGTCACGACCGACAGTTCGAGCGTCAGCACGAGGCCGTCGAGCAGCAAGTCCGACGCCGCGAAGACGTCGCGGAACTGGAACGTGTAGTTCATGGCTCTTTTGGACCGCGGGCCTCCAGGCCCGCATCATGATCATGAGCGGACTTGGAGCCTTCGGCTCCGCTCAGGCCAGGGGTCCGCGGTCCGGAAGTATCCGGCCTCATGTGCGCCGCTCGCTGCGCGGATCGAGCGCGTCCTGCAGCCCGTCGCCCAGGAAGTTGAAGGCGATCACGGTGAGGAAGATCAGCAGGCCGGGCCACATGGCCAAGGTCGGTGCCTCCTGCAGCAGCTCCTGCGCACCGGTCAGCATGTTGCCCCAGCTCGCCGCCGGCGGCTGCGTGCCGAGGCCCAGGAAGGAGAGGGTCGATTCGAGCAGGATCAGCCCGCCGATCGACATGGTGGTCGAGACGACCAGCGAGCCCGCGGCGTTGGGGAGGATGTGGCGGAACATGATGCGCGCCGGGCGCGCGCCCAGTGCAGTGGCTGCTCGAGCGAAGTCGCGCGCTTTCAGCGACAGGGTCTCGGCACGGACGAGGCGTGCCACGGTGGTCCAACCGGTGAGCGACACGATCACCACGATGCGATAGAGCGCAAACGTCTCGGTCTGTGAGACGCTCGTCGGGATGCCGATCTTGGCGGGATCGATGGCGGCCAGGATGATCAGCAGCGGCAACATCGGCAGCGCGATCACCCCGTCAGTGAAACGCATCAGGACGCTGTCGAGCCGGCCCCCGAGATAGCCCGCGACCACGCCGATGATCGCGCCCAGGATGGCCGAGAGGATGGCGCCTGCAATACCGACCGTCAGCGACACGCGGCCGCCGTCGAGCAGGCGCTGGAAGAGGTCGCGGCCAAGATCGTCGGTGCCGAGCCAATGCGCGGCCGAGGGAGCCTCGAGGCGATGGTTGAGATCGGTCAAGGACGGATCGATGCCGCGCAGTTGGGCGAGCAAGGGGGCGGCGAGCGAGAGGGCCAGCAGTACGACGAGGAAAACGAGAGAGACCTCGGCCAGGCGATGCTGCTGGAAGCGCCGCCAGACGAGGCGCGCCGGGCTGGTCGCGACGCTCATGCGCGATCCACGATCGACACGCGCGGATCGACGGCGACCAGCGCAATATCGGCCAGCAGGTTGCCGACGATGGTCGTGAACGTCGCCAGCAGCAGGCCGACCAGCGCCAGGTTGAAGTCGTTGGTCTGGATCGCCTGATAGATCGTGGCGCCCATGCCGGGCCAGGCGAACATGGTTTCGGTGATCATGGCGCCGGAAAAGAGCGCGCCGAACGAAAGCGCCAGGATCGTCAGCACGGGCGCTAATGCGTTGCGGAAGGCATGGCGCATCAGCACGCGCCGCTCGGAGGCACCCTTGGCGCGCGCGGTGCGGATATAGTCCTGCCGCAGGGTCTCGATCATGGCGCCGCGCATGAAGCGCGTGTAGATGCCGAGTTGCACGATGGTGAGCGTGGCCACCGGCAGAACGGCGAAGCGGATGCCCTGGCCGAGAGCTACCAGCAAGGGCGTGCCGGCGCGCGGATCGGCCATGCCGCCGGCCGGCAGCCAGCCGAGCTTCACGGCGAACAGCGAGATCATCAGCAGGGCGAACCAGAAGGTCGGCACCGAGATGCCGGCGAAGCAGAAGAGGTTGACCAGATAGTCGGCCTTGCTGCGCGGGCGCGCCGCGACCCACATGCCGAGCGGCAGCGCGATCACCGAGGCGATCAGGAACGCCCATCCCTCGAGCTCCAGCGTGTTGAGGAGGCGGGGCCACAGCACCGTCATCACCGGCCGGTGGAAGGAGCGTGAAAAGCCGAAATTGCCCTGCAGCGCCTGGTGCGCCCAGGCGAGGTAGCGCTCGAGCAGCGGCTTGTCGATGCCGTAGAGCGCGCGCAGGTTCTTGGCATCCTCAGCAGTCATCCGCGGATTGCCCGAGATCATCATCTCGATCGGATCGCCCGGCATCAGGCCGATCAGCAGATAGACGACCAGGCTCATGATCGCGAGCGTGAGCGCGATCTGCACCGTGCGGGAGGCGAGGTAGCGGGTCATATATCCGTTCGTCAGTCCTGCCAGCGCCAGTTCTCGATCCAGAGCGAGGTGCAGTACTGATGGCCGGTCGGCACCACGCCCTTGAGCTGCTTGGGAATGATGAAGGTATCGACCCGGAAGTACATCGGCAGGGCCGGCAGGTCGTCCGCATAGAGGCGCAGGATATCGGCGAAATAGCCTTTGCGTCTGGCGGGATCGAGTTCGCGTTCGGCGGCATCCAGCGCCTTGTCCATCTCGGGATTGCGATAACCCGGGAAGTTCTGCCCGCTCCAGCCATTCTCCTTCGACGGGATCTCGTTGGAATGGAGCGTCGTGCGCGGCACGTTCTCCGGGCTCATGATCCAGGAATAGAAGGCGAGCTCGAAGCGGCGATGCGTGAGCTCGTTGAAGTAGATGCGCGCGGGCGCCGCCTTCAGGCGCAGCTCGACGCCCACCTGCCGCAGTTCGCTCTGGATCACCTGCGCGATCTGATCGCTCGCCCGGCTGCCGCTGGCGAAGGAGAGCACGAGCGAAAGACGTTGACCCTTGGCATTGCGGCGCACGCCTTTCTCGACCTCGGGAAAGCCTGCCTCGTCCAGCAGCTTGCGCGCGGCGGCGGGATCGTAGTCGTAGTGGCGGGCCACCGGGCTGTACATCGGATCGAGCGTGTTGAGCTCGCCATCGGCCACGGGCTGCTTGCCCTCGAACAGCTTGTTCGAGATCGTCTGGCGGTCGATCGCCATCAGGAGCGCGCGCCGCACGCGGACATCGGCCAGCAGCGGATTGTCGAGATTGGTGTCGATGTGGCTGTAAGCCAGCGAGGGCTTGAAGATGACGTTGAACTTGTCCGCGTGCCGCCGCTCGAAGGCCAGCGCCTGGCTGAACGAGAGGCCGCTTTCGCCGGGCACGTAGTCGACATTGCCCGAGAGCAGGTTGGCCTCGAGCGACGAGGTGTTCTCGATGAACTTGATCAGGAGGCGCTTGAACTGCGGCTTGGCGCCGGTCCAGTGCGGGTTCTGCTCCAGCACGACACGGCTGCCGGGCACGAAGTCGACGACCCGATACGGCCCGAAGGCGAGGCCGGGATTGCCAGGATCGGAATTGTAGGCGGTGCGGACGCGATACTCGGCCGGGCTGGCCTCGAAGATCTTCTTGTCGATGTGGGCGGGCAGCGGTGTGAACTCGTTCAGCATGTTGTAGTCGAAGGTCACGCGATCCTTGGTCAGCGTGAAATGCAGGTCGTCCTTGATGTCGAACTTGAGGATGCGTCGGTATTCCTCGCCCGACGGCAGGCCGGACAGCGGATGCTTGCCGACTTCCCACGTGAACTCGAAGTCGCGCGCGGTCACCGGCGTGCCGTCGGCCCAGTACATGGGCTTGAGCTCGACATCGACCTCCATGCCCTTCTTGACCACTCCCTTGTCGTCGGGCGGCAGGTCGATGATGCGGGCGCGGCCATTCTCGACGGTCGGGAGCGTGGTGCAGAGCAGGCAGACCAGCTTCCAGTCGGCGTCGTAGGTGGTGATCGGCCGTGCGGTCATCGAGATGATGAAGGAGGCCGCCAGCATGTCGCTGAGGAGCGGGTTGAGCGTGATGGGCGCCGAGCTCATGCCGATCACCAGCTCGTCGTTGGCGAGCGCCCGGAAGGGCAGGAGGGCCAGGACGAGCAGAAGAATGCGGCGCAGCATCGCCCGCACCGTCGCATCAGCGCCGTGGCAAGGCAACCGAGACGACGCTATCCTCCGTCTCATGGATCACAACGACCGGCCGATCCGCTACATGGAACGCACGCGGCTCTACTACCGCGCGCTGGGCTATGAGTCGGATTATGTGTGGGCGCATTTCGACGACGTGCCCTTCACGCAGCTCAAGAAGCCGCTCGCGGAGCTGCGCATCGGGCTGGTCACGACGGCGGGACCGCCGGGTGGCTATCGGCGCGATGCCAAGGGACAGCGGCATGTCTGGTCGGGCGATGTGACGCCGGCTCCGGACAGGCTCTCGACCGACAATCTCGCCTGGGATCGCGAGACCACGCATACCGACGATCGCGCGAGCTTCCTGCCGATCGAAGCGGCGCAGGAGTGGGCGGCCTCGGGCCGCTTTGCGGGACTCGCCGCGCACTTCCACGGCACGCCGACGGAATACAGCCAGCGCAAGACGATCGACGAGGACGCGCCGCAAGTGCTGGCGCGATTGCGCGACGATGGCGCGGACGCCGCGATCCTCTGTCCGCTTTGACCCGTCTGCCACCAGACCGTGAGTCTGGTCGCCCGACATCTCGAAGCGAACGGCATCCCGACAGTGATCGTCGGATCGGCGCTCGACATCGTCGAGCATTGCGGCGTGCCGCGCTTCGTCTTCACCGACATGCCGCTCGGCAATCCTGTCGGTCATCCCTGGCGGCGCGACATGCAGCATCAGGTCGTCGGGCTGGCCCTCGATCTACTCGAGTCGGCGCGTGGCCCGCGCACGACGATCACCGCACCGATCAAATGGAAGGACGATCCCGGCTGGCGCGATCGCTACGGGCGCGTCGATCCGGCCGAGCGGGAGAAGCTTCTGGAAGCGGGCAAGCGCCGCCGCGAGCGCTTTGCCGAATTGAGGAAACCGTCGGCTTGAGCCGATCCATTGATCAGAATCCGGCCTGCGATCATGGGCGGATTACACTCGCCCTGATGGAGACCCGGATCCACGGCTTTGGGCCAAATCACCAAGGAGACGCTGCACGGCGGGGCAGATCAAGCGCGGTGAAATGAGGGTTGGTATGGTCAATCTCACCGTCAGATTCGATACGTCTGACGGTAACCTTCAGTAATCGCCACCCGACGCAGACGTCTCGGACGATGTCGAAAGCGTCTAGCGACCGAGGCTGGGCCGCGGGGCGGGCGGGCGGCCGCCGTGATTGGCCGACCACTGCTCGGGTGCTTCGAGGAAGGCATGCGTCTCGGCCAGACCCTTCTCGTCGAAGTACTTGCCCTTCTGCGCGGCCTCCAGCGCATCCCACCAGGTGGCGAGCGCATGCAGCTTCACGCCGGCGACGGCGAGAGTCTCCACGCTCTGCGGGAAGATGCCGTAATGGAAGATCACGAAGCAGTCGGTGACCTTGGCCTCGGCCTTCTTGAGCGCGTCGATGAAGACCAGCTTGCTGCCGCCGTCGGTCGCGAGATCCTCGACCAGCAGCACGCGCTTGCCGGGCTTGAGGTCGCCCTCGATCTGGGCCATGCGGCCGAAGCCCTTGGGCTGCTTGCGGACGTAGATCATGGGCTTCTTGGCCAACGCCGCCAGGAAGGCCGCGAAGGGGATGCCGGCCGTCTCGCCGCCCGCCACCACGTCGACCTTGTTCCAGCCGATCTGCTTGTCGATCACCTTCAGCGCGTGGCTCATGATCTTGGCGCGTGCTTCGGGGAAGGAGATCAACTTCCGGCAGTCGATATAGACGGGGCTCGCCCGGCCTGAAGTGAAAATATACGGGTTGTCCGGGCGGCAGTGGATCGCCTCGATATCGAGCAACAGGCGAGCGGTATCGCGGGCTTCGGAAGTACCGGTCGCCCGAGCCGAAATCGCTTTTCCATTCAGCTTATTGGAGGGTGCTGTTGAAGCTGGCTGTGAAGCCGGCTTCGCCCCCTTCTTCGCCGTCGCCATGGCACTTTCCCCCCGAGCCTTTTGCGACAAAATGACGGTCGTGTGTTTAGCGTTCATCCACAGGACCGGCAAGGGCAGGGGATAACGAAATAGGCGGCCGGCGGAGGCCGGACTACTCGGTCTCTTCGGGAGACTTTGCAGCAAATCGGGCAATCGGCAGCCGCCAACCGCGGTAGATCGCCATCAGCCTCAGGAACAGGCAGAGGCCGGCTCCGAAGGCGATGACCGGCAGTCGCGGCAGCTCGAGCCAGCGGCCGAGCGCGATCGAGGCCGAGCCGGCCAGGGCGGCGATGGCGTAGATCTCCGAGCGCAGCACGGCGGGAACCTGCAGGGTCAGCAGATCGCGCGCCACGCCGCCGCCGATGCAGGTGATCATGCCGAGGACGGCGGCCATGGCGGGCTCCAGCCCGTGGGCGAGGGCCTTTTCCGTTCCGGTCACGGCGAAGAGGCAGAGCCCCGCCGCATCGAACAGCTGAACCGGCGTCTTGAGCCGCGCGATCGCGCCGGAGGCAAGGAAGCCGAGCAGGCCCGCGGCTGCAGCGGCGGCCAGGTAGCGCCAGTCGGAAATGGCGACCGGCGGCACCGCCCCGATCAGGAGATCGCGCGCCAGTCCGCCGGTGACGGCGGCGGCCCAGGCCACGACCAGCACACCGAACAGGTCGAGCCGATGGCGCACGCCCTGCGTGGCGCCGCTGATGGCGAAGACGAAGGTCGCTCCGAGATCGACGATGTCGAACAGCATGCCGCAGCTTAACCCCGATTGCGGCCCGCCGCCGGAATGGCAAAGTAGCGGCCCTGGGGAGAAGCATGGCCAAGTCGACCGCACGCACCTCGCGCCTGCAGCGAATGTTCCTGCTGCGCCGCCGATTGCTCGGCTCGGTCGTGATCGGTGTCGTGCTGTTCCTGCTGCTGCCGCAACACATGCGCCTGTCGACGCGCGCCCTGCTGGGCTGGGACCTCACGGCCCTCCTCTACATCGGCATGGTCTTCCACATGATCGGCCGCTCGACCGTCGAGACCTGCCACCGGCGCGCGGCGCTCTACGACGAAGGTGACTGGGTGATCACGCTGCTGATCGTGGGCAGCGCCGCGACGAGCTTCATCGCCATCTTCTCCGAGCTCGCGAAGCTCAAGTCCTCGGGCCAGCTGCCGCTGTTCAGCCTCGGCCTGACCGGCGCCACGGTCGTGCTCGGCTGGACCTTCACCCACGTCATCTTCACGATGCACTACGCCAATCTCTACTACCGGCCGAGCCATCACGGCCCGCCGGGCGGGCTGGAATTCCCCGGCGACCGCGATCCCGATTATCGCGACTTCCTCTACTACGCCTTCGTCATCGGCTGCGCCGCGCAGACGGCCGACGTGAACACCGTGTCGCCGGAGATGCGCCGCATCACGCTGATCCACGGCATCGTGGCCTTTGCGTTCAACACCGCGCTGCTGGCGCTCACCATCAACGTCGGCGCCAGCCTGCTCTCCTGAGCATCAGGCCGCGGGCTTGGCCTGCTTGGCGGCCGACTGGTGCCGGCTCACCGCGCCGCCGTCGTCGCGGCGCAGCTCCATGAACACGACCGACGACACCATGGTCATGATGCCGAGCACGATGAAGGCCTGGTGCACGCCGTGGATCAGCGCCTGCGGGTCGCTGCGCAGGTTCTCGGGCACGAAGAAGGCCGCGATCAGCGAGGCCGAGGCGACGCCGAAGCTGATCGAGAGCTGCTGGCCGGTGCTGGCGATGGTGCTGGCGGCGCTGGTCTGCTGGGCGGTGACGTCGGCGTAAACCAGCGTGTTCATGCTGGTGTATTGCGTCGAGGTGAAGAAGCCCAGGATGAAGGCCTGCAGCGCGATGCGCCAGGCGGGCGTGCCGGCGTCGATGGTGGCGAAGAGCATGATCAGCACGCCCAGGATCAGCGTGTTGCCGATCAGGACGTTGCGGTAGCCGAGCCGCGCCAGGATGCGGGGCACGATCACCTTCAAGCCCATGGCGGCGAGTGCCTGCGGCATGATCAGGAAGCCCGACTGCACGGCCGAGTAGCCGAGCCCGATCTGGTAGAGCAGGGGGAACAGGAAGGGGATGCCGCCCAGGCCCAACCGGCTGAAGAAGCTGCCGCCCACGGCGGCACGAAAGGTGCGCAGGCGGAAGAGGCCGAGCTGCAGCAGAGGAAAGCGTGTGTACGTCGCCTTGATGCCGTAGCTGGTGATCAGCACCGTGGCCAGCAGCAACAGGCCGATGATCGCGAGGTCGCTCAGCGTGTGCTCGCCGAACACCTCGAGCACATAGGAGAGGAGCGCGATGCCCGAGCCGAACAGCGCGAGCCCCACGATGTCGAGGGCGTGCGTCTCGCGCTCGCGATAGTCGGGCAGGAAGCGCCAGACGAGAAGGAGGCCGAGCAGCCCGACCGGGATGTTGACGAAGAACACCACGCTCCAGTGGAGGTAGTGCACGATCAGGCCGCCGCAGACCGGGCCCAGCATGGGGCCGATCAGGCTCGGGATCGACACGAAGCTCATGGCGCGGATCAGCTCGGACTTGGGAAAGGTGCGCACCATGGTCATGCGTCCGACCGGCACCATCATGGCGCCGCCCATGCCCTGGATCACGCGGCAGGCCACCAGCATGGTGATGTTGGTCGAGACGCCGCAGAGCAGCGAGCCCAGGGTGAAGATCCCGATCGCCGCGGCGAAGACGCGCCGCGTGCCGAAACGGTCGGCCATCCAGCCGCTGATCGGAATGAAGACCGCGAGGCTGAGCGTATAGCTCGCCAGCACCGACTTCATGTTGAGCGGCGTCACGTTCATCGCCTGCGCGATGGTCGGCACCGCGGTGTTGAGGATGGTCGTGTCGAGCGACTGCATGAAGAAGGCGATCGCCACCAGCCACGGCAGAAGCCGCTTGATGGTCTCGCTGGGGGCGTCGGGGACGGCGGTCGTCATGGAGGCAGGTGCGGGACTGTGAACCCGCGCCGCCGTCGCAGGCAACTCTATTTGGCCGGCTGCTGGTCGGGCATGTTCGCAATGCTGGGCGGACGAATGCGGTCCGCGAACTTCTTCAGGTCGGCGTTCGTGAGGAGATCGCTGCCGACCGACGAGAGCGCGGCCTCGAAGGAACCGACGTCGACGTCGACGATCTCGGCGCCGGCCTGGCGAGCCTTCTCGATCGCCATGGCTTCGTAGGCGTCGAGCTGGCTGCTCACATAGGCAGCCGACGTGCGCGCGGCATCGCGGATGATCAGGTGGTCCTGCGGCGTCAGCGTGTCCCAGACGGCCTTGGAGAAGACCACGACACCGGGCGCCCAGGAATGGCGGGTGGCGGCGAAATAGGGCGCGGCGCGATAGTGACGTCCGCCGAAATAGCCCGCGAGCGTGTTTTCGGCGGCGTCGATGGCGCGGGATTCGAGTGCGGCCTTCACTCGGGCGAAGGGCATGGGCACCGGCTGGGCGCCGAGCGCGCGGACAGTGTCGACCGCGGCCTCCGATGTGGGGATCTGCACGAGGAGGCCCTTCATGTCGGCCGCCGAGCGGATGGGCTTGCGGCTGTAGAAGCCCCGCGCGCCCATATCGTAGAAGCAGAGGCCGATCAGCCCGCCGCTTTCCATCTTCTCCAGCAGCTCGCGGCCGATCGGTCCGTCGAGGGCGTGGCGCATCTCCTGCCGCGAACGGAAGAGATAGGGAAGCGACAGCACGTTGACCTCCGGCAGCGCGCTGCTGAGGACGGCGACGTTCAGGCGCGCCATGTCGATCTGGCCGTTCTTGACCTGGTTGATCGTGTAGGTCTCGGAGTCCTTGTTGTCGGCGCCCAGCGAATCGATGCTGAGGTGACGGCCGGATCGTTCGCGGATGATCTCGCCCATGCGCTTCACCCCCTGCACCGACGGCGAATCGGTGGGCAGCATGTCGGCCGAGCGGAAGGGGACGGGATCGGTGGCCCGGGCGGCCGTCATCGGAAGCGATACGCTGGCGAACAACGCGGACGCCAGCAGCGTGGAAACGACGGCGCGCGACATGTCGCGACCCTCCTGCTGCCTGCATAAATCACGGCGGCCACAACCCCCGCTATACGGGCAACGTACGCTAGCGGACGAAGTTGCATCGCAGGTTCACAGAAAGAGAAGCCGGCGGCGGAGGAAATCCGGCAGGGGGAATTTCCCCTTCAGCATGGCCAGTCAGGGCGAGGTCACCGCACAGCGGACTTGATCGACATAGTCCTCGCCACGAGGCCCGCGGACCGTGAGCTCGACCTCCTCACCCGGGCCGGTCGGGCCGACATGGGCGCGTGTCGTGGCGACGGGCTGGCCGCCGTTGGTGAAGCGGCACACGACGACGGGCTCGTAGAGGTTGGCCGAGTTGTTGCGCAGCTGGAACATCACCCTCCAGCGATCGCCCGGTTCGACGCGCAGCTGCAGGCCGCCGACATCGACCAGGGGCACGGTCGGGCCCGCCGTGATCGGGATACG
>Ga0335083_10002163_pt1 | contig 26171 bp, 19 predicted proteins | sample Lox_Sample_42_FD_206716 | JGI IMG/M metagenome (GOLD analysis project Ga0335083, IMG submission 206716) | Soil microbial communities from Loxahatchee National Wildlife Refuge, Florida, United States - Lox_Sample_4.2 | ecosystem: Environmental > Terrestrial > Soil > Wetlands | place: USA...
AGCTGGCCGAGAAGCAGCAGGTGCTGGAGATCCTCGACGTGCGCAAGCGCCTGGAGCACGTGCTGGTGGCCATCGAGAGCGAGATGGACGTGCTGCAGATCGAAAAACGCATCCGCGGCCGCGTCAAGTCGCAGATGGAGAAGAGCCAGCGCGAGTACTACCTCAACGAGCAGATGAAGGCCATCCAGAAAGAGCTCGGGGAGATGGAGGAGGGCGGCAACGAGATCCAGGAGCTGGAGCAGAAGATCGCCAAGGCCGGCATGCCCAAGGAGGCGCGCGACAAGGCCACCGCCGAGCTCAACAAGCTGAAGATGATGTCGCCCATGTCGGCCGAGGCCACCGTGGTGCGCAACTACATCGACTGGCTGGTGAAGGTGCCGTGGAAGAAGCGCACCCGCGTGCTGAAGGACATCGCGCACGCGCAGAAGGTGCTCGACCAGGACCACTACGGGCTGGAGAAGGTCAAGGAGCGCATCGTCGAGTACCTGGCCGTGCTGCAGCGGGTGGAGAAGATCAAGGGACCGATCCTGTGCCTGGTCGGCCCGCCCGGCGTGGGCAAGACCTCGCTCGGCCAGTCGATCGCGCGCGCCACCAACCGCAAGTTCGTGCGCATGTCGCTGGGCGGCGTGCGCGATGAAGCCGAGATCCGCGGCCACCGCCGCACCTACATCGGCTCGATGCCCGGCAAGGTCGTGCAGAACATGGCCAAGACCGGCGTGCACAACCCGCTGTTCCTGCTCGACGAGATCGACAAGATGGCGATGGATTTCCGCGGCGATCCGTCCTCGGCGCTGCTGGAGGTGCTCGATCCGGAGCAGAACGCCACCTTCAACGACCATTACCTGGAGGTCGACTTCGACCTGTCGGACGTGATGTTCATCTGCACCGCCAACAGCATGAACATCCCGGCGCCGCTGCTGGACCGCATGGAAGTGATCCGCCTGCCGGGCTACACCGAAGACGAGAAGCTGAACATCGCCAAACGCTACCTGCTGCCCAAGCAGATCAAGGCCAATGGCCTGAAGGATGGCGAGCTGAAGGTGGCCGACGATGGGCTGCTGGACATCGTGCGCTACTACACGCGCGAGGCCGGCGTGCGCAACCTGGAGCGAGAGATCGCCAAGATCGCGCGCAAGGCGGTCAAGAGCCTGCTGCTCGAGAAGAAGAAGGGCGCCACCATCAAGGTGGACGCGAAGAACCTGGACAAGTACCTGGGCGTGCGGCGCTTCCGCTACGGCGAGGCCGAGGAGACCGACCGCATCGGCCATGTCACCGGTCTTGCCTGGACGGAGGTTGGCGGCGAGCTGCTGTCCATCGAGGCGGCGGTGCTGCCCGGCAAGGGGCGCCCGGTGTTCACCGGCAAGCTCGGCGAGGTGATGAAGGAATCCATCCAGGCCGCGGTCACCGTGGTGCGCAGCCGCAGCGACGTGCTCGGCCTGGACAAGGATTTCTACTCCAACATCGATTTCCACGTGCACCTGCCCGAGGGCGCCACGCCGAAGGATGGCCCGTCGGCCGGCATCGGCATCTGCACGGCCATGGTTTCGGCGCTCACGCGCATCCCGGTGCGCTCGGACGTGGCCATGACCGGCGAGATCACCCTGCGCGGCGAGGTGCTGCCCATCGGCGGCCTGAAGGAGAAGCTGCTGGCGGCGGCGCGCGGTGGCATCAAGCGCGTGCTGATCCCGGTGGAGAACGAGAAGGACCTGGTCGAGATGCCCGACAACATCAAGGGCAGCCTCGACATCAAGCCGGTCAAGTGGATCGACCAGGTGCTGGAGTACGCGCTGGTGCGCCAACCGCTGCCGCTGGCCACCGCCGCGGTGCCGGCCGAAGCCGCCAAGGTCGGGCCGGCGGCCAAGCGCACGCGGCGCGCTCGCCGCGGCGGCAAGGATGTGCGCCCGCACTAGCCGGCGCGCGGCGCAGCCGCGTCAGCGTGCGGCGCCGGGGCCGATCGCCAGCAGCAGCTGCGCGCTGTCCAGATAGCGCTGCGCGCGGGCGCGCACCAGGCCGAGCCGCGCCTGCTGGTAGCGGCGCTCCGCATCCAGCACCTGCAGCAGTGTCGCCTCGCCCTCCTGGTAGGCGCGACGGGTGAGATCGGCTGTCTGGCCGGCGGCAGCCTCGGCTTCGGTCTGCGCCTGCAGCGTTTCCACTCCGTGCTGCAGCCCCTGCAGCGCATCAGCCACCTGGCCGAAGGCCTCGAGCACGGTCTGCTGGTAATTGGCTGCATTCGCCTGCAATGCGGCCACGGCGGCGCGCTGCGTGGCACGCAACGTGCCGCCATCGAACAATGGCCCGACGATGCCGGCCGCGAAGCTCCACACGCTGCTGCCCGGCGCGAACAGTTCCCCGGCGCTGATGGCTTCCTGGCCGGTGGCTGCCGTGAGCGTGATGTGCGGATACAGGTTGCTGGTCGCCACCCCGACCGCGGCGGTCGCGGCGTGCAGCTGCGCCTCGGCCGCCAGGATGTCGGGGCGTCGATGCGCCAGCTCCGCGGGAACCGCCAGCGGCAGCCTGGAGGGCAGCGTGAGCTCATCCAGCGAAGGCTGTGGCAGCCTGGCAGCAACGGGCGTTGTGCCGGTGAGCACGGCAAGCCCATGCGTGGCCACGTCGAGCTGCTGGCGCAGCGGTGGCAGTTGCGTGGCGTCGGTGGCCAGCTGGCTGCGCGCGGTGAGCACGTCGAGCTGCGAGGCCGAGCCGGCCGCCAGCGCCTCCTGCACAAGTTTCAGCGTCTCGCGATCGCGTTCCAGCAAGGCCTCGACGGTGGCGATCTCCTCGCGCAGCGCTGCTGCCTGCAGGGCCAGCAACACCGCGTTGCCGCTGACCGCCAGGCGCGCGGCCTCGAGCTGGTGCTGCTGGTACTCGGCCAGCGCGCGCTGCTGTTCGATGCCGCGCTTCACGCCACCGGTGTAGTCCAGTGCGTAGCTGACCTTCGCCCCGACGGCGAAATAGGTGAACGGCGGCGGTTTGGGCAGCGAGCCAAGGAATTGCGCACCGTACTTCTGGCGGCCGGTGGCCGCGCTGGCCGTCACCTGAGGCAGCAGTGTGCCCTGGCGCGCCGCCAGCAGCTCGCTGGCCTCGTCCACGGCCGCGGCAGCGGCAGCCAGCGTGCGGTTGCCATCAAGCGCCTGCCGCACGAGCTGGTCCAGCGCCGGGGACCTGAACAGCTGCCACCACTCCGCCGCGGCGGCACCCGGCAGCAGTTGCTGCGCCGGCACCTCCGCGCTGCCGCCGAACTGCGCAGGCAGGTCGGCCGCGTAGGCCTGCGTACCCGGCGCGAGCGGACGCTGGAAGTCGGGGCCTGCCGTGCAGGCTGCCAGGATCATGGCGCCGGCTGCCAGCAGCGCCGGGAAAACGCTGCGGCGGGTCATTCGAGCACCGGTGCGCCGCTGGCCGCGGTGCGTGCCGCGGGCCGCAGCAGGATCACCAGCGGCAGCGCCGCCAGGGTCAGCCACAGCATCAGCTGGAAGTCGTTGTTGTAGGCCAGCATCGCGGCCTGGCGGCTCACCGCGGCATCCAGGCTGGCCAGCGAGCCGCCATTGACCAGGCCGCCGCCGAACGGCGTGACATGTTCGGCCAGCCGCGAGTGCAGGATCTGCGTGTTGCGCGTCAGCAGCGCCACCACCGCCGAGATGCCGATGCTGCTGCCGATATTGCGCACCAGGCTGAATACCGCGGTGCCCTCGTTGCGCAGCTGCGTCGGCAGCGTGGCGAAGGTGATGGCCGCCAGCGGCACATACACGAAGCCCGTGCCCAGCCCCTGCAGCAGCCCGGACCAGATGACGAGCTGGTCCGGCATCTGCAGGTAGAAGTGCGTCATCATCCACACCGATGCGGCGGTCATGGCAAAGCCGCCGCCGATCAGCCAGCGTGCATCCAGCCGCCCCATCAGGCGGCCGAGGATGATCATCGCCGCCAGCGTGCCCAGGCCGCGCGGCGCGGTCACCAGGCCGGTGAGCACCACCGGATAGCCCAGCAATCCCTGCAGCAGCGGCGGCAGCAGCGCCAGCGTCGCAAACAGCACCGCGCCCACCAGGAAGATGAACAGGTTGCCGGTGATGAAGTTGCGGTCGCGGAACAGTGCCAGCGAGATGAACGGTGCGTGCCGCGTCGTGGTCACGTGTACCACGAACAGCCAGGCCGCGATGCCGGCCAGCAGCGCCTCGAGGCGGATTTCGGTGGAGCCGAACCAGTCGAGCGTCTGGCCGCGGTCCAGCATCACCTGCAGCGCGCCGATGGCGATGCTCAGCGTGGCGAAGCCGAACAGGTCGAAGCGCGATGCCCGCAGCGTGGTCTCCGGCATGAAGCCGGCAATGCCCGCGAAACACAGCGCGCCGATCGGCAGGTTGATGAAGAACACCCAGCGCCAGCTGTAGTACTCGGTGAGCCAGCCGCCCAGCGCCGGGCCGATGATGGGGCCCAGGGTCACGCCCATCACCCACACGCTCATGGCGCGCGCGTGGCGTTCGGGCGGATTGATGTCCAGCAGCACCGCCTGCGACATGGGCACCAGCGCCGCCCCGCAGGCGCCCTGCAGGGTGCGTGCGATGACGATGGCCGGCAGCGAGGTGGCGAGGCCGCACAGCGCCGAGGCCACCGTGAAACCCAGCACCGAGGCGAGGAAGACGCGCCGCCGGCCGATGCTCCCGGCCAGCCAGCCACTGAGCGGCGTCATGATGGCCGTGGCGACGATGTAGGAGGTCAGCACCCAGGACATCTGCTCCTGCGTGGAGGACAGCGAGCCCTGGATATGCGGCAGCGCCACGTTGGCGATGGTGGTGTCCAGTGCCGACATGATGGAGGCGCCCATCACCGACAGCGTGATCAGGCCGCGGTGCGGAGCGGCGTTCATCGGCTGGCGGTCACCGCGGAGGCGTCGACGGTGGCGGCGCGGAACAGGTGCCGGTGCCAGCCCGTATCCACCGCGACGCGGACACTGAGCCCGGCATGCAGTGGCGGCGGCGGGTCCGGCAGCTGCAGTTCAATGCGCACCGGCAGGCGCTGTACGACCTTGACCCAGTTGCCGGTGGCATTCTCCGGCGGCAGTGCCGAGAACTGCGAGCCGGTGCCGGGCGAGAGGCTGCCGACGGTGCCGTGGAACTGCCGGCCAGGGTAGCTGTCGATGCGCACCTTGACCGGCTGTCCGGGGTGCATGTGTGCGAGCTGGTCCTCCTTGAAGTTCGCCTCGATCCATACATCGCCGGTGGAGACCAGCGCGAATACCGGCGCATGCGCGGCGACGTAATCGCCCACCTGCAGTTCCTCGACGCGGGTCACGATGCCGTCGGCGGGGGCGGTCACGGTGGCGTAGGAGAGGTCGAGCCGCGCCGCATCCAGTGCCGCCTGCGCCTGCAGCACCGCCGGATGCTGTGCCGGCTCAATGTCGGCGTGGCCGCCAAGCTGGGCCAGTACGCCGCCTGCCTGGTGTTCCGCGCCGGCCAGCGAACCATTGGCGTCATCCAGGGCATGCTGTGCCCGGTCCACCGCTGCCTGCGAGGCGATGCCCGAAGCCAGCAGCCGCTGCTGCCGCGCCAGTTCGTTGCGCTGGAACTCCAGCGCGCTGCGCGTGGCGTTGATGTGCGACTGCGCCTGCTGGTAGTTCGCCTTCAGGGATTCCACCTGCAGCCGGGCGGCAGCCAGCTGCGCCTCGGCCTGGCGCACCGCAATTTCGAATGGCGCCGGGTCGAGCCGGTACAGCAGGTCGCCCTTGTGCACCACCTGGTTGTCGCGCACGGCCAGTTCGACCACGCGGCCGGCCACGTTGGAGCTGACGGCCACCCGCGCGCTTTGCACGTAGGCGTCGTCGGTCTGCTCGTAGCGACCGCCGGTGAGATAGAAGTACAGCGCCAGCAGCAGGGCCAGCAGCGGTCCGCCCACCAGCAGCGGCAATCGTGCGCGTGCGCGCCAGCCTGGCCCGCGATGTTTGTGGGAGGTGCTCATGCCTTCATCTGGACCTGCGGCAGGTCGGTCAGGTTCTGCTGTGCCTGCTCCAGGACGCGCAGGAAGGTCTCGCGGTCCTGGCGGCTCACGTTGGCGAACATTTCGGCGCGGGTCTTCGCGGCCAGGCGCCAGATCTCGTCGACCAGCGGCCGCGCCTGTTCGGTCAGGTACAGGCGCCGGGCACGCCGGTCCACCGGATCGCTGCGGCGCTCGAGAAAGCGCTCCTCTTCCATGCGGTTCAGCAGGCGCACCATCATCATCGGCTCGATGGCGGTGAGCTGCGCCAGTCGCGCCTGGCTGATGCCCTCGTTCTTGTCCAGGTGCACCAGCACCTTGCATTGCATCAGCGTCAGCGCGAGTTGCCGCGCGTGCTGCTCGAAGCGGTCGGTATAGCGCTGGCTGACGTCGCGCAGCAGGAAACCGTAGTTCTGTTGGCGGTCCATGGGCAGTGCGGATAATTAGTAACGGCCGTTATAATAACAGATGTTACTAAGACGGCCAGTACCGGCGTCACAGTCGCCGGCCGCGCGGATCTTTCCGGCTTGCGGCCCCTGAGGGGCTCCCCTAGACTACGCGCCCTCGCGCCGGGGCCCCATTTGAACTCCGGCGCGGACTGGGTCGGGGCTGCAGGCGAGGGTGCTTAGCTCAGCTGGTAGAGCGTCGCCCTTACAAGGCGAATGTCGGGGGTTCGATCCCCTCAGCACCCACCAGTCGCGGGTTTGCAAAAAGGAGCGGTAGTTCAGCTGGTTAGAATACCGGCCTGTCACGCCGGGGGTCGCGGGTTCGAGTCCCGTCCGCTCCGCCATCTCATCTGTCATACCAAAACCACAGACACAGCATGCTCCAGAACATCGGCGACAAGCTCAAGGGCACCGGCAACGACGGCGGCCGCGGTCACCGCTGGGTCTGGTACATCATCTTCGGCATCCTCATCGTGGTGTTCATCGCCTGGGGCCCGTATTCGATGTTCAACCTGTCCTTCGGCAGCGCCTCCTGGGCCGCGAAGGTGGATGGCGCGGAGATCTCCGCCGCGGAGATCAACAGCGAGTGGCAGCAGCAGCAGCCGCGCCTGCTGCAGGCCTTCGGCGGGCAGCTCTCCGACCTGCAGCGCCAGCTTTACCAGCAGCAGCTCTTGGATTCCGCGGTGCGCGGCCTGGCCGTCACACAGTACGCCAGGCGGCTGGGCTATGCGGTCACCGACGCGCAGCTCGCGGCGCGCTTCCAGAGCGAGCAATCCTTCCAGGTCGACGGCAAATTCAACCTGCAGGCCGCGCGCGCGCAGCTGGCCGCCGCCGGCGTCACCGAGCAGGGCTACGTGGAGGAGATGCGCAGCGACCTGCTCACCAACCAGCTGCTCGGGTCGGTCGGCATTTCCGACTTCTTCACCCCGGCCGAAGCCAAACGCGTCCTGGCGCTGCTCGACGAGGAGCGCGAGGTGCGCTTCGCGATGCTGCAGCCGCAGGATTTCGCCGGCAAGGAGCCGGTGGCGCCCGCGGCCATCGAGGCCTACTACAAGGCGCACACGCAGGACTTCGCGGTGCCCGAGGCGGTACAGCTGGCCTACGCCGAGCTGTCGCTGTCCGATGTCGCCGCCGGCGTGAAGGTCACCGACGAGCAGCTGCGTGCCCGCTACGAGCAGGACAAGGCGACTTACCAGCGTCCGGAGACCCGCCGCGCCGCGCACATCCTCATCACGGTGGACAAGCCGGCCGATGACGCCAAGGCGCTGGCACAGGCGCAGGACCTGTACCGCCAGATCAAGGCCGGCGCGGATTTCGCCAAGCTCGCGAAGCAGTATTCCAAAGACACCGGCTCGGCGGCCAAGGGCGGCGATCTCGGCTGGGCCGGTCGCGACGTGTACGAGAAGCAGTTCGCCGACAAGCTGTTTTCCATGAAGCAGGGTGAAGTGAGCGAACCGGTCAAGACGCAGTTCGGCTACCACATCATCCGCCTCGACGGCATCCGTCCCGCCAGCGGCCGCAGCTTCGAGGAGGTGCGCGACGAGCTCGCCACCACGATGCGCAACGAGCAGGCCGCGACGCTGTTCGGCAACCGCCAGGACCAGCTGCAGGAACGTCTCGAGAAAGGCGGCGCCAGCCTCGACGACCTGGTGAAGGAGTTCGGCATGCGGCGTGGCGAAGTGCCGCGCTTCGAGCGCGGCGCCGGTGGCTTGCCGCTGGGCTCGGATGCCGACCTGAACCGCGAGGTGTTCAGCGATGCTTCGCTGACGCAGCACCGCGTGGGCGGGCCGATCCCGCTGGGCCAGGACCGCATGGTGGTCTTCCAGGTGCTGGCGCACAGCCCGGCATCGACCAAGCCGCTGGATGAGGTCCGCCCGCAGATCGTCACCGCCATCACGCGCCAGCGCGGCGCGGATGCCGCCTATGCGGCCGCCCAGGCCGCAGCCGCGGAGCTTGCCAAAGGCACGAGCTTCGACAAGGCGGCCGCCGGTCTGAAGGCCAGGGCGCAGGGGCCGAAGTTCATCGGCCGCGGCTCGCCCGACGTACCCGTGGAGCTGCGCGACGCGGTGTTTGCCGCCGCGCGGCCCGAGCCCGGCAAGAGCGTGCAGCAGGCGCTGAAACTGGAAGATGGCAGCGTGGCGCTGTTCGAGGTCACCGGTTCGCGCGTGCAGCCGCTGTCCGACAATCCCGAACTGGTCGACATCCGCACGCGGCGCGAGCTCAAGCGCTACACGCGGCGCGACATCGATGCCTACCTGGCCTCGGTGGTGGCCGCGGCCAAGATCCGCAAGAACCCGCAGGTCTTCGAGCAGTAAGCGCGCTCAGGCCGGCGGGGTGGCATCGGGGGGGAAACTCATCCCCACGGTGCTGAAGCCGCCGTCGACATAGAGGATCTCGCCAGTGACGCCGCTGGCCATGTCCGAGCACAGGAACGCGGCGGCCTTGCCGACGTCTTCCTGTGTCACATTGCGCCGCAGGGGCGAGCTCTGCGCCACATGCGCGAGCATCTTGCGCAGGCCGGGAATGCCGGCGGCGGCCAGCGTGCGGATGGGACCGGCGGAGATGCCGTTGACGCGGATGCCGCTGGCGCCCAGCTCGGCGGCCAGGAAGCGCACATTGGCCTCCAGGCTGGCCTTGGCGAGGCCCATCACGTTGTAGGCCGGCACCGAACGCACCGCCCCCAGGTACGACAGCGTCAGCACGGCGCCGGCACGGCCGGCCATCAGCGGCGCGGCCGCCCGCGTGAGCGCGGTCAGGCTGTAGCTCGACACGTCGTGCGCGGTGGCGAATGCCTCGCGCGAGGTGCTCGACAGGAAATCCCCCGCCAATGCCTCGCGCGGCGCGAACGCGACCGCATGCACCAGGATGTCCAGCGAGCCCCAGCTGCTGCCGAGAGCCGCGAACGCCGCCTCGATCTGGCTGTCGACGGTGACATCCAGCGGCTGCACGAACCGGGAGTCAACCGCGGCTGCCAGCGTCTCGACCCGCTCCTTCAGGCGTTCATTGCCGTAGGTGAAGGCCAGTTCGGCGCCATGCGCATGGAACGCCTCGGCGATGCCCCATGCGATCGAACGGTCGGAGGCCACGCCGACGATCAGCGCGCGCCTGCCAGTGAGGATTCCCATTGCGGCCCTTCCAGGGTGGTAGCGGGGGCCGGATGATATCGCAGCGGCCGGTCAGCTTTTCCGGTCGACGTAGGCCACCAGGCGCTGGCCGGCGCGGATGACCGAGCCGGCGAGGTTGTTCCATTCGCGCAGGGCGTCGACGGAAACCTTGAGCGATTCGGCGATGCCGGTCAGCGTGTCGCCGCGCTGCACGACATACGTGACCTTGCGCCCCGAGCCGCCCGGCTGGCTGGCCGAGAGGCCCCCGGCGGTGCCGAGGCTCACGGTGGTGGTGCTCAGGCGCAGCTTCTGGCCAACCCGCAGCGTCGCGCGGGTGCTGATGCCGTTGATGCGCGCCAGCGTGGTGATGCTCATGCCGTGCTTGCTGGCGATGGCGGACAGCGTGTCGCCGCTGCGCACCACGTGCACCGCGCGCACGTTGCCCGGCGCGCGCGCATCGACCCGCGCGGCGGCCAGGCGCACCTGTTCCGGCAGCGAGGTCACCGACGACGGCACGCGCAATTCGGTGCCCGCCGCGAGTCTGGTCGCGGTGCCGAGCGCGTTCAGCTCCTGCAGGTGCTGCGCGGTGGTACCGAAGTGCGCGGCCACGGTCGTGACCGTGTCGCCGGCGTGCACGGTATAGCGCTCCACGCGCAGGCGCTGGTCGGGCGTGAGCTGCAGCAGGTTGGTGCGGAATGCCTGCACCGATTCCACGGGCACCAGCAGCTGATACGGCCCACCCGGATCGGTGGCCCAGCGGTGGTAGGCCGGATTCAGGTCGTACATGTCCTCGGTGCTGATGCCGGCCAGTTCGGCGGCCACCTCGATGCTGATCTGGCCGCCGGTTTCCACCGGCACGAAGTACGGCGCGTCCGGAATGCCGTCGATCGACAGGCCGTATTCCTCGGGCTTCGCCACGATGCGCGCCACGGCCAGCAGGCGCGGCACGTAGGCACGTGTCTCCGCCGGCAGCTTCAGGTTCCAGAAGTCGACCGGCTTGTGGGCCGCGCGATTGCGGTTGATCGCGCGCTGCACGCCGGCCTCGCCGCAGTTGTAGGCGGCGATGGCGGCCAGCCAGTCGCCGTCGAACATGTCGTGCAGGTAGGTCAGGTAGTCGAGCGCGGCCTGGGTGGCGGCCACGATGTCGCGCCGGCCGTCGTACCACCAGTCCTGCTTCAGGCTGAAGCGCGTGCCCGTGGAAGCAATGAACTGCCAGATCCCGGAGGCGCTGGCGCGCGAGTAGGCGTAAGGCTGGAAGGCGCTCTCGATGACCGGCAACAGCGCCAGCTCCGCCGGCAGGCCCCGCTTTTCCACTTCGTTGACGATGTACTGCAGGTATGGCGCGGCGCGGTCGAAGGTGCGGGCGACGTAATCCGGGTGGTTGGCGAAGTAGTCGGCCTCGCGGTCGATGCGGGAGTTGTACTGGGCACCCAGCTGCAGGCCGTGGCGCACCCGCTCCAGCAGGTCCGGCGGCGCGGGGGCCACCGGCTCGGCAGCCACTTCGGGCTCAGGGGGCGCCACATTCTCATTCGCGCCCTGCTCGGGGGGAGGCGCAATTTCGGCCTGTGGCGGCACTTCCACCGGCACTGGGGGGGGGATGATGACCGACGCGGGGGCATCGTGGCTGGCAGTCGACGGCAGGCTGGCGCAGCCCGCAGCCAGGCTGAGCAGCAGCAGCGCGAGACCAAGGCGGTTTCTCGAGCCCCATTTCACGTTGCCGCACCTCCGCTGGGGTTGAAGGATGTAAATCGGGATGGCCCCGGAAGGCCCGATCAGCCTATGATTTTTCAGGCCGGTATTTAACCGGTGACTTCACAGAATTGCCACGCATTTTTCATAAGTCCATGAAGCCTTTGAGTCCTGTCGACTGGCTCTCATCTTCGGTCCTCGGCCGCCAGCTGCTGGGGGCCGAGAGCGAGATGCTGCGCGGCCTGCTCGATGATGTGTTCGGGCTGGACCTGGTTCAGCTGGGCAGCTGGGGCGGCTCCAGGGAGCTGTTGTCGCAGAGCCGCACGCGCCGCCAGACCGTGATCGCCGCCCGCGCCGCGCAGGCTTCGGGATTCGAAGTGGATGTGGTGGCTGAACTGTCGCAGCTTCCGGTCCAGACTGCCAGCGTCGATGCCGTGCTGCTGCCGCACACGCTGGAGTTCGAGGCTGACCCGCACGCGGTGGTGCGCGAGGCCGACCGGGTGCTGACGGGCGAGGGGCAGCTCATCGTGCTGGGCTTCAGCCCGGCCAGCCTGTGGGGCCTGCGTGCCCATGGTTCGCGCCTGGGCTATCCGCCCGGACTGCGGCAGATGCTCGGCGTGGGGCGCGTGCGCGACTGGCTGGCATTGCTCGGCTACGAGGTGGTGCTGCAGCGGCGCTACCTGTTCGCAGTGCCCTGGGAAAGCGCCGACGAGGGCCCGCGCCGCATCCTGCGCCGCGGCCTGTTCAACCCGCTGCCGGGCGCGGCGTGGCTGCTGAAAGCCCGCAAGCACGTCTATCGCCTGACGCCGCTCAAGCATCGCTTCTTCCGCGAGCGCCGTCCGGTGTTCGGCGGCTTGCCGGAACCCGTCAAGCGCAATCCTTCGTGACGGAAGTGGAGATCTACACGGACGGGGCCTGCCGGGGCAATCCGGGGCCGGGCGGATGGGGCGTGCTGCTGATCGCGGGCGGGGCGCAGCGGGAGCTGTCCGGCGCCGCCAGTGCCACCACCAACAACCGCATGGAGCTCACCGCGGCCATCGAGGCCTTGCGGGCACTGAAACGGCCGGTGCGCGCCACGCTGCACACCGATTCGCAGTACGTCCTCAACGGCATCGAGGAGTGGCTGCCGCAGTGGAAGCGCCGCGGCTGGAAGACGGCCGACCGCAAGCCGGTGAAGAACCAGGACCTGTGGGAGGCGCTGGACGCGGCGCGCGCGCCGCACCAGGTGCAGTGGAAGTGGGTGCGCGGCCACGCCGGCAACGCCGGCAACGAGCGCGTCGACCAGCTCGCCAACGAGGCGATCGATGCGCTGCTTGCGGTACCATCGGCGCGCTGAGGAGCCGCGCTTGCGACAGATCGTACTGGATACCGAAACCACCGGCCTCGAGCCGCACCTGGGCCATCGCATCATCGAGATCGGCTGCGTGGAGGTGGTCAATCGCCGCACCACCGGCCGGCATTTCCACGAGTACCTGAACCCGGAGCGCGACATCGATGCCGGCGCCGCCGCCGTGCATGGCTTCACGCGCGAGCAGCTCGCGGGCAAGCCGCGCTTCGCCGAGGTTGCCCCGCGCTTGCTCGAGTTCGTCGATGGCGCGGAGCTGGTGATCCACAACGCGCCGTTCGACCTCGCCTTCCTGGACAGTGAACTGGCGCGCTGGGCCGCGGCGGCCGGCGGCGAGCCCATCGCCATCCGCTCGCGCTGCCGCGTGCTGGATACGCTGGCGCTGGCCCGCGAGATGCACCCGGGGCAGCGCAATGGACTGGATGCCCTGTGCAAGCGCTACGCGGTGGACAACTCGCATCGCCAGCTGCACGGCGCGCTGCTGGACGCGCGCATCCTCGCCGACGTGTACCTGGCCATGACCGGCGGCCAGAACACGCTGGCGCTGGATGAGGCGGGGCGGGCCGGCGCCGCTGCCGCCACGGCATCCGCCGACGGCATCGTCCCGGCGGCGGCGCTGCGGGTCATTGCCGCGGACCCCGCGGAGCGCGCCGCCCATGACGAGTTCATGAAACTGCTACACAAGGCCAGCGGCGGCAGGGTCCTCTGGCAATAATGGCGGGACAACTTCCGGGGAGATCGAGCGTGCTGAGCTTGCGCAATTGCCGAATCGGGGTCGTGGGTCTGGGATATGTGGGTTTGCCGCTGGCCGTGGAGTTCGGCAAGCGCTTCAGGACCGTGGGTTTCGACCTGAAGGAAGCCCGCATCAAGGAGCTGGAGGCGGGGCGGGACAGCACGCTGGAAGTTTCCCGGGCGGAGCTGAAAAGCGCCACGCGGCTGCAGTTCACCGCGGACGTGCGCGAGCTGAAACGTTGCCGCGTGTACATCGTCACGGTGCCGACGCCGATCGACGAGTACAAGCGACCGGACCTGACGCCGCTGGTGAAGGCCAGCGAATCCCTCGGCACGGTGCTCAAGAAGGGCGACGTGGTGGTGTATGAATCCACCGTCTACCCCGGCTGCACCGAAGAGGTGTGCGTGCCCATCCTCGAGCGGGTCTCGGGGCTGAAGTTCAACCGCGACTTCTATGCCGGCTACAGTCCCGAGCGCATCAATCCCGGCGACAAGCAGCATCGACTGCCGACCATCCGCAAGGTGACCTCCGGCTCCACGCCCGATGCCGCCACCTTCGTCGACAGCCTGTACGGCAGCATCATCAAGGCCGGCACGCACAAGGCCTCCAGCATCCGCGTCGCGGAGGCGGCCAAGGTGATCGAGAACACGCAGCGCGACGTCAACATCGCGCTGATCAACGAGCTGGCACTGATCTTCAACCGCCTCGGCATCGATACGGAGGAAGTGCTGCAGGCGGCCGGCACCAAGTGGAATTTCCTGCCGTTCCGTCCGGGCCTGGTCGGTGGCCACTGCATCGGCGTGGATCCGTACTACCTGACGCACAAGGCGCAGGAAATCGGCTACCACCCCGAGATGATCCTGGCGGGCCGCCGCCTCAACGACAACATGTCGCTGTACGTGGCCAGCGAGGTGCTGAAGCTGATGACCAGCCGGCGCATCCACGTGAAGGGCGCCCGCATCCTGGTGCTGGGCCTCACCTTCAAGGAAAACTGCCCGGACCTGCGCAATTCCAAGGTGATCGACATCATCCGCGAGCTGGAGAAATACGGCGCGAAGGTGGAGGTGTACGATCCCTGGATCGACGCGCGCGAGGCGCGCCACGAGTACGGCGTGCGGCCGCTGAAGAGCCTCGGTGGCCAGAAGTACGATGCCGCCGTGCTGGCAGTGGCACACAACGAGTTCAAGGAGATGGGCGTACGCGCGATCCGCAGGCTCTTGAAGCCCAGCAGCGTGGTGTACGACATCAAGCACCTGTTCCCGCGCGACGAAACCGACGGCCGGCTGTGAGCGGGACCGCCAGGTGAAAGTGCTCGTCACCGGCGCCGCCGGCTTCATCGGCTCCTTCGTCTCGCACCGGTTGCTGGGACGCGGCGACGAGGTGGTGGGGCTCGACAACCTCAACGCCTACTACGACCCGACATTGAAGGAGGCCCGCCTGGCGCGGCTCACCGCGCGCAGCGGCTTCCGCTTCGTGAAGCTGGACCTCGCCGACGCGCCCGGCATGGCGGCACTGTTCCGCGCCGAGCGCTTCGAGCGCGTCGTGCACCTGGCGGCGCAGGCCGGCGTGCGCTATTCGCTGGAGAACCCGCAGGCCTACGTGGACAGCAACATCACCGGCACGCTGAACGTGCTGGAGGGCTGCCGCCACAACGGCGTGCAGCACCTGGTGTTCGCCTCGACCAGCTCGGTCTACGGCGCCAACACGAAGATGCCGTTCTCGGTGCACCAGGCCGCGACGCACCCGCTTTCTTTTTACGCGGCCACCAAGCGCGCCAACGAACTGATGGCGCACAACTACGCGGCGCTGTTCCGCCTGCCGGTGACCGGACTGCGTTTCTTCACCGTGTACGGACCATGGGGACGGCCGGACATGGCGCTGTTCATGTTCACCCGCAACATCCTCGCCGGCAAACCGATCGACGTGTTCAACCACGGTCACCACAAGCGCGACTTCACCTACGTGGAGGACATCGCCGAGGGCGTGGTGCGGGCACTGGACCGCATTGCCAGTCCGGACCCTGCCTGGAACAGCGATGCGCCGGATCCGGCCACCAGCAGCGCCCCGTACCGCATCTACAACATTGGCAACAACCGGCCGGTCGACCTGTCGCATTACATCGAGACGCTGGAGCAGTGCCTGGGCCGCAAGGCCACGAAGAATCTGCTGCCGCTGCAGCTCGGCGATGTGCCGGATACCTATGCCGACGTGGAGGATCTGGTGCGTGACGTGGGCTACCGGCCTGCCACCACGGTCGAAGCCGGTATCCGCGCTTTTGTCGACTGGTATCTCGCCTATTACCGGGCTTGATGCGCAGATTGCTCGTCACGGGCGGCGCCGGGTTCATTGGCTCGCATTTCGTTGAGCACTGGCTGCGACACGGACTGGCGGACCGCGTCGTGGTACTGGATGCGCTGACCTACGCCGGTCGGCGCACAAACCTTGCCGCCGTGGGCTCTGATCCGCGGTTCAGATTCGTACACGGCAACATTTGCGACCCCGCGGCCGTCGAGGCGCTGCTGCGGGAAGAAGCGCTCGACCTGCTCGTGAACTTCGCAGCCGAAACCCACGTCGATCGGTCGATTGCGGCGCCGGCCGACTTCGTTCGGACCAACATCGATGGCGTCGCCAGCCTGCTCGATGCGGCTCGCCGGGTCTGGCTGCACCGTTCGGGAATCCCGCACCGCTTTCATCAGATATCCACTGACGAGGTTTTCGGCCCGCGCCCCGCCGATGCTCCAGCACGCGATGAGTCGGCGCCTTACGCGCCGACGTCGCCATATGCCGCGAGCAAGGCGGCTGCCGACCATCTGGTGCAGTCATGGCGGCGCACTTATGGCCTTGACGCATCGATTTCGTATAGCTCCAATGTGTATGGTCCGCGGCAATACCCGGAGAAGCTGATTCCGGTTGCCATCCGCTGCGTACTCGCCCACGAACCGGTTCCTCTCTATGGGGATGGGCAGCAGCGTCGCGCATGGCTGCATGTGCGGGACTTCTGTCGGGCCATCGAGATGTTCTTTCGGTACAGCGCCGCGGGCAGTTGCCTGTACCTCGGCGGGAACCAGGAGATCGCGAACATGGCCCTGGTGCAGAAACTCGCAGATATTGCTGGCCGAAGCCCGTCGTCAGTCATCCACGTCGCCGATCGTGCCGGACACGATCGCAGTTATGGCATCAGCGCTGCCGCGTTCGAGCGGATCAGCGGATTTTCACCCGAAATTGCTCTGGAGCGGGGCCTGGCTGATACATTTGACTGGTATCAGCGCAATTCAACAGGCACGAGTTAGCAGCCAAATGCCTCCCGATGGTTCAACTGCCGCCAGCTGGCAGCGCCTGAAGACCCTCGCAGCCGGGCCGCTGCCGTCGATCGCAGCGCTGTTTGCCGCCGATCCCGTGCGCGGGGAGCGCTGCAGCGTCAGCGGCGCCGGGCTGACACTCGACTTCTCGCGCCAGCGCGTCGGTCCGGAGGTCCTCGCGAGTCTGGTGGAGCTGGCGGACCAGATCGGCCTGCGCGAACGCATCGCCGGCATGTACCGCGGCGATATCGCCAATCCCACCGAGAACCGGCAGGTGCTGCATACGGCACTGCGGCGCAGCGGCGCGCCGCATGCCAGCCAGGTGCATGCCGAGCGCGAGCGGATGCTCGGTTTCGCGCAGGCCGTACGCAGCGGGGCGGTGCGTGGCAGCGACGGCGAGCGCTTCGAGCTGGTGGTCAGCATCGGTATCGGTGGTTCGGACCTGGGCCCGGCGATGGCGGTACAGGCACTGCGCTGCTTCGGCGCCGATGCGCCGCGCGTGGTGTTCGTGTCCAATGTGGATGGCAGCCTGCTGGCCGATACGCTGGCCGGCGCCAATCCGCGCCGCACGCTGTTCATCGTGTGCTCCAAGACCTTCACCACGCTCGAGACGCGCACCAACGCCGACAGTGCGCGGCGCTGGCTCGCCGGACAGCTGGGTGAGCCCGCGGTGCCGGCGCATTTCGCGGCGGTGTCCACCAATGCCCCGGCCATGGACGCCTTTGGTGTGCATCCCGACTACCGTTTCCAGATGTGGGACTGGGTCGGCGGCCGCTACTCGATCTGGTCCTCGATCGGCGTGTCGCTGGCCATTGCCGTCGGCGCCTCCTGCTTCCGCGAGTTCCTGGCCGGCGGGGCGGCGATGGACGAGCACTTCCTGGCCACCCCCTGGGAGGCTAACCTGCCGGCGCTGATGGGCCTGCTGGGGGTCTGGAACATCGACTTCCTGCGCCTGCCGACGCTGGCGGTGCTGCCGTACGACGAGCGCCTGGGGCGTTTCCCCGCGTACCTGCAGCAGCTCGAGATGGAGAGCAACGGCAAGCATGTGCGCGTCGACGGCTCGCCGGTGTTCTGCGAAACCGTGCCGGTGGTGTGGGGAGAGCCGGGGAACAATGCCCAGCACTCCTTCTTCCAGATGCTGCACCAGGGCACTGCGCGGGCGGCGCTGGATTTCCTGCTGCCGGCGCTGGCCTCCGGCAGCGACCAGGCCGCGCACGACCTGGCCATCGCCAACTGCCTGGCGCAGGCCGAGGCCTTCGCCTATGGCCAGCAGTCCGACAATCCACACCAGGTGCATACCGGCAACCGGCCCTCGAGCCTGGTGCTGTTCCGGCGGCTCGATCCGGCCAGCCTTGGCGCATTGATCGCGCTGTACGAGCACAAGGTGTTCACGCAGAGCATCGTGTGGGGCATCAATGCCTTCGACCAGTGGGGCGTGGAGCTCGGCAAGAAGCTCGCCGAGCGCATTGCGCCGCTGGTGACGGGAAAGGGCGTGGCCGACAGCGCCTCGCTGCGTGCGACGCTCGCGAGGCTGGCGCGGCTGCGCGGCTGAATCGCGCGCAGTTCCGGTATAGTCGGCCCTCATGAAATTACGATCGGGGGTCGCGCTGCTCGCGGCCGCGCTGCTGTCACAGGGTGCCGCCGCCCAGGGTTACTTCCTTCCCGCCGGTGATGCGCGACTGCGCGACGACCTGACGCTGCTGGTCGACCGGGGCATCATCCACCTGCCGGTGAATGCATGGCCGCTGCCGCGGGTCGACGTGGCGCAGGCCATTGCCGCCGTCAAGGACGATGACCTGAAGGATCCGGCACTGCGTGCGGCCCTGATCCGGCTGCGCGCGGCCAGCGCCCAGGCCGATGACGCCGGCACGTGGAAAATCCGCCAGGTGCGCGCCACCGCGGGCCAACCCGCGCTGCTGCGCGACTTCGGCACCCCGGCCCGCGAGAACGGCGAGCTCACCTCCACCGGCGGCGCGGGCACCGACCGCTACAGCATCACGCTCGCCGCCACTGGCGTGGTGGACCCGAGCGACGGCCAGCACCTGCGTTTCGACGGCACCGACATCAGCATCCGCTGGGGCAACTGGCTGCTCAGCGCCAACGAGCAGGATCGCTGGTGGGGCCCGGGCCACGAAGGCAGCCTGATCCTCTCCACCAACGCGCGGCCCATGCCGGCCCTGGCACTGGACCGCCTGCGCAGCCTGCCGCTCGACCTGCCGGTGCTGCGCTGGCTGGGCCCGTGGCGCTTCAGCGCCTTCCTCGGGCTCGGCGAGCAGCATCGCGCGGACGTGGACCAGCCGCTGTTCATGGGCATGCGGCTGTCCTTCAAGCCGGCCGACTGGCTGGAGTTCGCCGCCTCGCGGACCGCGCAGTTCTGCGGCAAGGAGCGCGAGTGCAATGCCGGAACCTTCGGCCGCATGCTGATTGGCCGGGACAACCGCGGGCTGCGCGGCCTCAGCAACGACCCGGCAAAGGAGCCCGGCAACCAGATGGCCGGCTTCGACGCGCGGGTGGTGTCGCCCTTCAAGCCGCTGCCCATCGCCTTCTACGCGCAGGAGATCGGCGAGGACAACAGCAGCAGCGGCATCCCCGAGCGCTATCTGGGCCTGTTCGGCAGCGAACTGTGGGTCACGCTGGGCAGCGGCGCGGTGCTGCGCGCGCATGTCGAGTACGCCAACACCAAGGTCAAATGGTACAACGGCGACGATGAGTTCAACTGGGCCTACCGCCAGAACATCTTCTTCGCCGGCTACCGCTATCGCGGGCGCAACATCGGGCACACGACGGATGCGGACTCGGAGACCACCTCGATGGGCCTGTCGCTGACGGGCCATGAAGGGGATCGCTGGTCGATGCTGTACCGGCATGGCGCGCTGGATCGCGACGGCAGCGTCGATCCGTATAACACGATTACCGCCGGCCGCAGCCGCTACAAGTCCATGCAGCTCGACTGGGATGGCCAGCTGAGCGCCAGCAACGGTCTCGGGCTGCAGCTGGGTTATGAGAAGCAGGCCCCGTCGGCCGCCGGCGACGCCAGGGGGCTGTTCGGGTTCATTCAGTGGCGCAGGCAGTTGCGCTGATCGCGTATTCTTGGATGGTCATGCGTAGACAGGGAAGATCCGGACTCGCTGCACTTGGTCTTGCAGCCGCGCTGCTGTTCGGCGCGGCGGTTGCGCAGACGCCGACTGAAGAGCAGCTGCAGATCTTCCAGAACCTGACGCCGGAGCAGCAGCAGGCGGTGCTGGACAGGATCACATCCGGCGGCAATGCCGCGGATGGCCAGGGCATTGCCATGCAAGGTGGCACCGGCAATTCGGAGCCGGCTTCAGGCCAGGCAAAGACCGGCTCGGCGGCGACGAACAAGGATCAGGCCAGCAATACGACCACGGCCAACAACCGTGCCAGGGAGACCAGATCTCTCGTGCCGGTGCTGGAGCCGAAGGACACCGTGGTGCTGGATGTATCGGTGGCAACACCAGGCGACAACCAGACGACGGGGACGGGGACGGCGACGCCGGACAAGAACGCGCCAGAACTGAATGAGACCGACAGGAAGCGACTGCAGGACCTGGTCACGCTGGTGCTGGCCCGCAATCCCTATACGCTGGACCGCACTGGCCAGCTGAACCTGCCCGGCTTCGCTCCCATCGCCCTGGGTGGCCTCACCGACGCGCAGGCGACCCAGCGGCTGGGGCTGGAACCGGCGCTGGCCGGGCTCAAACTGAAGCTCACGCGCCTGCCGCTCGACCAGCAGCCACTCAAGCCATTTGGCTACGACCTGTTCGGCAATGCCCCCGCCACGTTCTCGCCCGTGACGGACCTGCCGGTGCCTGCGGACTACGTGGTCGGCGCCGGCGACAAGTTCAGCGTGCAGCTGTTCGGCAACCAGAACCGCACCATCAACCTGACAGTGAACCGGGATGGTTCGGTCAGTTTCCCGGAACTCGGGCCGATCCACGTCGGCGGCATGACGTTCAATGACGCCCGTCGTGCCATCGAAGCGCGAGTCACGCAGCAGATGATCGGCGTGCAGGCCAACGTTTCCATGGGGGAGGCCAGGGCGATCCGCGTGTTCGTGCTCGGCGAGGCGAAACAGCCGGGCTCCTACACGGTCAGCGGCCTGGCCACGATGACCACCGCGCTGTTCGCGTCCAGGGGAATCACCGATGTCGGCTCGCTGCGCGACATCCAGCTGAAGCGCCAGGGTGAGGTCGTCCGGCATCTCGACCTCTACGACCTGCTGATCGGTGGAGATACCAGCAACGACGCGAAGCTGCAGGCGGGCGATGTCATCTTCATTCCGCCGGTGGGCGCAACAGCCTCCATCGATGGCGAAGTCAGGCGTCCGGCCATCTATGAATTGCGCACGGAAGGTACCGTTGCCGACCTGGTGCGCATCGCGGGCGGCCTGACTCCCGAGGCCGATGCGGCGCGTACCAGCCTGACCCGCATCGATACCGGCGGCCGCCACGTGATCGACGTGGATCTCAATTCGGCGGGCGGGCGCGGCCAGGCGCTGCACAACGGCGATACACTGCATGTGGCCGCGCTGCGCCCGCAGCTCGATGCCGGCGTGCAGCTCGACGGATTCGTGTACCGCCCCGGCTTCTTCGCCTGGCGCCAGGGGATGCACCTGACCGACGTGATCGGTTCCGCCGAGGAACTCAAGCCGGGCGCCGACCAGCATTACATCCTGATCATCCGGCACGACAGCGGCCCGGATCGGCGCCTGTCGCTGATGTCGGCGGATCTCACCGCTGCCCTTGGCGCGCGAGGCTCGGCCGCAGACCCGGTGCTGGCGCAGCGGGACCGGATCTACGTATTCGACCTCGCGCCGGGGCGCGAACGCCTGATCCAGCCGTTGCTCGATGAGGCACGGATGCAGTCTGACGTGGCCCGGCCCACGGAGATCGTCAGCGTGAAGGGCAGCGTCAAGGTGCCCGGCGACTATCCCCAGGAGCCCGGCATGCGCGTCAGCGACCTGCTGCGCGCGGGCGGCGGACTCAAGCCCGAAGCGTATGAAGGCACTGCAGAGCTCACCCGGTACAAGATCAATGCCAGCGGCATGCGCGAGACCGAACTGGTGAACATCGACCTGGCAGCCGTGCTGCGCGGCGATGCCAGCGCCAACCTGGAGCTGCGGCCTTACGACTACCTGCTCGTGCAGGAGACGCCGGAGTGGGGGCGGCAGCAAACCGTCAGCTTGCGCGGTGAGGTGCGATTCCCCGGAACCTATCCGATCCGTACCGGCGAAACACTGCATGAGTTGCTGGATCGCGCCGGCGGGCTCACCAGCCAGGCGTTCCCGGAGGGCAGTGCGTTTACACGCACCGACCTGAAGGCCCTGGAGCAGGAACAGATCGACCGGTTGTCGGCCAGCATGCGCAGCGACCTGATCACCCTGTCGATGCAGGCGGCGCGCGCCGGGCAGGTCAATGCCGGTGAGGCGCTGCTCTCGGGCCAGTCACTGCTCACCCAGCTGCAGTCCGCCAGGGCGACCGGGCGATTCGTCATCGATCTGCCGGGGCTGCTCGCCACGGACATACACAGCGAGAAGGACGTGCTGCTGCGTGACGGTGATGAGCTGGTCGTGCCGAAGCAACGCCAGGAAGTGACCGTCATCGGCGAGGTGCAGAACTCCACCTCGCACCTGTACCAGAAGAAGCTGGTGCGCAATGACTACATCCGGATCAGCGGCGGGACGACACGCCGCGCGGACAACAGCCACATCTACGTGGTGCGCGCGGATGGGAGCGTCGCGATCGACCATGCCATCAAGCCGGGCGACACGATTGTCGTGCCGGTGGATGCGGAGAGCATGCCGGCGTTGCCGTTCTGGCAGGCGGTGACGCAGATTCTGTATAACGTCGCGGTGTCGGTGGCGGCGGTGAATTCTTTCTGATGATGCACGGCTGCCGCGGAGCTCGCACGGACAACGTGTGCAGCGAAACTGGCTGGCGTCGTCATCGATTTGTTATTTTACCCGGTATGGAATTCCGCGAACGATTCGTAATTCACAGAACCAGACTCGAGGGACACGGCCATTAAAAAGAAGATCAGAAACCTTGTGCTGGGCTCGGAGGGGTTCGTGGGGCGGTCTCTCTGCGAGTACTTGGTTCGTCAGGATGAGGAGGTAACCAAGTTCGATATAAAGAGAAGTGAGGCCGAGGATGGCCGCACGGCCTTGCTGGACTTGTCGGCCGTCGACAGGGTGTACTTTCTCGCGTGGGAGGTAGGGGGGGCCAAGTACCTTTATAAGCACGAGAATCAGGTACCCCAGCTGACATGGAATAACCGCCTTATGCTGAATATCTTCTCTCAATTGGAGCAATCGGGAGTTCCGTTCCTGTTCGTTTCCAGCCAACTCGCCGAAGAATGCGATTCGGTCTATGGCGTGACCAAACGGCTTGGGGAGGTCTGGACTGGGTTGCTTGGCGGCGTTCGAGTACGGCTGTGGAATGTATTTGGCGGCGTCGAAGACATAACGGAGAAAAGTCATGTCATCGCCGATTTCGTGTGGCAGGCGGTGAAGAGCAAGGAAATACGTATGCTCACCACGGGGGCGGAGTTACGACAGTTCGTCTATATCGAAGATGTCTGTCGTGCCTTTCATAAGGCGCTGACCGAGCGACTAACTGGCATCTATGATGTCACCACATTCGAGTGGCGGTCCGTTCTCGAAGTGGCCAATACAATCGCAGATATCACCGGGTCCAAGGTTATTCCTGGCACCCGAGCGGGTTCCACGCCCATTACGCCGATCAAGGGAAAGATTCCAGGATGGCATGCCGAGGTCGACTTGCGTGACGGCCTCCAGAGGCTGGTCGCCAAGATCGAGGAACTTCACTCAAGATCTACCGAAGCAGCGCGCGACGAAGCGGTGAGATGACTGAGTGCCGTGAAGTCCGGCAGGACGTCTCACGGATTGGATATCAAGCCGTGCTTTGCCGTGCGCAACTGCCCCTCTGAGCAGATCCGGCGACTTCCCTCCTACTGATGGATCAAGAGACGATGCGGCGCCCTGAGCAAACTCGAGCCAAGACGAATTCCAATGATTCCAGCTGCGGTTGCTGCGGGGACGCATTTGGTCGCGCGCCGGCGTTCTTCAAGGCGGACGACTCGCAGTTCACTGTGATCTCGACTCAAGCGCACAGTGGCGTTCCAGGGTGGAACCTTTCTTATTGCAATTCATGTCGTGTCCTGAGTGTCGATCCGCTGCCGAGCGAACGCGAACTCAACGAGATCTACAAGAAAGGGTTCTATTCCAACGACATATACAGAGGTGGGATTGGCGACTGGATGATGCAAAAGCCTCTGGACGCATATACCGGAGGGCATACCAGCCTCTGGAGAAGATGGAGGCAAAGCCGCGCGGCGAATAATGATGTCGCGCGAGTGCGCAGGATGTCAGTTCCTTTGGGCCTGCCATCGGGGGATATCCGTTTTCTGGATATCGGATGCGGCACAGGCGAGACCCTGGTTGCTGCTGCAAAACTTGGTTGGAACGCAAGTGGTATTGAGCTGAATCCCTCCGCCGCGGAAATCGCGAGAGCGAGATCCGGTCGGCCGGTGTTCAATGGGCCCTTCGAGGATTTTGTAGTCGAAGGACAGCAGTACGACATCATTCATCTTGGCGATGTCCTTGAACATCTGAGACAGCCGCGTCGCCTCATCGCGTGGGCATACGAAAAGCTTGCTCCTGGTGGAATTCTTCGCGTCCAGGTACCTAACGATCTCGCGGGATACCGGATGCGATTGTTCTCCAGGATTTGGTGGATGTTCCCGCCCATACACTTGCATTACTTCACGCCTGCCACGCTCTCGGCCTTGCTGAGTCGCTATGGGTTTACGGTCGTCCAAGGCGGCAGTCTCGGCGAGGCAATCGGAACAGATACTCGCCGCGTCGCGCTGTGGTCCCTCGGTCTGCTGGCCAAGGCAGATGCTCGAGCGACTTCAGGTGGTCCCCGCGCCATACCCGGCGAATTCGTCCGCCTGCTCTGGGACCGAATCCTGTCGGTGCCCTTGCAGATCATGGCCGGGCGCTCGATGAACGGATTTGTCTTCTGGGTCAGTGCGCAGAAAGCCGGACGTGCTGCCGAGTGAGTGGTCGTTCGAGAGTCCTCAAGAATGCCTTGTGGCTTGGTTTTGCCACCGGAGGTTCGCTGATTACCAGCCTCGTCTATGGGTTGCTGGCGGCGAGGTATCTGGGGCCCGAAGATTTCGGCCGGTTTTCCCTCATCGTCGGCGTTGGCGCGCTGATGGCGAATGTGGCCCAAGGGGCAGGGACGTCCGTGTTGACGGTTCTGTCGGCGCAGCAGTATCGGCCGCCAGGACAACTGCTGCTTCCCGGGCTGTTGACTCAGGCAGTCATAGGCATCGCTTGCGTCGCCCTCAGCGTCCCGCTTGTATTACTCCTTGGCCGTGATAGAAGCCTACTTGTGCCGGCGCTCGCGTACTGCGGGGGCAGTATCTGTCTGTTGATGTATTCGGCTCCCGTGGCGATCTTTCGCGGCTTGAACAAGATGCAGTGGAGCGTGGCTCAACCCATTGCCGGTCTGCTGAGCCTGGTAGGCGTATGGCTCGCGGCCAGGGGCCGGGTGAGCCTGGACAGAATTGTTGCAGCCAGTGCGGGAGCTCAGGCGGCAGTCCTCCTCATCGCGTTGATCGCGACCATCCGCCTATATCCGCGCGAAAGTCACCTGCGAATTTCCAGCCGAGTCGTCTCGGAGGTGTTTCGCAAGACGCTCGGCTTGTCGGGGGTAACTATATTTCAGTCGGTCCACTGGAAAGTGGGTACGATCATGGTCCAACTCCTTGGGGGGGCCTACGCATTGGGCATATATGCCGCCGGCGCCAAACCCGTGGAGAATATCCGGACCATACCGATGGTCCTGATGCTGTCGGTTTTTCCGTCAGTTTCGCAGATGGCGTCGGAGGGTACTGGCGGTCTGCGGGGTTCGCAGGTTTCATACATTACCCTTGTCCTTGCGCTGATGTTCCCCGCAGTCGGAGCGCTCATCGCGCTGTCACCGACAATAGTCAGCCTTCTTTACGGGCGCGCTTATGCGGAGGCTTCGGCTGTGTTGTCCTTGTCCTTGCTGGCGGTAATCCCCGGAACCGTGCACTTGATTCTCATCATGTCGCTGGTGGCAAGACACGCGATCGGACGACTCTCGATCATCTATTCAACGGCCATCGTTGTGGAGGTCGGCGTCGACGCACTCCTGTATTCGAGGGCCGGGCTGGTTGCTGCGGCGATCGGCGCGGTCGTGGCTTCCGTGGTAACTGCGCTGATGGCAGATATGTACGCCTTTCCACAAGCGCCTGTGTTGCGTGAACGCCGGGTCGCCAAGATGCTGGTTGTCGGCACAGCTTGTCTCGGCATCCCGTTCACGGGGATTCTTGAACATCAGCGCTGGATGCTGTGTGGCCTCACGATCGCGGCATTTGTATTCGCGGGCTTGGTCTTGAAGATGTTCCCCGTCGGGCGCGCGGCAGCGTCCTGATGCATCGATGTAGCCACTCCGGCAGGCACGTGTTCAAGCGAGGCAGGGAAGAATGCGGGCACTGATTTGCGGCATCTCGGGCCAGGATGGGGCG
>Ga0335083_10002165_pt1 | contig 26160 bp, 23 predicted proteins | sample Lox_Sample_42_FD_206716 | JGI IMG/M metagenome (GOLD analysis project Ga0335083, IMG submission 206716) | Soil microbial communities from Loxahatchee National Wildlife Refuge, Florida, United States - Lox_Sample_4.2 | ecosystem: Environmental > Terrestrial > Soil > Wetlands | place: USA...
GTCAACGTGCCGCCGACCAAGTCTAGTCGTTTGGTCATCTGCCGCCTGATGCAAAATTCTAGAGCGGATCGTATAACGGCTGGACGGAAGATTGAATCAGAAGATTCTAGACACAAGGCCACCAGACATTTTACCGCTTCCAATGCTCTCCCAGCACGACGTGCAAATTCGAGTTCGTTACCAGGAAACCGATGGCCAAGGCCGGTTGCACCATGCCAACTACTTCACGTACTTCGAGCAAAGCCGCACCGAGCTGCTGCGCGCCGCCGGGATGAGCTACCGGCAAGTGGAAGAGGCCGGGTATATGCTGGTCGTCGTGGAAATCGGATGCGAATATTTTCTGCCCGCCAGCTTCGACGAATTGCTTACCGTGCGCACCAAAATTGTGCGGGCCAAAGGGGCCCGAATGGAACACCAATACGAAGTGTTCCGCGACGGCAAGTTGATGGCCCGCGGCCACAGCGTCGTGGCTTGCGTAGATCGGACGGGCAAACCCAAGCGAATTCCGGATTGGCTGTTGCCCAGCGATGGGCCAAGCTAATCTCGCTGGCAAATCAGGCAGTGCCGCGTGGCAAATTTCGCTGGGCTCGCCGCAGAATGGCTGTTTCGCTTCTGGCGGACGATGGCGAGATTAAGCCAACATCGTTTCCAGTTTGGTTTGCTCGTGGGCCGATGAATCGCATCCGTCAACCAGCGTATGCTTCACTGCATTTTTGGCGCGACGTTTAACGACGTACATCAGGTCGTCCGCAATTTTCACGATGTCGTCCAACATCGGCGGAGGCGACAAAAATGTGGCCACTCCAATGCTGAACGTGACCGGCCAGACGTGATCCCGCATGCTGCGCTTCAATTCTTCTTGGAGTCGCGAAATATATCGTTCCGCATCGTCAAAGGTCATATCCGGTGAGATGACCACGAACTCATCGCCGCCGATTCGGGCCGAAATGTCCGATTCGCGCGTCGTTTGGCGGATGGTTTCCGCCACCACTTGGAGCACTTTGTCTCCTTCGGCATGACCGTAGGTATCATTGACGCGCTTGAATTCGTCGAGGTCTATGAAGACCGCAGTCAACGAGCGGCCGGCGCGGCGGCAACGGGCGACATCGCGTTGCCCGCTTTCAAACAGCGACGCCCGGTTGGCCAAGCCCGTGAGTTCGTCATAGCGGCTTAAAAATCGTTCGCGGGCTAATGCGGTCCTTAACCGAGTGAGCATGTAGGCAAAGGCGACAAACACGATGAACCGCATCCCCGCCTGCCAGTACTTGGCCAAGTAGGGCATGGGTTCCGGCGGCGAAAGCACATCGTCGGCAATCCACAAAATGGAGGCAAAAAACGACAGCACAACGGCGGCCCGCATGCCCAGCAACCAACACCCCAACGCCACGATGGGAAAGTAGAGAACGTACACGGTGTATCGTTCGCCGCTGAAATAATCGGCGGTGGCAACCAGGAGTGTGGAAATTGCGAACAGGGCGTACAGCCACGGACGGGGCCAACGGCCAAGCCGATCGAGCCAATAAAATCCCAGGGGCATTGCGGTTCTCACGTCGATTGGAGTTTGGGAGCGTTCGAAAATCCATCCAGCTAGGGTGGCAATAAATCCACGGCATCCGGCCAAGGTAAATCAGCAGACGGAAATCTGAGGATTCGCACTTTGCAGCCTGCCGCCATAGAAAACATAGCTTGCTTTTGCTTGAAGAAAGCCCCGGCATCCGCCCGCCTGGGCAGCATGGAAAGACCCTCCGGACACCAATGAGAGATTGCCCGGCGCGAACTATTCCGACCGCTTGGGGTAAACCGTCGCCGGATCGACCATCCGCTGGGCCGCCAGTTCGAACTCGTTGTCAGCGCGGCGGCGGAAAAAGCAACTGCGGTAGCCTTCGTGGCAGGCCGGACCGGTTTGCCGAACTTTGAGCAAAATGGTGTCGGCGTCGCAATCGACAAAAATCGCTTCGACTTGCTGCGTGTGGCCGCTTTGTTCCCCCTTTCGCCACAGCCGGCCGCGGGAACGGCTGAAGTACACCGCCTGGCCGGTGGCCACGGTCTCGGCGTAACTTTCGGCGTTCATCCAAGCCAGCATCAGCACTTCGCCCGTGTCGGCATCCTGCGCAATGGCCGGTAGCAGGCCATCGTTTTTGGAAAAGTCGGGAATGTTGGTTGTCGGTTCAGTCATAAATGGGGCGCCATGATAAATGTACGACCAGCATATCCGACGAAGGGTTCACCGGCCAGCATGCCGGATATACTATGAACGCTCCGATTACTTTGCACCACCTGCCATAGACGTATTCCGTAGAAACTTGTTCCATTAGACATGTTGTCTTTACCCATGTTCGACCCTACTGAACTCGGCCCGCCCGACCGCACTGCATGGGATGAAAAACTGGTCGAGCGGCTGTCGAGCATGACGGCTTATGACGCCGACGAAATGCTGGGTTACATTGCCGAGCAAAGCTCCCGCCAGGGTTTGGATTACATCAAAGACAGCGGCGAGCGAATTATCATCCCGCTGTCACCGGCGCCGGTGCGATTCACCGCGCGGCAAGTGAAAGCCCTGCGGCAAGCATTCAAGCAGTTGGCAGCCGCGGTCGCCAAAGTGGCCGCCGCCTGGCTCGACACACCCCTTCTGCAACAGGTGTTGCCGCTGGAGCCCTACGAGGCCGATTGGCTGCGGCTGGCACATCAAGCCCCGGAAAATCCTGCGGCCCAAATTTTCCATCGCTGGGATTTCGCCATGAACGCCGCCGGCGATCCGGAGGCGGCGCACTTCAAATTGTTTGAAGTGAATTCCGTCGATGTGGGCGGCATTCATTATGCAGGCGCGGGCGACAACGTGATGAGCGGCGTGTTGATGTTGCTGGGCGCGCCCAACGTCTGGAGTTCGCCCCAAAGCTGCGGCGCTGATCCGCGGCTGATTTTAATGACCGCGCTCATGTTCCATCCGTCGGCCCAGGCAGTCAAAGGCCAGCGCAAGTTGCGGGTGGCGATTGCCGAAAATCAAGATTTCACCACTGGCATTACCGAGGCCGAGTCGATTCGCAAATTTCTGCGCAAGCGGTTCATCAAATGCGAATGTGTCGATGCCCGCCGATTCGAAACGCATCCGCAATATGGCGTGGCCTACCGCGGCAAGCCCGTCGATGTGGTTTACCGCAACATCGAGCTGCGCGATCTGCACGACCTGGAAACTGCGGGCGGCGATTTGTCCGGTTTGCGCGCCGCCGCTCAGTCGGGCAAATTACTCTCGTCGCCGTTTGGCGAGCTGGATCACAAAAGCCTGTGGGAAGCGCTCGGCTCCGAAGAATTTGCCGGGCTGTTCATCGCGGAAGAAAATCGCTTGATCGCCCAGCATGTCCCCTGGACTCGGCTGTTGCGGGGCCGCATGACACACGATCCGGGCGGCAAATTCGTCGATTTGCCCGATTACGTGCGCCGAAATCGCACGGCCCTGGTGATGAAGCCCAACCGCAGTTGCGGCGGGCAAGGCGTGACCATCGGCCGCATCACTTCGGCCGCTGATTGGGACCGAACGCTCGATGCGGCAATTAACTCCCCCGACACGTGGGTAGCGCAGCAATATATTCCCATCCCCCGGCGGATCACTTGCCGCGTGACCGAAGACGGCCGCTTCGAACCCGACGAAGTGTTTGCTGTGTATGGCGGCTACCATTCGATCGGCGGCATCGGCTTCGTCGGCCGTGTCAGTCACAATCCCGTGGTCAACGTGATGCAAGGCGGCGGCCTGCTGGCCGTGATGGGAAAAATGCCGCGTGGTAAATGAGATGCGGGGTAAATAAGACGCTGTGCAAAAGAGATCTGTCGCTCTCCACGCGCCGGCATGGTGAATCGGATTTTGCTGAGTGCGGCGCATCCGCCACTTGGCAGTGAGTTCAGCCTGCGTAAAATGCAGGATTCACACCGCCACACATTTTTAGAGTGCATCTCATGTCCACATCGCTTGCCACGTTGATTGATTTGGCGTTATTGCACCCCACGCTCACCGATAAAGAACTGCATGCCGGCTGCGAAAAGGCCAAACAGCTGAACGTCGCCAGCGTGTGCATTAAGCCCTACGCTGTGAAGTTGGCTGCCGACCGGCTGCGGGGTTCTAGCGTGGCGGTGGGCACCGTCATCGGCTTTCCGCACGGCAGCAACGCGCCGGAAATTAAAGCGGCCGAAGCCAAGCTGGCCTGCCAGCAAGGCGCGACCGAACTCGACATGGTCGTGAACGTGGGCAAAGTGATGAGCGAAGACTGGGATTACGTGGAGCGCGACATCAAAGCGGTGCTCGACGTGGCCCGGCAGCACAAAGCCGTGCTGAAAGTGATTTTCGAAAACGATTTTCTCACGAAGGACGAGTGGAAAATCAAGCTGTGCGAAATTTGCGGCAAGCTGGGTGTCGATTTTGTGAAAACCTCGACCGGCTTCGGTTTCGTCAAGCAATCCAGCGGTGATTACAACTACAAAGGCGCGACCGAAAAAGACGTGGCCCTGATGCGCAAGCATTCGCCGCCGAACGTGGGCATTAAAGCGGCCGGCGGCGTGCGCACCCAGGCCGAAGCGCTGAAGATGCAAGAACTCGGCTGCACGCGCTTGGGTACAAGCGCGCCGGAACCGATTATCGGCGGCGGCAAATCAACGGGTACGGGATATTGAGCAATGCAGAAGGCAGAAAGCAGAAGGCAGAATAATGCCGAATGATCGTTGGGCAGATTTGAAAGCGCGAACCAAGGAATTTGCATTGAGGATTATGCGACTCGTTCGGGCTTTGCCCAGTTCGCTTGAGGGGCGGCGGATTGGCGATCAGCTGCTGCGTGCGGGAATGGGAGTGGGTGCAAATTTTCGTGAAGCAACCCGTGCACGCAGCGGTGTGAATTCGCTGCCAAAGTGAACATCGCTTTAATGGAGTTGGAGGAAGTGTCCTATTGGTTCGAATTATTGCGCGATGGCGAGATTGTCGCAGTCGAAAAACTAGCCTCCCTAATGGCCGAGACAGAAGAGCTAAAAGCGATTTTCGTCACCATCATCAAAAACGCCAAGGAAGAATAAATCTTCTGCCTTCTGCCTTCTGCTTTTTTATATGCTCCACCAACTCCCCAAAATCGCCGACGCCTCAGCGTTCATCCACTCGCGCTGGCCCCAAAAACCGCGGGCCGGCATCATCCTCGGCACCGGCCTGGGCGATTTGGCCACCGCCATTGAAAATCCCACCATCATTCCCTACGCGGAAATTCCCCACTTCCCACGCTCCACCGCCATCGGCCACAAAGGGCAACTGGTTTGCGGCACGCTGGCCGGTTTGCCCGTCGTGGCCATGCAAGGCCGCTTTCATTTTTACGAAGGCTATCCCATGTGGCACATCACGCTGCCGGTTCGCGTGATGAAATCCCTGGGCATCGACCTGCTCATCGTCTCCAACGCCAGCGGTGGACTCAATCCGCAATATCGCTCCGGCGACGTGATGGTAATGGAAGACCACATCAACCTGATGTGGGGCAATCCGCTGATCGGCATTAACGAAGATTCACTCGGCCCGCGCTTTCCAGACATGTGCGCGCCCTACGACCGCACGCTCATCAACCGGGCGTTGGAAATCTCCCGCCGCGAAAACTTTGTCGCTCATTGCGGCACGTACGTGGCGGTGACCGGCCCGAATTACGAAACCCGGGCCGAGCAGCGGTTCGTCCGTAAAATCGGCGGCGACGTCGTCGGCATGTCGACGGTCCCGGAAGCGATCGTCGCCGTCCACGCCGGACTGCGAGTTCTGGCTCTTTCGACTGTCACCAACGAATGCCGGCCCGACGAGCCGAATCCCAAACCGACTACCGGCGAAGAAGTCGTCGCCATCGGCGCCGCCGCCGCCCACAAAGTCCGCACCATCGTGCTGGGCATTTTAGCCGAAGAAGCAAAAACCAGATGAACCGCAGAGACGCGGAGACGCAGAGGAGTCGAAAAACAAGTAAACGCAGATAAACGCGGATGAAAAGGATGGACACAGATCGGCAAAAGGAAGTTTTCTGATTGGAGTGAGTTTATTCCACTCTGGTGATTTCTTTGATTTTCAATTTGCCCTATCCGCGAAATCCGTGTTCATCTCCTTTCATCCGTGGTTAGTCTTATGCCTTATTTACTGTCCTCTCTGTGCCTCCGCGTCTCCGCGATTCAATTTCATTTGAAAGAAACTGCATGAATCCTGTTGCCGTGATCATGAAAAAGCGTGACGGTGGTACGCTCACTACCGATGAAATTTCGCAATTCATGGGCGGGTTCGTCCGGGGCGAAGTGCCGGAATATCAAATGTCGGCCCTGGCGATGGCGATTTTTTTCCGTGGCATGGATGCGGCCGAAACCGCCGCGCTGGTCGACGTCATGCTGCAATCGGGCGCTACGCTCCAGTGGCCCGCGAGTTTGGGCACCATGGTCGACAAGCATTCCACCGGCGGCATCGGCGATAAAACTTCGCTGGTCATCGCGCCGCTGTTGGCCTGTTGCGGGCTGAAGGTGCCGATGATTTCCGGCCGCGGCCTGGGGGCGACCGGCGGCACGCTCGACAAGTTGGAATCGATTCCCGGCTTCCGCACGAATTTGAACGACAAGGAAATTCACACGGTGGTCGAAAAAGTTGGCTGCGTCATCACCGGCGCCACGGCCGATTTGGTCCCCGCCGACCGCAAGCTGTACGCCCTGCGAGATGTCAGCGGCACGGTGCCCAGCATCCCGCTGATTTGCGCGAGCATCATGAGCAAAAAAATGGCCGAGGGCTTGAACGCCTTGGTGCTCGACGTGAAATGGGGCAGCGGCGCGTTCATGCGGAAGCAGGAAGACGCCAAAACGCTGGCTCAGGCGATGGTCGCCACCGGCCAGCGAATGAACGTACGCACCACGGCCTTGCTGACCGACATGAATCAACCGCACGGCCGCATGGCAGGCAACGCCGTGGAAGTGGACGAAAGCGTGGCCACGCTGCAAGGCAAGGGCCCGGCCGATTTGGTCGAACTGTGCTTCGCACTGACCGCCGAGCTGCTCATTTCGACGGGCCTGGAAAAAACCGCCGCCGCCGCCAAAAAACGGCTGCAAGGTTTGATCGATTCCGGCGCGGCCCTGGAAAAATTCCGCGAAATGGTGGCGGCCCAAGGCGGAAATCTCGATGCCAAGCGTCCGATTGCTCCGGCCTGCGAAGTCACTGCCTCCCGCGCCGGTTACATTGCCGCCATGAACGTGGAGCAATTGGGCTTTGCGATTATCGAACTCGGCGGCGGCCGCCAAAAACTCGGCGACAAACTCGATTTCTCCACCGGCCTGGAAATGCTGGTACGCCTGGGCGACAAAGTCGACCGCGGCCAACCGCTGGTGCGCGTCTTCGCCCCGCCCGCCAAAGCCGAAACGGCCAAAAAAATGATCGCCGCCGCGATCAGCATTTCCGGCCAGCCGGTTACTCCTCCACCGCTGATTGTCGAGCGAATTATTGCGAGTTAGAAGCAGCATCGGACTCAATGACCGCGCCGAGTTTGTTTCCCCAATGAACCATGATGCGTGCTTTTTTGCGCGTAACAGTGTGTTTGGGCGGCACGCCAAGAACCTGCCCGAAGAATTGTCGCAAAAACCGTTTTCCGCTCTCGTTGTTAGGTATTGATCGAAGTTCGATGTTAACTGGCTCAAATTCCGTGCTTTTGCGCACATTCCGATAAAGATCGTCGAGATACTCGCATTCTCCATCTCGCACGATGTTGTCGTCAAGAAATATGGAGATCGAATCTGTGCAAATGAGCTCGAACTGACCTTCTAGCGCATCGGTGAGCGTAAGATGTTGTCGGACGACAACAGGGCATTTTGAAATGATCTTGTTGGGATTGTCTGCTAGGGCCTCAATGGTTTTGTAGACACGTTCACGGTCAGTTCCACGTTCAAGCAGCACCAAGCTGTAGCCATCGACAGCAGGCGGCGCAAGCTTATCGGGCGGACTTTTCTGCAACTGCGCTTTAGTCTGCGTATCTAACCAATTTATTGCATCAAGTGGTTCGTGAAATCCCATGGAAATGACCGCCAATTATCGCTACCGGCCATTGGACGAGGATACTTCCAGCTCCGACATCAGCAGCAAATCGAGTACGCTATAACTTTCATCGCGCTGGAATACGACCACCGTTCGGCCTGAGGGAGATTGCGCGACAAAATCGGGATGAGCAACATCAAAGCTTCGGCCATCGACCATGCGAATGGTAAACGGCCGAAACGGTTGCCAATGCAGTGTCGCTTTGAATTGCTCAGACGTCATGCTCAAATTATAACGCTGTCGGGTGGTATTGCCCAGCAAAAAACGGATCTGCTGGGTGCCATGCCCACGGTTCGACGTGGGCATGGACAAGCTGGAAAATCATGGCCACCCCGGGCAGTGGCCATGGCACCTGACGCGAGAATAATAACCGGTCTGGCCTGATTTGGAAAATGTAGTGGCGTCTATCGTCAGACGCTGAGAGACTTCCCTACCGCAACGGCTGAGGACAGCCGTCGCTACATTAATTTCCGTCCAATTTAGGCCACGGCTAGCCGGATTCGGGGCTCTTTCCAAGTGTAGGTTGTTTACCGGGCGTGCAAGAATACTAACCGCTTAAGACACCCGGAAAAGCGAGAATGTTCAGCCGATTATTTCGCCAGGATGTAGTTCGCGATTTGCGTGACCACTTCCTGCTCGTTGCCGTTGAAGCCGTGATGGGCCCAGGCTTCGCAGGGGTCTCCACGGGTTTGGCCGCCGCTGATGGGAATCAACTGTTTTTTCGGGGCGGCGGTGAATTGGGCCAGCAGCGCCGCAACGTTGCTGTAGGGACATTTGCTGCAGCCGTCTTCCGTGTGATGGATGATGAGCACGGGAATGCGCACGCGGTTCAGGGCCATGCTGGGCACGGCGGCTTCCTTGTTGTCGTTGAGAATGGTCGAAGTGAGCACCAGGCCGTCAGGCGCGTCGCCGCCGGTGAGCGACGTCGCCACATACGCCGCCGATTGAGTGCCGCGGCTGGTGGCGACTAGCCACACTGGCAGCTTGTACTGCTTTTTTACCCAGGCAATCACCGCCTTCATGTCGGCCACGTTTTGCGGCGTGACGCGAAAGCCAATCAGAAACGGCGCAGCCTGCCGATCCGACGGGGCATCGACCAGCACCGTGACGAAACCTTGATCGACAAACATCTGCCGGCTGCGAACTAGAAAATTGCCCGCCAGCGTGGTGATGGCGCCCGAGGGCGTCAGTTGCAGCCCGCCATTTCCGCCGGCCAGCAAAATAACCGCCGCCTTGGGGTCTTTGGGGGCAAGAACCAGCACGCGATCGGTCACATCGGGGCGCGTGGGTAAATCGTAGGCTTTGGGTGCGACTGGCGCCGGCGATGGCGCGGCTGCTGGGGCAGCAGGAGCGGGATTCGTAGCGCCAGCAGAAGCCGTTCCCGATTTAGGCACGTTTTGTCCGTACAATGGGCTCACGCAAATCAATAACAGCACGCCGCAGACAGTTAAAATTCTTGACATCGGCGCTCTCCCTCAATATTTGGCCGCGACAAACGATTCATTTTCCGCCGGTTGAGTAAGTTTATCACCCGTGTTATACAACAGGAACCATGCCCCTAGGCAAGCTAACTCCCGAGCAACGCCAAAAATTGGTTCAAGCGGCCTGCGATATCCGCCGCAACGCTCACGCTCCATACTCAAAGTTTCACGTGGGAGCCGCACTGCTGACGGCCTCGGGGAAAATCTACACCGGCTGTAATGTGGAAAACGCATCGTATGGGCTGACCATTTGTGCCGAGCGGAACGCCGTGTTCACCACGATTGCCGCGGGGGAAGGAAAAGCCGGACCGGAAAACAACTGGCTTGCCATGGCTGTGGCCACGCCGGGCGGACATTCACCCTGCGGGGCCTGCCGGCAAGTGCTGGTGGAATTCGCTCCGGAATTGCCGATTCTGCTGGTCGACTCCGACCAGCCAGAGTCCCCCCAGGGAGTGAAGGAGACCAACATGCAAACCCTTCTTCCGGGGCGGTTCATATTTTCGACGTAAGCGGTTTTCGCTTACCCCGTGGTGAAGCGGCGGCCGGGAAGTTATTATCGTGTGATTCTGCTCATCTTCGATTTCTTCATTCGCAGACCGATTGGATAGGTTCATTCGCATGCAGCCTCCGCCGTCATTGGAAACGCCCGTTGAACCGCACGATGCCCCGCCGCCGGCGGAAGTTTACAAGCCGACGCCGTTAAGCTGGCGAATGGCGATTGGAGCGGTGATTGCGGCGATAGGATTGGCGGCTTACTGGCAACAGGACGTGATTGGTTATAAAGGCCAGGCAGTGGCCGGAGTGCTCTTTTTTTTCGGCCTGGTAGCGATGTTCTCCGCGAATTTGCGAGCGGTGAACTGGCACACGATTATTTGGGGAATGGCGCTGCAGCTTGCGCTGGCTCTGTTGGTTCTGGGAAAGGACAAAACGTATTTTTACACGGCCGTTGTTTGTTTTGTTGGCATTGTGCTGGCGGTGCTATGGATTCACATCGTGCCGGTGCTGCGCGGCGAAACATTGCGCTTGCCCGGCTTCATTGGTGGGCTGGCTGTGATTGCAATCGCATACTGGATATTTTTCATCAAAGGCGTGCATGCAGCATTCGACGACGCAGGTGGATATGTAGGGGCTTTCATTGATTTTTCCGATAAGGGGGCACAATTCGTATTCGGCAACCTGGCCAAGCCCGGCGACATGGCCAAGGTTTTTGGCAACGATTTTATTTTTTGTTTTGCGTTCAAAGCGCTGCCGCCGATCATTTTCGTCTCCGCGTTTTTTACGGTGCTGTACCACTTTGGGGTGCTCCAGTGGTGCGTGCGAATGTTGGCCTTGGTGATGGTTCACTTAATGCGCACCAGCGGAGCCGAAACGCTTTCGGTTGCCGCCAACGTGTTCATGGGACAGACCGAAGCGCCGCTGATCGTGAAGCCCTACGTGCCGCGGATGACGAATTCCGAATTGTTTGTGCTGATGGCCAGCGGCATGGCGCACATTTCCGGCGGCATGATGGTAGTGTACATCAGTTATGGCGCCAATCCTGTCGCGGTGTTGACCACCTGCGTCATGGCCTGTCCCTGCAGCTTGTATTTGTCAAAATTGTTCCTGCCAGAAGTGAGCAAAACGGAAACCGGTGGGAGCGTACACACCAAGAAAGAAAAATCCCCTTATGTCAACGCGGTGGATGCGGCCGCGACTGGCACGACCGACGGTTTGAGTTTGGCGCTGAACGTGGGCGCGATGTTGATTGCCTTCATCGCCTTCGTGGCGCTGTTTGACGCGTTGCTGGGTGGGATTGGACCGGCGCTTGTGAAATGGCACATTCTGGCGTCCGACCAGGTGCCGGCGTGGATGAGCGATTTATCGCTGGGAAAAGTGTTCGGCTGGATATTTTCTCCAGTCGCTTTTTTGATGGGCGTGGCCAAGGAAGACATGGCCAAAGTGGGCAGCTTGCTGGGCTCTAAACTTTCGATCAATGAGCACTTCGCCTATCTGCAAATGCGGCAAATGCTCCCCAAAACCGATCCCACGACCGGTGTTATGACGCCCGGGTTGATCAGCCAGCGATCATTCATGCTTACCGCTTTCGCATTGACCGGATTTGCAAATTTTTCGTCGGTTGGAATTCAGTTGGGAGGCATTGGGTCCATTGCCCCCAACCGGCGGCACGATTTGGCCCGCTTGGGCATGCGGGCGCTGTTTGTCGGCTTTACGGCGACGCTGCTCAACGCATCGATCGCCGGGATTTTATTGCCCGACGTCGTGGAGACACCGCCGGCCGCCACCGCCCCGGATTCGACTTCGCCGGCTGCGACAACCTCGCCCAGCACATCAACAAACACAAACTCCGGCCAGCAAACTGGCACAACATCCGCTCCCGCAGCCACCGCGGCAACAAAGGGCGCCAGCGACAAGGCTCCGCCGGCGAATCCATCGGCTAGCAAATCGGCCCCGAGTAGCGCGGCGGCGAGTTCCGCAACATCGGGTGCGTCTTCATCGGCGGCGACGGATAAGAAGCCGATGGACAAAACGCCGGCAGGCAAGAAATGAGCGGCCAGGGTCGGGGGGTTATCGACGTTGGACGCCCTGGGATTGCTGGGCGGCGGTCAATTGCTCCAGCAGCGCCGGCGAGGCGTGATTGAGCACAATGATTTCGCTCTCCGCCTGTGCGTTTCCTTGTGGCCGTACTATGCACACCACATCCGCCCCTTGGGTTTCGTGGCGAATGGCGTCCAGCGCGGCTTTTTCATCAGGCGATAACTGCTGACCGCTGCGATCCGCAAGTCCCGCTGCCGGCGCAGCGTTACGATCGGAAAGTGCCGTTGTGGTTACTCCTACGGGCTGCAATTGATTGGCCGGCTGCAGTTGACGATCGAACATTACATTACCGCCGTTTGTCAACCGGTTGCCGCCATCCTGAGTTTGGCTGTCCAGTTGCGTCGTTTCGATGGCGCGTGGCGGCTGTGGGCGGCCATTGGAAGCCACTTGTCCGCTGGCCGCCGGCTCTCGATAGACAAATGACAATCCAACGTGATCTAACTCTTCGCACAAGGCGGGCAAGGCGGTAAATAACCCTTCGCTGGCTTCGGGATCGGCAGCGTAGCACACGCCCACAACCCAACCCTCGGGCGTGAACAACCCACCGCCGCTGCGTCCCTGCACGGGTTGAAACGCCACTTGCAAATTGGCGGCGCCGACATAACGGTTGATGGAAGTCACGTGGGTTTCCTTGGCCGTGGCGTCGGCCCCACCATCGCAGCCCATGCTGATCACCTTATCGCCCGTACGCACCATATATCCGGGCGGGGCCAACCGAGCGGCCGTTACCGGGTAGCGCGTGGCAATGCGAATCAAACCGACTTCCGATTTCAGATCGTAATCGACCAATTTTCCAGGCACGCCTTGCGGCGCTTCGGGACCGAACAGGTCGACCCAAATTTTTCCGTTTTTGGCCGCCTCGCGGAACATGTGGCCGCAGGTGATAATCAGCGCTTCGCCGCTGCGGGCGTCGACGATGGTTCCGGAGCCGCGAGAGATTCCGGTTTCATCTTCAATTCTCAGCCGCACGCTGGCCCGCAAGAGCGGTTCATACGCGTCTGGAACGCTTGTTCCGTCGGCAGTCGACCGATTGTGTAGAGTGGAGGACTGATTTTCAAAATCATCAGTGTGTCCTGCGTCGCGCGGGTCGTGCCCCGGGAAATCATCGCCCCGGGCAAACGTGTCGGGGTGCGAGCGGAAACGACTGCCGAAAAATCCGTTTTGGTCCGGCGATGAAGGCTGCGTCGGCGGAAACGGAATGCCACCGCCGGAGAGTAGGCCAATGCCTCCGGGCGATTGTCCGCGAGAAGCATTCACCTGCGGCCCAACTCCGTTGCGGCTGAACATGGCTTCCAGGCGGCTACGATCGGTAACGCCCACCACGCGATCCACCTCACGCCCGTGGACGACCATCACAAAGCAAGGAATGCCGGTCACGCCAAAGCGATTGGCCAGTTCGCGCTCCTGGTCGATGTTGACGCGGCGCACCGGGTAGCCTGCGGCCAAAATTGAACCGACGACCGGGTCCATTTGCCGGCAGGGTCCACACCAATCGGCGCGGAAATCCAACAGCAGGGTGTCCTCGTTGGCCGCTGCGCCGCCGGAGGGAGCATAGTCTGAGTGGGTTGGTTGGATATTGCCAAGTGGCGCCAGTTCAAAATTATCAGCTTGTGTCCGTTGGGAATCGCCGGGAGCGGCCAGCGAAATCATTGCCGCCGCAAGATATGCAAAATTCATGCGCTCCCTCCTTGGATCGCAATGGTGATCCCCAGGGAGCGCAAACCAATCGCCGCGGCCCGCATCCGCCTGAAGCCAGCTTCCTTGCCGACCGCTGATGTGTTTCAACCGGTCCGCCTTTGCCGGCGGTGTTGCCATCAGAACAGGCTGACACGGCTGTCGTGCCGCGAACCCGACGCCCTTCCCTGGAGTCTGGGAGGTGGAATGATCGTAGACCCGCCGCGTTGCCACAAGCCCAAACGTCGTGAATTTCCAACGCAAGCCCAGCTTGGAAATTAGCGGCATAAAATTCCCCATTCCGTGGCGGGCCACATCTGTCCTACAATGTCGGGCTTAACATTCCGCCCGTGCCAGCAGGCTCGCCCAAGTTTACATGACCGCCCGTCAAATTCTCGTTACCGCCGCACTGCCGTATGCCAACGGGCCGATTCATTTGGGCCACTTGGTCGAGTATATCCAAACCGATATTTGGGTGCGGTTCCAAAAACTGCGCGGCCACCGTTGCATTTACATCTGTGCCGACGACACGCATGGCACGGCCATCATGATCCGTGCCCGGCAAGAAGGCCGCAGCGAAGAAGCTTTGATTGCGGACATGCGCGAGCAGCATTTGCGCGATTTCACCGGTTTTCACGTCGAGTTTGACAATTACGGCAGCACCAACAGCCCGGAAAACCGCCGGCTGTGCGGTGAAATTTGGTCCGCGATTCGGGCCGCCGACATGGTGCGCGAGCGTGAGGTGACGCAGCTTTACGATCCGCAGGCCAAGACTTTTCTGGCAGATCGATTTGTGAAAGGCACGTGCCCACGCTGCAAATCGCCCGATCAATATGGCGACACGTGCGACAATTGCGGCTCGACGTACAGTCCCAGCGATTTAATTAACCCCGTCAGCACGCTCTCCGGGGCCAAGCCGGAATTGCGAAGCGCCAAGCATTTGTTTATCGAACTGGAAAAGCTGCACGAGTTTTTAGCCGGTTGGGCGAAAGGGGACGATCCGCACGCGCCGCTGCAGTCGGAAGTCGCCAATTATTTGAAGGGGCATTTTCTCAACGAGCCGCTGCGCGATTGGGATGTATCCCGCCCCGCGCCATATTTCGGCTTCGAAATTCCCGACAGCCCAGGCAATTATTGGTACGTCTGGTTCGACGCGCCGATCGGTTACATGGCATCGCTCACCGAGTGGTGCCAAAAAAACGGCGAGAAGTTTGAAACGTGGTGGCCGCGCAGTGCAAATTCACGTGATGTGAATTCGTTTAGCCGCGACGCGAAGTCTGCGGAGCGGAGCGCTAATCCGGCGTCCGCTCCCGAAATCCACCACTTCATCGGCAAAGACATCACGTACTTTCATACGCTGTTTTGGCCCGGCATGCTCAAAACGGCCGGTTTCCAACTGCCAACCAAAGTACACATCCACGGCTTTCTCACCGTCGGCGGCGAGAAAATGTCGAAGAGCAAGGGGACGTTCATCCAAGCGTCGACTTACTTGAAGCATTTGAATCCCGCGTATTTGCGCTACTACTACGCCAGCAAACTCAGCCCGCGTGTTGACGATTTGGATTTGAATCCCGATGAGTTTGTGACGAAGGTGAATTCCGATCTCGTCGGCAAGGTCGTCAACCTCGCCAGCCGCACGGCGCGGTTTGTAGAAGAGACGGGTTTGTCCACAAATTTTCATGGTTCCAAAATTCTGCGTACGGAAGCAAGCAGCGACTCCGTGCATACAGGCCTCAGGTATATTCGGAGTGCAGCGGAAGACGGTGAACTTATCGCAAAAGCTTATGAAGAGTGCGATTATAACAAAGCGATGAGACACATTATGCTACTCGCCGACAACGCGAACAGTTTTGTTGACAAGGAGGCGCCTTGGGAAATCGCCAAGCGAATCAAAAATGGTCAGGAATTGGAGTTGAACAAGCGTAATCTTCAAGATGTTTGCACTGTCGCGCTCAATTTGTTCCGCCAACTCACTATTTATCTCGCGCCGGTGTTGCCGGAATTGGCAAAGCAAGCCGGCGAGCTGTTGAATGATCCAATCACACATTGGGATCAGGCCGGAAAACCGCTGGTCGGTACGCGCGTCAATAAATTCAAACCTCTGCTCACCCGAGTCGAACCCGCACAGGTGCATGCCATGATTGAAGAAAGTAAAGAAGCCGCGCCCGTGAAAGCCGCATCCGCTTCACCCGGCGTGGCCGCCGGGGCTAATATCTCGCCCCTCGCCCCTCAACCCTCGCCTCTTTCCAGCGACGGGCCTGAAGCGCTGGCCGCAGAGCCACTCGCTCCGGAATGCAGCATCGACGATTTCACAAAAGTTGATTTGCGTGTGGCCCGCATTCTTACTGCCGAAGAAGTGCCTGACGCTCGCAAACTGCTCAAGCTCACGCTCAGTCTCGGCGGCGACGTGCGAAAAACCGTGTTCGCAGGCATTAAAAAAGCGTACCCACAGCCGGAAAAACTCGTTGGCCGGCTGGTTATCTGCGTGGCCAATTTACAGCCGCGGCAAATGAAGTTCGGCCTCAGTGAAGGCATGGTCACGGCCGCCGGTGGCGGCGGCGACGAAGTGTTTTTGCTTTCGCCCGACAGCGGCGCCAAACCCGGCCAGCGCGTGCATTGAAACATTGGCGGTTTATTATTTACCCCCCGGTGAGTCACCGGGGGGTAAATACATATAATGCGCACATGAAAAATTCCGAAATTGCCGCCGCGTTCGATCTGGTCGCCGACATTCTGGAATTTCAAAACGCCAATCCATTTCGGGTGCGGGCATATCGCAATGCTTCGCGCACCATTGGCGACTTGGCCGAGCCGCTGGAAAAAATCGCCGCGGATGCCAACCGCAAGCTGACTGACATTGCGGGCATCGGCGCGGACCTGGCCGAAAAAATCAAGGTGATGCTCGCCACCGGCTCGCTGCCGATGCTGGTGGAATTGCAGGCCCAGGTGCCGCAAAGCGTGTTGGCACTGCTGCGGATTCCCGGCCTCGGGCCGAAAAAAGCGGCGCTGTTGCACAAAGAATTGGGCATCAAAACGCTGGAAGAATTAAAAGCCGCCTGCGAAGCGCAAAAAGTACGTGCGCTGAAGGGCTTTGGCGAAAAGACCGAGGCGACCATTCTGGCCGGCCTGGCGTTCGCCGCCTCGCCGGAAGTGGAACGCATGTACTGGGCCGAAGCCGATACTTATGCCCAAGCCCTGGTGGAGCATTTACGGGCCGCTAAAAGCGTGAAGCAAATTGAGCTGGCCGGCAGCTACCGCCGCGGGCGGGAAACCATCGGCGATTTGGACGTGCTGGTCGAAAGCCGCGACGTGCAGGAAGTGATGGACCGACTGGCCACGTTCGAGGGCATCGACACCGTGCTGGGCCGCGGCGAAACCAAAATGTCGGTCCGCCTCGCCAACGGTCTGCAAATCGACATGCGAATTGTGGAAGCGAAATCGTACGGCGCCGCCCTTGTATATTTCACCGGTTCCAAAGCCCACAACGTGGTGCTGCGCGGCATGGCGAAAGACCGTGGATTGAAAATCAACGAATACGGCGTGTTCAAGATGGAAGCGCCGCCGGAGAAGAACAAAAAGAAGGCCAGCAAACCCGCGAAGGAAGACGCTGATGAAGCAGCCGAGGGCATTTACATCGCCGGGCGTACGGAAAAAGATGTTTACGCCACCCTCGATTTGCCCTGGATTCCGCCCGAGCTGCGCGAAGATCGTTGGGAATTCGCATGGGCCGAGGAAAACAAATTGCCCAAGCTGATCGAGCTGGACGACATGGTCGGCGACCTGCACATGCACACCGATGCGTCGGACGGCAAAGCCACACTGGAGGAGATGGTGGCCGCGGCCCAAGCGCTGGGCCTGAAATACATCGCCATTACCGATCATTCACCGCGCGTCACCGTGGCCAACGGTTTGAACGCCGATCGGCTGAAAAAACAGTGGGACAAAATCGACAAGTTGAACGAAAAGCTCCGCGGCTTTACCGTGCTTAAAGGTGTGGAAGTCGACATTTTGGAAAAGGGCCCGCTCGATTTGGATAATAAGTGCCTTAGCGGCGCGGATTGGGTCGTGGCCAGCGTTCACTTCGGCCAGAATCAGCCGCGCGAGCAAATCACCAAGCGGATTGTCGATGCCCTGGCTAACCCCAATGTGTGTGCCATCGCGCACCCGACAGGCCGGATCATCAACCGCCGCAAGCCTTACGAAGTCGATTTGGAAGCGGTCTACGAGGCGGCGCTTGAGCACCACAAAATTTTGGAGTTGAATAGCAATCCCGCCCGGCTCGATTTGGACGACATCCACTGCGCCGCCTGCCGCGAGCGCGGCATTCCAGTGGTGATTTCGACCGACGCCCATAGCGTGGCGGGGTTGAACGTGATGCGGTTCGGCATTTTGCAGGCTCGTCGGGCAGGTTTGACGAAAGCCGACGTGGCCAACACGCGGCCGTGGAAAGAAGTGAAAAAACTGCTGGGGCGGAAGTGACGGCAGCGCTAAACCGCAAGCGGTGGATGATGGCAAATCATTGGAACGTGGCCCCACCCGCTAGCGATTTAGCATGCGCCTTCTACCGCTCGAACCGGCCGAGCACTTCCAAGCGGTAGCCGGTGACTTGAAAACCGTCGCGGGCCAGCTTTTTTAGCAGTTGCGGATTGAGTTTTTGCAAGAGTTGCGGATCAAAGTCGAGCGGCAGATCGCGCACTTCGCCGGTGTTTAAATCGCGCAAGTGATAATGATCTTCGCCGCCGCAATCGTAGCGGGCCGAGCCGGGGCCGTTGGTTAGCTTGTTGGCCAATTGCGATTCGACCAGCGCTTCCAGCGCGTTGTAAACTGTCGCCAGGCTGATGTGGGGAATCCGCCGCCGCACGGCCTGATACACTTCGTCGGCGGTGGGATGATGGTGGGCTTGCTCCAGATACGTGTACACCGCGGCCCGTTGCGTGGTATAGCGGCAGCCGGCGGCGCGCAAGGCGGCGCGAACCTCGGCGGGAGTACGCATGGTCATTCTCGCGGGAGAAATCGCACGTTTTTTGGACGGGGTAGACATCACTGCCACTATAGCGCGGCGGGCGGCAACGGTCAAGAAACGCCCGAACTGCGCGGCCTATGCCCTGCGCAGCGCAGGGGGTAAAATCGCCCATTCGAGGACAGGTTCAGGAGTGACTTCCGGCTAATCGCTTACTACAAATTACCAACCGCTAATCGCTTCCTTCACATGCCGCGCTACAATCACGCCACCATCGAGCCCAAGTGGCAGCAGTATTGGGAACAGAACCGCACGTTCGCCGCGCCGCGCATGCCGACGGGCGAAAAAATGTACGTGCTCGATATGTTCCCTTACCCCAGCGGCGACGGTTTGCACGTGGGGCATCCGGAAGGATACACGGCGACTGACATCGTATGCCGTTACCAGCGAATGCGCGGCAAAGCGGTGATGCACCCGATGGGCTTCGACAGCTTCGGCCTGCCTGCTGAAGAGCATGCCATTCGCACCAACACGCCGCCGCGGATCAGCACGGAAAAAAACATTGAGAACTTCCGCCGGCAATTGAAAATGCTCGGCTTCAGCTTCGATTGGCAGCGTGAACTGGCGACGACCGATCCGGATTATTTCCGCTGGACGCAATTCATTTTTCTGGTGTTGTTCGATACGTGGTTCGATGAGGATTTTCAATGGCAAGATTCCGCCGGCCACACTCATAACGGCAAAGGCCGGCCGATTAGCGAGCTGCCGATTCCAGCAGAAGTAAAAGGGGCCGGGGCCGAAGCGGTGCGGCGCTACCAGGATTCGCACCGCCTGGCTTATCAGCATGAAGCACCGGTCAACTGGTGCCCGGCCCTGGGCACGGTGCTGGCAAACGAGGAAGTTGTTGGCGGCGTGAGCGAAGTCGGCGGACATCCGGTCGTGCGGCTGCCGCTGCGGCAGTGGATGCTGCACATTACCGCCTACGCCGACCGGCTGGAAAAGGATTTGGAACTGGTCGATTGGCCTGCCAGCATTAAAAAACTGCAAAGCGATTGGATCGGCCGCAGCACCGGCGCGGAAGTTGATTTTTATGTTGGAAATGCAGAAGGCAGAAAGCAGAAGGCAGAAAACGAACAAAAGTCAGAGAGCCGCGACCGTGAGGGAGTGGAAGCGGCTTTTGAAGACTGGAAATCTCACCGGGCCAAAGCCGGCTTTCCGCCCCAAGCGCCCGGCGATGTGCTTCGCATTTACACCACCCGGCCCGATACGTTGTTTGGTGCAACCTACATGGTCATCGCGCCGGAGCATCCGTTTGTCAATCGGCTGGCGATGCCGACACAAGCTGACGCCGTTCAAAAATACTGCGAGGCGGCGGCACGCAAAAGCGATTTGGATCGCACCGAACTTTCGAAAGAAAAAACGGGCGTGTTCACCGGCAGCTACGCCATTAACCCGGTGAATGGCCATCCCGTGCCGATTTGGGTGGCCGATTACGTGTTGATCAGTTATGGCACCGGCGCGATTATGGCTGTGCCGGCCCACGATGAACGCGATTTCGAATTCGCCAAAGCGTACCACCTGCCGATTGTTCCCGTCGTAAAACCGACCGGGCAAAAGGAAGCGGTGGCCGACGGCAGCGAGATGAAGGAAGCTTTTATCGGCGATGGCGAAGCGATCAATTCCGGTCACTACAATTATCTCTCGACACCGGAATTCAAACTGCGGATCATCGCTGATTTGGCCGCAGCGGGCCTGGGCATTGGCGCTGTCAATTACAAACTGCGCGATTGGTTATTTAGTCGCCAGCGCTTCTGGGGCGAGCCGTTTCCGATTTTGCACGAGCTCGACGATGCAGGATATCCAACGGGCTTGTTGCGCATCGTGCCGGCCAGTGAATTGCCCGTGAATCTGCCGGAGCTGGCCGATTTCAAACCGATCGGCGAGCCCAAGCCGCCGCTGGAAAAAGCGCCCGCCGAGTGGCTCTACCCTGTGATTGACGGCAAAAAATACAAACGTGAAACCAACACCATGCCGCAATGGGCCGGCTCGTGCTGGTACTATCTCCGCTTTCTCGACAACAAAAACGGCAAAGCGCTGATCGACCCGGCCGTGGAAAAAGCGTGGATGCCGGTTGATTTGTACATCGGCGGGGCCGAGCACGCCGTGCTGCATTTGCTCTATTCGCGGTTTTGGCACAAAGTGCTGTTCGACCGCGGTTATGTGAGCACGCAGGAGCCGTTCATGAAGCTCGTGAACCAGGGGATGATTTTGGGTGAACCGACTTTTGATGTTTACGTCAAATTGGATGATAACTCGAATTATACAAACGAGTTCGTGTCCGCTGGTCAAGCCGAATATGGAGTTGGCTATGGAATGAAAACGATTGCTAGAGACCAGGTTACGCTGCGGAGTGGCGTACCGTATTGGGTGCACGATGGAAAGGAGTATGAATTGACATCGCGCGCGGAGAAAATGTCTAAGTCTCGCGGCAACGTGGTCAATCCCGATCAGGTTGTGAAAGAATACGGTGCCGATTCGCTCCGTCTGTACGAAATGTTCATGGGCCCGCTGGAAGCCACTAAGCCGTGGAGCATGGCCGGGGTGAACGGCGTATTCGGATTTTTGGGGCGCGTGTGGCGGATGATTGTCGCCGATCAGGCGGAGGAAATGCAGCTTAACCCGGCGGTGCAAAATGTGCCGCCCACTCATGAGCAAAATCGTACGCTGCATAAAACCATCGCTGCGGTGACCAAAGATTTGGACCATCTGGAATTCAACACGGCCATTGCCCGGATGATGGAGTTCACGAATTTTTTCACCAAGGAAACGGTGCGGCCACAGGAAGCGATGGAAAAGCTGGTGCTAATTTTGTCGCCGTTTGCCCCGCACATTGCCGAAGAGCTGTGGCAAGCCCTGGGGCACACCAAGACACTGGCTTACGAACCGTGGCCCACGGTCGACCCGCGCTGGCTGCAAGAAGATACGGTCGAAGTGCCGGTGCAAATCAACGGCAAGCTGCGTGGCAAAATTACGGTGCCGGCCGGCGCTGCGGCCAGCGATCCGAAATTGCTGGAAGCCGCCGCCAAAGCCGATCCGAAAATCGCCGAGCTGCTGGCCGGGAAAACCATTATCAAAGTCGTCGCCGTGCCCGGGCGGTTGGTGAATTTTGTAATCAAAGGTTGATCGTGGCAGTGAGAGGCAGTTCAAATTTCAGGCACTCACTCATCGGGGCCGCCCATGCCCAAATCCATGCGATGTTTTCTGGTTACCAAGCGCGAAAACGGAGTTGTCGAACGCCGTCTGGCAACCGTGCCGCTGGATGATTTGCCCGCTGGCGAGGTGCTGGTGCGCGTGCAATACTCCTCGCTGAATTACAAAGACGCCCTGGCGGCCACGGGGCATGCGGGCGTGGTGAGCCGATTTCCGCACGTGCCGGGCATCGATGGAGCCGGCACGGTGGTGGAAAGCAACTCGCCGAAATTCCGCGCGGGCGACGAAGTGATTGTCACGAGTTTTGAACTGGGCGCGGCACGCTGGGGCGCGTATGCCGAGTTCATCCGCGTGCCGGCCGAGTGGGTCGTGCCGCTGCCCGCCGGATTAACGCTGCGGGAGAGCATGGTTTTGGGCACCGCTGGATTCACCGCGGCGCTGTGTGTTGAGGCAATCCAGCGGCAGGGCATTGGTCCGGAACGAGGCGATGTGGTGGTCACCGGCGCTAGCGGCGGCGTGGGCTCGTTGGCGGTGGCGATGTTGGCGCAAGCCGGCTTTCGTGTTTCGGCCGTGAGCGGAAAGCCGGCTGCAGCAGATTTGCTACGGCGACTGGGCGCGAAAGAAATTCTGCTCCGCGAAACGGTGACCGACACGTCCGGCAAGCCGTTGCTCAGAGCGCAGTGGGCGGCGGCCATCGACACCGTCGGCGGCACGGTTCTTTCCACGCTGCTGCGGTCGATGAAAGAACAAGGCTGTGTGACTGCCTGCGGATTGGTCGGCGGCACAGAATTGCCCATCACGGTGTATCCGTTCATTTTGCGGGGTGTGGTGTTGGCGGGCATTGATTCCGCTTGGTATCCGGCGGATAAACGGACCGCGCTGTGGGCGAAATTGGCCGGACTGTGGAAACCCGCGCAGCTCGATGAATTGTCGACCGAAGTGGCGCTGGCCGATTTGGAGCCGAAGATTGAAGACATTTTGGCCGGCCGCTCGGTAGGCCGCACTGTGGTGAAAATTTGATGATGTATGAAGTTTTCTCCCACACGGCTGATATCGGGCTGCGCATTCGTTCCGGCACGCTGGAAGAGTTATTCTGCGAGGCAGCGGCCGGATTGTTCTCGCTGATCGTGAGTAATCTCGACGAAGTTCAACCGCGGGACGAAGTCGTATTCTCGTTGCCTCGCCTCGACGGCGAAACCGATTATCTGCTATTCGACTGGATCAACGAATTGCTGTTCACCTTCGATTCCCGGCGGCTGGTGCTCTCGAAGTTTTCCGTGCAGATTTCGCAGGTCGGCTTGCAAGCGACGGCTTGGGGCGAGCCGCTCGATGCGACGCGGCACGGGCTGGATCACGAAGTGAAAGCCATCACGTATCACGGGCTAAAAGTCGTGCCCGAAGCCGGCGGCTGGCTGGCGGAAGTGATTGTGGATATTTGAAATCACCTGGCGGCCGATTTACACTCTTTTCCGCTTACCGTTTTGCCCGCAGCGTAATTTGCGATCCCTATCTCGGAGGCCGTTCGATGTTCAAACGCGTGAATTCGTTGATTGCGGAAAACATTCCCATGGTAGAACTGATGGCGGTGTTAATGCGGATCATCAGTTTCACACTTGTGGCGTGGATGGGACCTTCCAGCCCGTTTTTATTCGTCTGGTTTTTCAACACGACCGACGCCATTTTGCTCATCTGGTGCGCGCTGCTTCGCAAACATCAGGCGTACATTGTGCTCAACGCTTTTTGGATTTTGGTTGGGTTGATTGGCATTTTGCGCGCTGCCGGCCTGCTGCATTCGTGAGAGACGCCGCACATTTAACATTCGTGAAGACGTCGCAATTTTCAGGGGCGCAGAATGCTTTCGATGTTCGACAATTCCGCGCTGCTGAATTCCAACTGCCCCAGCATTTCCACGGCATCGTCGATGTGTTCCACGCGGCTGGCGCCAATCACTACAGAGGTCATGGCGCCGTGCCGGCGGTTAGCAGCACTGTCGCGCAGCACCCAGGCCAGCGCCATTTGCGATAATTTTTGCCCGCGGGCCTTGGCCACGTCATTCAGCCGGCGAATTATCGACAACTTCTCCTCTGTAATATGCTCAGGCTTCAAAAAAACCGATTTGCTGGCCCGCGAACCGGCGGGAATGCCGCTCAAATACTTGTCTGTCAGCAGCCCCTGTGCGAGCGGGGAAAAAGCGATGCATCCCACGCCTTCGGCCGCCAGCAAATCGAGCAGCTCGTCCTCGACCCAGCGCTCGAACATGCTGTACTTGGCCTGGTGAATGAGGCACGGCGTGCCGAGCTGCCGCAGCAGCGCAACGGCCCGTTGCATTTCCGGTGGTTTGTAGTTCGACACGGCGGCATACAGCGCCTTGCCGCTGCGGACTATGAAATCGAGCGCGCCCATCGTTTCTTCCAGCGGCGTGTGGGGATCGGGCCGGTGATGATAGAAAATGTCGACGTAGTCCAAGCCCATGCGCTTCAGGCTTTGATCCAAACTGGCGACAAGGTACTTGCGGCTGCCCCAATCGCCGTACGGTCCAGCCCACATGGTGTAGCCGGCTTTGGAGGAGATGATGAATTCGTCGCGGTGGGCTTGCAGTTCGCCGTGCAAAATTTTTCCGAAGTTTTCCTCGGCGCTGCCCGGCGGCGGGCCGTAATTGTTCGCCAGGTCAAAGTGTGTGATGCCCAAGTCAAAGGCATGTAGCATCAGTCGGCGGGCGTTGTCGAAATCGTCGACGCCGCCGAAATTGTGCCACAAGCCCAGTGACACAGCGGGCAGCTTCAGGCCGCTAGCGCCGCAACGGTTGTAGCGCATGCTGGCGTAGCGATTTTCAGCCGGTCGGTAGCTCATGATGGCGATTTCCTACGAACGGAACACTCAAGGCGATGCTGCGCACAAACGCTCGGCTAGCAGGCCACTCGCTTGGCAAATTCCATTGAACTATGATGGATTTACCATAGAATCGAACCTGTCGCCGCAAACATTACAAGGGGGATATTGTGACACGATTCATGAGGCAGCGGTACAGTTGGCTGTTGGTGACGTCTGTTTGCTTTTTCGTGCTCACGAGCCTGCAATTACAGACGCGTCACCAGGCATTTGGGGCGGATGATTCCAGCGTCAACCAATCCGTGCCGGCCGCAACTGCCCCCGATTGGCCGGCCGATGTCAACCCGGCCCTGCCAAAAATTCCCGACCGCACGTTTAATCTGCAGGATTTTGGCGGGGTTGGCGACGGGAAAACTTGGAACACCCAGGCGTTCAAAGACGCAATCGCCAAGGTGAAACAGTCCGGCGGCGGTCGGCTGATTGTCCCCGCAGGCGTGTACCGTACGCTGCCGTTCGAGCTTTGTAGCCAGCTCGATTTGCATCTGGAGGAAGGCGCCGTGATCCAAGCGCCTGGCACGTTTGCCGATTACGACCTGCCCGAACCCAGTACACTCACCACCCAGGAGGAAGTGCGACAAAAGGTGAAAGCGCCGCCGCCCTTGATTTCCGGAACAAGCTTGCACGACGTGGCGCTGACCGGCTCGGGCACGATCGACGGGGCGGGACAAATTTGGTGGCCTTGGACCGAACGGGCAACGCGGACTCAGCCCGGCCGCATTATTTATCCCCGGATGAAATTGGTGGTAATCAACGGCTGCCAGCGCTTACACGTCGACGGCATTACGATCCGCAATTCGCCGCAGTTTCATCTGGTGCCGATCGATGTCACAGACTTGCTGATCGAGAACGTGAAACTGCAAGCGCCCGCCACGGCACAGAACACCGACGCCATCGACCCCACAAATTGCTCAAACGTGCTGATTCGCAATTGCGAAATCGACGTCGGCGACGACAACATTGTCATCAAAAGCGGCGGGCATGACATTTTAATTGAAGATTGCCGCATTCTTCATGGGCACGGCATTTCCATCGGCAGCGGCACGACAAACGGCATTCACAACATGCTGGTGCGGCGGTGCACGATGGAGGGGACCGACAACGGCATTCGGATTAAATCGATGCGCGGCGCCGGCGGTGCAGTGAAACACATCCGTTATGAAGATATTCAGATGAAGGACGTGCATTACGCCTTCGTGTTCGATCTGTTGTACATGGACGATGCGCGGCCCAACTTCCGCGGCGAGCCAAATAAAATACCCAGCATGCGCGACGTTGAAATATGCAATGTGAAGGTC
>Ga0335083_10002167_pt1 | contig 26144 bp, 27 predicted proteins | sample Lox_Sample_42_FD_206716 | JGI IMG/M metagenome (GOLD analysis project Ga0335083, IMG submission 206716) | Soil microbial communities from Loxahatchee National Wildlife Refuge, Florida, United States - Lox_Sample_4.2 | ecosystem: Environmental > Terrestrial > Soil > Wetlands | place: USA...
CTGAAACATCCACATCGTCATGGCCGGGCTTGTCCCGGCCACCCATACCCACGGTCTTAGACTGAGGTTATGGGTGGCCGCCACGGGGGCGGCCATGACGGTTGGGGTGTGATTCTGTTAAATCGGTAACAGCCCTAGACTGAGGTTATGGGTGGCCGCCACGAGGGCGGCCATGACGGTTGGGGTGTGATTCTGTTAAATCGGTAACAGCTCTAGAAACTTCATCGGCAGAGTCGCTGCCTTGTTTGAATGTCGGAAGACAAGCAACGCCTCAATATTATCGAACCCCGCGTTGCTCGTTATCTCTTGAGATTCACCCAGTCTCGAATCGTCGCTTCTCGCGGCCATTCGCCGACAAAAGGCCATCCAACGGGATCTGCGATCGCAATCTTCGTTCTCTTTTGGGCGCTAAGTTTCGACGGCAAATACGTATCGATACCTGGGCCCCTTCCCCTCGCGCTGCCGGCGCACCGCTCGGCCGGGGATGACAGCGGGTATTTTGTTCTGGGTTTCGATTCCATTGCGACGCTTCGGCCCCAGTAAACGGAAGAGGATATCAGAACGCGCTCATCCCGCCCGCGCGCTCAGGTAGCTGCGCGTCGCGGCGCCGATCCAGTAGTCGAAGATGGAGCCGAGATCGAGCGCGACGGCCCCTCTTCGCTTCGCTTCGTGCACGATCGCCTTGCCGGCATAGCCGGCGCCGACGATGACCATGCGTCCGGCGAGATCGGACGGAAGTGCGGCCAACACGTCGTCCAGCACCTCGGGCAGGATCTTCGGCCCCATCGCGCGGCCGAAGGTCGGCAGCGAGGCGTGGCGCGGCGGCACCTCGACATGCTGCGCCAGCGCGATGCCGAAGCGTTCCTTGAAAATATCCGGCAGCGCCGGATGACACGACGCCGCAACGATGCTTTCCACGCCGGCGAACAATTCGCGATAGAGGTCCCACTTCTCCAGGTCGTGCTGCAGATGGGCAGAGGTCAAAGCCGCATCCGGGCCGGCCAGCGTTCCGGCTTCGAGCGCCTCCATCACCGTGCGCAGGCCGCGTCCGCCGCGCGAGTTGCCCAGGAAATCGCGCCGCTCGAGCCGCACGTCGCGGAACAGACGTTCGAGCGCGGGCACGCCCAGCACGTCCGCGTCGCGCATCGCCGCGCGCACCTTTGCCGCGAGCGCCGCGCGGGCTTCGGGCCCGAGCGTGCGGCCCCACCAGATCCTCTCGCGCGCGGCGGCGTCGGTGTCGAAATGGCCCGCGATCTTGGGCGCATAAGCGAGCGCGTTGGACTCCGCATCGCCGACGCGGATCAGCGAGAAGGGCGCGCGCGCGGCAAGTCTGGCACGCGCCAGGGCGAGGATGTCGGCGCATTGGGCGCGGTCGATATCGGTGTCGCAGCGATGACCCTCCAGCACGCGCAGGCCGCGCTCGAGGAAGTCCCTCGCCCCCGCATCGCACGGCGTGCGCGACAGCATGCGCGCGGTCTGACCGGCATAGGCGATGCGGCGGCGGGCAAACAATTCGAAAACGATCCGGCTCAGGCGCAGCGCCAATCGGCGATAGTCGCTGGTGCCGCGGAAATTCTTCAGGAAGCGGCGCAGCAAGGCGCGTTTCGCCGCCGCGCCTTCCAGCAGATCGAGCGCGCCGATGACGAAACTCGCATCGCTGGCGCGCAGCAAGCCGCTGTCGAACAGCGTCTCGAGCAGCGCCGGCGCTTCGCGCTTTCCGTCCTGGAGCGCGCCATGCAAGGCCTTGCGCAGGAAATCGACGTTCTCCGGAAACGCTTCGAACGCGGCGCGCCAGAATTCGCTGTGCCCCAGATCCGGCGCGCGTGCCGCAAGCAGACGCCCCTCCACGCGCAGCGCGCATTGCGGATCGCCGGACCTGAGCTTGGCGATGACGCCCGCGCAGCCGTCGAAATCGCCGGCCTCGATCAGCGCGATTGCGTAGTCCTCCCAAAACCGCGCCTCGTGCGGGAAGACCTCGGTGATGCGCCGGTGAAAGCCCGCGGCCGCAACCGGATCGCCTTTCGCCGCCGCGATCTGCGCCTTGAGCGAAAGCGCGGCCGGATTGTCGGGCGACACCATGGAGAGCTTGTCGGCGCAGGCCTGTGCCTCTTCGATCGCACCGCGCGCGATCAGCAGCCAGGCAAGGCGTATCACCGCCTGGCTGCGCGTCGGATTGAGCGCGAGCACGCGCCGCCACTGACGCGCCGCTTCCTCGTCGTCGCCTTCTTCTTCCGCCAGCCGCGCCATCAAGGTGGGCCCGTTCTCGTCCGTGGGCCACTTCGCGAGAATCTCATCGGTGAGCGCGCGCGCCTCGTCGAGCTTGCCGTTGTAGACCAGCACCTGGGCGAGGCCGATGGTCGCGCCCCGTTCGCCCGGCTCGGCCTCCACCGCCTGGCGCCAGAGCGTCTCGGCCAGCGCCCAGTTCTTCTGCTGCCATGCCGTGCGCGCGCTCTGGCGCAGCTGCGCGCCCTTGCGCCGCTCGAAGCCGCGTGCGGCCGTGGCCGCGGCCTTGAAGAGCGCGTCGTGGGAATTTCGCTTTTGCGCCACCCTCGGTCCCGATATAAGGCGCCCTTCGCGAGTTAAGGATAAACCCGAACGGGTTGCAAGTTTGCCAGCAAATTCAGCAATATAGGGCCGGCCGCCCACCGGGCGGCCGATCCTTGTCAGGGGTGGCATCACGGGTATGTCGGTTACGCGAGTGTCTCATCTCAAGCGCCTGGAGGCGGAGAGCATCCACATCATCCGCGAGGTGGCGGCCGAGTTCCGCAACCCGGTGATGCTCTATTCCATCGGCAAGGACAGCGGCGTGATGCTGCACCTGGCGATGAAGGCGTTTTACCCGTCCAAGCCGCCCTTCCCGCTGATGCATGTCGACACGAGGTGGAAGTTCCGCGACATGATCAAGTTCCGCGACGAGACCGCGAAGCGGCTGGGTCTCGAGCTCATCGTCCACACCAACGAAGAAGGCGTGCGCCGCGGCATCAACCCGTTCGATTCCGGCTCGTCGCTGCACACCCAGGTGATGAAGACCGAGGCGCTGAAACAGGCGCTCGACAAGTTCGGCTTCGACGCGGCCTTCGGCGGCGCGCGCCGCGACGAAGAGAAGTCCAGAGCCAAGGAGCGCGTGTTCTCGTTTCGCAATGCGCAGCACGCCTGGGACCCCAAGAGCCAGCGGCCCGAACTCTGGCGAGTCTACAACACGCGGGTGAACAAGGGCGAGAGCATCAGGGTCTTCCCGCTCTCCAACTGGACCGAGCTCGATATCTGGCAATACACGATGATGGAGAAGCTACCCATCGTGCCGCTCTATTTCGCCGCCAGGCGGCCGGTGGTGATGCGCGACGGCGCCATGATCATGGTCGACGACGAGCGCATGCCCTTGAAGCCCGGCGAGATGCCGCAGATGAAGATGGTGCGCTTCCGCACCTTGGGCTGCTATCCGCTGACCGGCGCGGTCGAATCCGACGCGACCACCCTGGAAGAGATCGTGGCCGAGATGTTCACCGCGCGCACCAGCGAGCGCCAGGGCCGCGTCATCGACCACGACGAGAACGCGTCGATGGAGAAGAAGAAGAAGGAGGGGTATTTTTAGATGCACACCCCCCCCTCCATGGCCGGGCTTGACCCGGCCACCCAGCCGGCGAGCGTCAGCGAGCAAAACGAATCCGCGATGGTTCACGCGGAGACGCGGAGTGCGCGGAGTTCCTTTTCTTCTCCGCGTCCCCCGCGTCTCCGCGTGAAATCCTTTCTTGTGCCCGCTGATGCGGACACGCTGGGTGGCCGGGTCAAGCCCGGCCATGACGGTGTTTGACATGACCGCGCCCATCGATCTCAAGACCTATCTCGCCCAGCAGGAGAACAAGTCGTTCCTGCGTTTCCTCACCTGCGGCAGCGTCGACGACGGCAAGTCGACCTTGATCGGCCGGCTGCTCTACGATTCCAAACTGCTGTTCGAGGACCACCTCTCGGCGCTGGAGAAGGACTCCAAGAAATTCGGCACCGACGGCGACAACATCGATTTCGCGCTGCTGGTCGACGGGCTCGAGGCCGAGCGCGAACAGGGCATCACCATCGACGTCGCCTATCGCTTCTTCGCCACCGACAAGCGCAAATTCATCGTCGCCGACACGCCCGGCCACGAGCAGTACACCCGCAACATGGCGACCGGCGCCTCGAACTCCGATCTCGCGGTGGTGCTGATCGACGCGCGCAAGGGCGTGCTGACCCAGTCGCGCAGGCACTCCTATATCTGCTCACTGCTCGGCATCCGCCACATCGTGCTGGCGGTGAACAAGATCGACCTCGTCGGCTTCAGCCAGGAGATCTTCGACGACATCGTCCGCGACTATCTGAGCTTCGCGGAGAATCTCGGCTTCACCTCGCTGGTGCCGATTCCGATCAGCGCGCGCTATGGCGACAACGTCATCGCCCGCTCGCCGCGCATGCCGTGGTACGACGGGCCGGCGCTGCTCGATCACCTCAACGCGGTCGACGTGGAGTCCGATCTCGCGGCCAAGCCCTTCCGCATGCCGGTGCAGTGGGTGAACCGGCCCAATCTCGACTTCCGCGGCTTCTCGGGCACCATCGCCAGCGGCACGGTGGAGACCGGCGACGCCGTCGTGGTGGCAGGCTCCGGCCGCACCAGCCGCGTCTCGCGCATCGTCACCTATGACGGCGATTTGCAGCAGGCCGGTGCCGGCGAAGCGGTGACCATCTGTCTTGCCGACGAGATCGACGTCAGCCGCGGCGACGTGCTGGCGCCGGCGGCGTCGCGGCCCGAAGTCTCCGACCAGTTCTCCGCGCACATGCTGTGGATGGCGGAGGACGAATTGCTGCCTGGCCGCCAATACCTGCTCAAGATCGGCGCCAAGACCGTGCCGGCCCAGGTCACCGAGCTCAAGCACAAGGTCGACGTCAACACCTTCGAGCATCTCGCCGCCAAGACCTTGCAGCTCAACGAGGTGGGCTTCGGCAACATCTCGCTCGCCACGCCCATCGCCTTCGATCCCTACAGCGACAATCGCGACACCGGCGGCTTCATCCTGATCGACCGCTTCACCAACGCCACCGTCGCCGCGGGCATGATCGCGTTCGGCCTGCGCCGCGCCACCAACGTGCACTGGCAGGCGCTGGACGTGCACAAGCAGGCGCGCGCCGGCCTCAATCACCAGAAGCCGGCGGTCTTGTGGTTCACCGGACTGTCGGGTTCGGGCAAATCGACCATCGCCAATCTCGTCGAGAAGGCGCTGTTCGCGGAGGGCCGCCACACCTACATCCTCGACGGCGACAATGTGCGCCACGGGCTCAACCGCGACCTCGGCTTCACCGATGCCGACCGCGTGGAGAACATCCGCCGCGTCGGCGAGGCGGCGAAGCTGTTCGTCGACGCCGGGTTGATCGTGCTGGTGTCGTTCATCTCGCCGTTCCGAAGCGAGCGGCGCATGGCGCGCGAGCTGGTGGGCCCAAGCGAGTTCATCGAGATTTTCGTCGACACGCCGATCGAGATCTGCATGCAGCGCGATCCCAAAGGGCTGTACGAAAAGGCGGTCGCCGGCGAGATCGCCAATTTCACCGGCATTTCCTCGCCCTACGAACTGCCCGAGACCGCCGAGATCACGATCAAGACCGCCGGCCGCACCCCGCAAGACTGCGCCACCGAGATCGTGCATTACCTCAAGAAGCAGGGCTTGGTGCCGTAGGGGTGCCTGATCCTCCCCCGCTTCGCGGGGGAGGATCAACACGGACCGCGCCGCATCGCAACCTTCGCACCCCTCGCACGTTGCCGTGGCATGGAGGTGAGGATCGCGGCACTGCTGATGCTGTGCGGGGGGCTGTTCGGCTGCAGCACCGTGCACAACTTCGTCTATGGTCCGCCCAAGACCTTCATCGTCTTTTTCCCGCAGAACAGCGCCGAGCTGACGCCCGACGCCTCGGCGATCGTGAAGACCGCCGCGGAGGCCATCCGCCGGCAACATCCCAAGACCGTCGACATCGCTGCCGGCGTCGCCGCCGGCGGCAATATGGAGATGTCGGCGCCGCGCTTCGCTGTGGTGCGCGAGCTCCTGATCGACGACGGCGTGGACGAGAACGTCATCGCGCGCTCCGCCATCCCCGATCCCAAGCTCGACAAGGGCACGGCGCGCCAGCGCGTGGAGATCAGGCTGCTGGCGAAAGGTGTGTGATCCCTCGGGGCTCGTCGCTGCGCTCCGAAGGCAAGCCCCGAAGGATGACTACTCCCGCACCACCGCCCACTCTTCGAGCGGGGCGCGTTCGCTCACCAGCGCGTTCACCGGCGCGGATGGATCGGCGCGGCCGATGGCCATGCCGCAGAAGATCATCTCGTTCTGCGGCACGTTCAGATATTCGCGGATCACGCGATGCCACACCGCCCAGGCTTCCTGCGGACAAGTGTCCAAACCGGCCTCGCGCGCGAGCAGCATGACGTTGCCGATGAACATGCCGAGATCGGCCCATTGGCCCTGCTGCATCTGACGCTCGATGGTGAAGATCATGCCTTGGGGCGCGCCGAAGAATTCCCAGTTGCCGCCGAAGAATTCGAGACGCGCGCGCTTGTCCTCGCGCGGGATGTTCATGGTCGCGTACATCGCCTCGCCGATGCGGAAGCGCCGCGTCTTGTAAGGCTCGGTGAGATGCGGCGGATAGATGTGATATTCCGGCGCCTCACCCATCGGGTTGTGCGCGCGGGCCTCCGCCACGCGCCGCACCAATTCGTCGCGCGCTGCGCCCAGCAGCACATAGACTTTCCACGGCTGAAGATTGCCGCCCGACGGGGCCCGCGCCGCGGTTTCGAGAATGCGCTCGATGACCGCGCGCGGCACGCGCTCGCCGGTGAAGGCGCGGATCGTTTTGCGCGAACGGATCGCGTCGCTGACGTTCATGCTGAGCCCCTGCGGCTATGCTCGAGTGTCATCCCCGGCCGAGCGCTCCTTCTTCGGGAGCGCGAGGGGAAGGGGACCCAGGAGTCGGAAATCAAAACACAGAAATCGGAAGTCGGAAAGTTCTTCTGATTTCTGATTTCTGACTTCTGAGTTCTGGCTTCCGACTCCTGGGTCCCCTTCCCCTCGCAGCGCGCCTGCGACGTCGCACCTGAATGAACAGCGTGCAGGCGCTGCTCGGCCGGGGATGACAACAGAGCTACCCCTGCGCCGCCTTGGACAGCGCGGCGTCGACCTGGGTGCGCAGCGCCGCAGTCGCGGCTTCGGCCTTGGCGAGCGCGTCGTGGACTTTCGGCGCATTGCCTTCGCCGAGCACGGCCTGGCCTTGCTCGAACAGCGGGACAAGTTGGGTGACCAACGCGGCAACGGCTTCGAGCGCCTGAACGATCACGGTGACGGTCATGGGAATTCTCCTTCGGTGGTTGGACGTCAGTGTTTGGGGATGAGGGTGTCGATGTCGGCGATGGCGGCTTGCGCATCGGCGACCGCGGCGAGAACGCCTTGCGCGTTCGCGGCCGCGTCGGCCTGGTCCGCGATGTCGAGCGCGGCGCCGGCCTTGTCGAACAGAGCCTGCGCCGTCGCCGCGTCGGCGCCGTGCAGCGCGCCCGATTGCGCGGCCTGTTCCAGCGACCGGCCGACCGCCTGATAGGCGAGATGCGCGATGGTCAGCGCCTTCTCGGCGTTTTCGGTTTGCGTCGGCGCGGATTGCGCGACGCTGCTGCCTTCGAGCAGAGAGGTGAACGTGCTGCAGCCGGCAAGCGTGAACGCGCACGCCGCCGCCGCGATAAGCGGCAGTTTCATGGGAAGTCTCCTTTGGTTGAGGTGGAAGTGAAAAGGTGCTTCACGCGGAGACGCGGAGAACGCGGAGTGCGAGTTCGAATCTCCGCGTCCTCCGCGCCTCCGCGTGCATTTTCTTTCTATTTCTGAAACCACGCCGCCGCGGCGGCGTCGTAGATGAAGTCGGCGCTCGTGTTGTCGGCGAGCGTGGCGATCAGCGTCGCGCCGTCCGCCTGATAGACCTTGCGATTGAAGCCGCCGGACGAGCCGCGACGCGTGACTTGCGCGACATGGCCGTCGGTTGCGTTCGTCGTCGACAAGGTGAGCTTGCGGTCGGCGGTGAGCGCCGCAAGATCGCGAAGGATGCGGCCGTCCGCGCGCGGCGTGTAGCTCGCGTCCGCATCCGAGGTCAGGCGCTTCACCGCGGCCTGGCCGGCATGGCGCCAGGCACCGCCGGCGTCGACCGCGACCTCGCCCACGCCGCCCTGCGCGTCGGAGTGATAGAACAGCCGCCCGGCGGTCGCAGGCGTCACCGCACCCGCGATGGTCGTCGCGCGCAGCCAGATGCCGCGATCCTTGCCGATCACGGTATTGGCGCCGAACATCGACAAACCGCTCTCATTGTCGAGGCGCGCGATTTCGCTCAGCGTGCCCGAGCCGATGGGACAGGCCCAGAACTGAAACTGCATGCCGCAATGCGCCGAATCCACGCTCGCCGTTTCGGTCAGGATGCCGCGCAGCTGGGCGGCATTGGTGAAGGTGCCGGCGCCGGCATTGGTCAGCGGCTGCCACGAGATGCGGCCGACCTGGTCGCCGGTCACGGGCAGTGCCGGCGACGCCATCGTGCCGCGGCCGCGGCGGATCGTGAAGGTCGGCGCCGTCGTGGCGGAGCCGTTATAGGTCGCGATCTGGTTGTTGGTGGTGGAATTGTTCCACAGAGAAAGCTGCGTCGATCCGCTGGAGGTATTGCCCAGCACGCCGATCTGCGCGGCCCCAAAGCTGAATCCGATGGCGTTGTTGTTCGCGCTGTCGCGGAACAGTCCCGTCGTCGCGTCGTTGGCGAAGGCATAAGCGGGCAGCGACGCACTGCCGTCCGAGGCTTTGATCGCGGCCGCGAATGTCGCCGCGCCGCTCGTCCCGTCGATGACCAGCGCGTCGCTCCAGGCCGAACCGTCGGGCGAGACCTTGATGTGGAAATTGTCGTCGCCGCACAGCCCGAACTCCGCGCGCCCGGAATAACCGGTCTGATAGAGCAAGGAGGCCGTATCGCCGGCCGCGTTCTTGTTCAGCTTGGCCTGAACGCCGCTTCCGACATTGTCGAACAGAAGTGCGGAGGATTTCACCGCCAGCTTGTTGGTCGCGTCCGCGGTCGTGTTGATGCCGAGCTTCGAAAGGCTGTCGAAATCGAGCGCGCTCGCGACTCCCACCCACGTGCCGCCGTCGTAGAGCAACAGCGCGTTCTCGTCGGCGGCATAGGCGATCAACCCGGCGAATGGGGAAAAGAAATTCCACGCGCCGTCGAGCGCATAAGCCAGCCGTCCATCCTCGCCCGCCCACGCGCCGGTCGCAGTGGCCTTGACCAGATAGGTATCGCCGTCCGCCGGCGATGCGGGCGGCGCGGTGAGATCGCGGTCGAGGATGCGCGTGCTCTGAATGGCATCGAGGGCGATCAACGCCTCGTTGTGCGTGACGTGCTTCTGCGCCTGTGCGGCGGCAAGCAGCGGCAAGCCGCTGCGGGCGGTGGTGGAGGTCATGGTGGGGTTCCTTGTGGTATAAGGTTCCTCCTCCGCGCAGCGGGGGAGGGGGACCGCCGAAGGCGGTGGAGGGGGCGGATGCGCGCGCCGATTCTGACATTGAAGCGGGCGCGCGCTTTGCGACGCAAAATGTCGCTCCCGGAAGTCATTCTCTGGCAGGAGTTTCGCGGCGCCCGGTTCAAGCGGTTACGATTCCGGCGGCAGCATGCGATCGGTCCTTACATTCTCGATTTCTATTGTCCCGCCGCGCGGCTCGCCGTCGAAGTCGACGGCTCCGCACACGATCACGAACGGCAAGCCCGGCACGACGAGCGCCGGGACCGGTGGCTCGCGGGCCAGAACATCACGGTGCTGAGAGTCGCGGCCCGGGAAATTTTGCGCGATGAGGAATTCGAGCATGTCCTGACGCGCATCGCGCGTGCGGCCGCCCCCTCCACCGCCTTCGGCGGTCCCGCTCCCCCCGGCTTCGCATGCGCTACGCCGCGGCAAGTGAGTCTCAAGGCACGGCGGAGCGAAGCGGAGACGGCCGTAAACGGGGGAGGAACAGGGGGCCCCGCGCTAAACTGATCCTCCTCCGCGAAGCGGGGGAGGGGGACCGCGCGAAGCGCGGTGGAGGGGGCGGATGCGCGCGCCGATCGGATCAGGAAAGCCGCGCCTCTCCTATGCCCGCCGTCCCGCGTCCCGTCGTGGCGGAGAGTTGGTAGACGCGGAAGCGCAATGGAGACGGCAGGCCGGAAGGGAAATCGCTCGCGATCTCCGCCGCCGTATAAAGAAGTGTCGGCGACGGCTGCGATGCGAACGTGCGCACCACGGCGCCGGCGCCGTCGAGGATTTCGACGTCGTAGGCCTCGCTGTCCTCGCCGAGCGGGACTTCGGTTTGGTCCCACGCATCGCCGCCGATGCGCGCGCGCCTTGTCCAAGTCAGGGACAGATCGCTGCCGGAACGCGCGGCCGAGAGCCGCACCGGCGACAGCGGCCGCAAGCCCACGCCGGCGAACTGCAGCGCCGCGCCCTGGTACGACGGATCGGACATCGCACGTCCCGAAGGCCCCCACAGATAGTTGAACGCGAGCGCATATTGGTCCTGGCTGAGCGCAAGCTGCTTCAGCGCGCCGTCGAGCAGCACGACGCGCGCGCCGCGCGCGACGGGCGCGCGCATCGCGCCTTCGGTGCCCGCCTGCCCGCGCAACAGCCGCGTGAGCCTCCAGCAGTTCGGCGCGCCGAGTTCGGCCTTCGCGTATTGCAGCACCTCCCATTCGCCGTCGGCGTTCTGCACCGCCAGCGCATTGGCGCCGCCGAGCACCGAGAGATCGTCGAGCGACGCACAACTGCCGTTGTAGAGTTTCACCTCGAGCGCATTCGCATTGTCCCAGCGCCACAGCGGACCTGACGAAAAATCCGCCGTCGTCTCGCCGATATGCGCGGCGAGGTTCAATTGCGTGTCGAGCGCGTAGTTGGAATCGCCGGCGCTCTTCAGCACCATCACGGCGCCCGGCCATGGGCTGGCGAAAGCCGCGACATGCGGCGCCCACGGCGCTTCGTCGCCGGTCATCAGCGGCAGATCCAGGAAGACGACGAGGGCGCGGCCGGGTTGATCGCTCGATGCGCCTGCGCCGGGGGCCCGCTGCGGCCCGGTAATCTGTTCGTAGACGGATGGATCGGTCGCCACACTCTGCATCCGCCGCGCGCCCGCATCGTCGATGCCGGTCAAGCGCAGCCGCCGCACGCGCCCCCCGGCGTCGAGCAGCACCTCGTCCGTCGGATCGAGCGCCAGCACCGACGGCGGCAAAGCGAACACGGCGCTCTCGCGCATGACCCAGGCGTCCATCAACAGGCGCTGGCCGACGCCGATGGCCTGGCCCTGGTCCATCACCAGCGGCAGGCTGGAATTGGCGACGCGGTCCGAACTTCCCACCAGCCGCCGCGCCTCCGCCACCGCGACGCGATAGTCCGCGTCCGCATCGATATAGGCGATGCGCGAGGCGGCCGGCAGATCGGTCTCCTGCGCGCGTTGGAGCTGGAAACCGAAGGACGGTTCGCCGTCGGGCAGCACCAGATCGCTCTCGCCGTACGATGCGGGATTGGGCTGCCCGCGCATCACGAAGCGAATCAAGCCCTGGCTCTCCATCGCATCGAAAAAGTAAGCCAGGCCGAGAGGCGCAATCGCATCGCGCGGGCTCATGGTTTCGGTCACCGCGAAGCCGGTGACGAGGCCGAGCAGGTCCGACACGTCGACGTCGGCGAAATCCGCGTCGGCGCACAACCCGGTCACCAGATCGGGCAGCGACACCGCGCCCAGCCGTCCGTTCAGCCAGTGCCCGAACTGGTAGTCCGCCGCGTCGCCCCACACGTCGGCGCGCGCCGGGAAGAACGGGAACGGCCGCGCGTCCCAGCACCAGGCGAAGAGCCGCGTGGTGTCGACCATCTGCATGCCGCCCACGCTCGACACCGGATTGTTCGCCGGCGAACTCCAGAACGCGAGATGCGCCTCCAGGAAGCGGCGCTGGATCAGGTCGTCGCGCTCGCCGTTGGAATAGTAAGGAATGGCGCTTTCCGACGACTTGGGGTCGTAGAACACGTTCGGCCGGTTGGCGCCCTTGTCGATGGCGGGGCAGCCGAGCTCGCAGAACCAGATCGGCTTGCTTTCCGGCACCCATGCGGTCGGCGACGCGCTTTCGCTGCCGTCGGCGCGGTCGTAATGCGCGTTCGACCACCAGTTCCAGAAATCCTTCTGCCGCCACACCCAAGGCTTGCCAAGGCCGTCGGCGATCGGCGTTCGGGCCTGCGCGTCGCGGTCGGCATCGCTCGCATAGTACCAATCGTAGTCCTCGCCGCCATGGATGTTGGCCTTGAGATAGTCGCGGTCGTAGATCGTGGTCGGGCCGTGTGCCGCGTCGTAGTCGAGATGGGCGGTGCCGTCGCGCCAATCGGCGAGCGGCAGGTAATTGTCGACGCCGACGAAATCGATGTTGGCGTCGGACCAGAGCGGATCGAGATTGAACAGCAGCGCGCCGGGCGCGTCGCCGGTCTGGTGGTTGTTGTACTCCGACCAATCGGCCGCATAGCCGATCCTGGTGCCGCTGCCCAAAATCGCGCGCACGTCCGCCGCCAAGGTCTTGAGCGCCGCGACCGCGGGATAGGTCGTGGCGCTGTCGCGCACGCGGTTGAGCCCGACGAGTTCCGAGCCGATCAGGAAGGCATCGACGCCGCCCGCGGCCTCGGCCAGCAGCGCGTAATGCAGCACCATGCGGCGGAAGCCCCAATCGCTGCCGCCGGTCCAGCGCACGCTTGTTCCGTCCACGGAGAAATCGCCTGCCGCGGCGCTGCCGAAAAAGCCCGCCACCTGCGCGGCCGCCGCCGCCGTCTTGTCGGGCGAGCCGCTCACCCCCGGCGCCGGATCGCAGGTGATGCGCCCGCGCCAGGGATAAGCCCCCTGCCCCGTCACGCCGGTGTACGGATCGATCAGCATGTTGCCCGCGGGAATGTCCATGAACAGGAACGGACAGAGCATCACCGCCAGACCGCGTGCTTTGAGATCCTGGATCGCTTCCACCACGCTGTCGTCGCAAGGCGTGCCGCCATAGGCCGGAATGCCGTTGACCTGGCTCACCAGATGCGCGCCGCCGCGCGCCACCCCGTCGACCGACCAGGTGAGCGGATAGGTATCCTTCGCCGCGGTTTCGACGCCGGGCATGATGGTGCAGGTCTCGCAGCGCAGATCGCTGCCGAACCAGCCCACCACCAGCGACACCGCGCCCAAATTCGGCGCCAGCGCCTGAAGCTCGTCGAGCGAGGCGTCCATGTCGGCGGTGGCCGATGAATTGTGTGCGTTCTGCACGGTCGTGGTGCCGTTGCCGTCGTCGGCGGTGACGATCTGGTCGGCATAGACGAACTCGCCGGCGCCGGGGATCAGCGCCACGCCGCGGAGCGCATTCTCGAGCGAAGCGGGATCGGCATCGCCGATGCTGCGGATCGCTTCGAACTGAAGCTGCGGAATGCGGTTGCCGAACTGCGCCAACGGCATGTCTTCGAACACGATATAGCAAAGCCCGCGATAGGCCGGCGTGTTGCCGTCGCCTTCAATGTCCTCGATCCCGGGATCGAAGCCCTGTGTCTCGTCGCCCGCATAGAAGCGCGTGGTGAACGGCGTGATGTCGAGCGGGTTGCCGTCCGCCCACACCCGGCCGATCTTGGTCACGACGCCCGCGCACAGGCCCACCGCGAACGAGATCGAATAGGTGTAGTCGGTCTCGGTGACGCTGACCGACGGCGCACCCTTGCCGCCGCCGGTGGTCGTCGTGGTCTGCGTCTGCTTGTAGCGCGTCGCCCACAGAAGCTGTCCCGCCACGCGCATGCGTCCGTAGAGCCGCGCAATCGGCGCGCCTTCGCGCGACGCCTGGATGTTGACGTCGGAGAGGCGCGGGCCGTTGCGGCGGATGTCGGTTCCGGGCATCAGCGCGGCGTCGATCTCAGAGCCGATCAGAGCGCCGATCGCGCCGCCGATTTCCGACGCGCCGAGCGAGACGCCGAACAGCGACAGGGAATCGAACAAGGCAGGCGCGAGCGTCTCGCCCACGATGCCGAGCACGAGGGAAGCCATGGTGGTGCCTTGGTTGTAAGAGGCGAATGGCGAGTAGCGCTCCGCGGTCTTCCGGGCTGCCGCTCAAAGCCGGAAGGCGTAAGCGAGTCTGGCGAGCCAGGCGTCGCCGAACGGCTCTTCGCGCACGCGGCGGTTCTGGCGGGCGTGAACGAGCGTGAGCGTGCCGTCGCGCTCGGCGACGATGCCGCAATGTTTCGCGGGGCCGGTCTTCAGCATACGGAACAGCGCCACGTCGCCGGGCGCGACACTCGCGCGCGGGATTTCGCTCAAGTGCCGCGAGAGCGCCAGCCGCAAGGCCTCCGCCCCGGTCGCCTCCGCCCAATCGGGGGAATAGGCGGGCGCATCTTCCGGCTCCTCGCCATGCAGCGCGCGCCACACGCCGCGCAGCAGGCCCAGGCAGTCGCAGCCAGCGCCCTTGACGCTCGCCTGATGCACATAAGGCGTGCCGATCCAGGACCGCGCTTCGGCGATGATGGTCGCGGCGTCCACGGAAGAATTTTGCACGCGGAGGCGCGGTGACGCGGTGACTCCTCCGTTCGACGCTGTCATCCCGGCCAAGCGCTGCGGATGCAGCGCGCGAGCCGGGACCCACCCAAACTCCTGCTCGGTGGGTCCCGGGTCTCGCTGACGCTCGCCCGGGATGACAAGCTTTGCAAGCGCATCTGGAGCAACCGGCTTTGACGACTCCGCGTCTCCGCGGGAAATTTCAATTCCCATATCTGCTTCCTCCGTCCATCGGCTGGCCCGCGGCCGGATAGGCGACGACGGCATCGTTGCCCGGCATGTAGGGGAAGCCGCGAAAATTCACAGCGTTGTCGAATTTCGATTTGCAGGTCGAAAACTGCTTGTCGCAGCCCGCCGTCACCGTGAACGCATCGCCCGGCGCGATCGGCGCGCTCATCGCCTGCCACAGCTCGAGCGTGACGATGCCGGCGCTGAGCGCGTGGCGCTTTACTTCCATCGCGCGGCCGGCATTGGCGCCCGAGGCGAACACGATCTTGCCGCCGCTGAACCAGCCATTGGCGTAAGCATCGAGCCCGCTCGCGGTCAGGCGCCGTGCATCGACGGCGTTCGCGACCGTGCCGTTGCCGGTGAAATCGGGCGTCGCCAGATTCACCGTGCAGCGGGCATCGCCGAGATCGGCATCGCAGGAATAGCCGTAAGCGCGGCCGACCGTCTGGTTGAGCTTGTGCGCCAAGCCGCGCAGCTCGGCCTGGAAGGCGGTCTTGCCGCGGCTCACCTGGCCGAGATTGCCCTTGCGCATCAGCACGCGCTGAGCGGCCGCCGTCCAATTGACGCGCCACAATTCGAGTTCGGCGTCGTCATAGAGGCCGGCGGCGAGATCGTCTTCGTCGAGCGACGCCGACGACAGCGCGCCGGTGACGGTGAGATTGTCGACCGCAAGGTTCAAGCTCGACTGCACGTCGCTGGCGGTGAAGCCGGTCGCGGCTTCGTAGGTCACGCCGTCGAAGCTCACGGCTTCGTCGTGATCGGTGAAGCCTTGGACGGCGCCGTCACGGCGCGTCATCTTCCAGCACCAGCACAGCGTGGTCGTTGCGCCGTCGAGATGGGCTTGCAGGCCGGGAGGGAGGGATTTCATGGTTTTATCCTCTGCGCGCGATGCGCTTAATTGATTTGGTGCGCGCCTCTTCACACCCGCACTTCCACGATCGGCACGCTGAGGCATTCGCCCGCCGCGAAACTCGCGAGGTTGACGATCAGCGTGTCGCTGTCGAAGCGCACGGGCACGTCGAAGGCGAAGCCTGCCGTCAACACCGCGCCGTTTGCCGGCGGCGTCCCGAAGCTGACGATGCCCGTCGTGCTGTCGAGGCTGAATCCGCCGGGCGACTCCATGCCGTTCACGGCGACGCGCAAACTTCCCGCCACGGGCTTGACGATGCTGCGGGTCCAGCTTGCGGGGCCGGATATATAAGTCTTCACGAGCTGGAACGCGGTCGCAGCTCCGTCGCCGGCGCCGAGCGGCTGGTCCGTCGGCGCGATCGTTCCGCCCGGCGCGCACGACTGGAAATCGGCGAAGTCCTTGAAGCGGAAACCGTAAAGCCGCCCCAATCGCGCCTCGAAGAACGCGGTCACCGCCGCCAGGTCGTCGAGCGTCTTGACGCCCGAGCCCACGTCGTAGCGGCGGCGCGAATTGGCCCACACCGCGTTGCGCTCCTCGAAGCCGGAGCCGAGCACCACGATCTCGGTCTTGCGCTCCGGCCCGCCGGTCGAACCGAAGGCGATGGAGGTGGGAAAGCGGATTTCGTGGAAGGTCATGGAGCGAGTCCGTTGGTAAGAGACGTGCGACGCGAATGGCGAATGGCGAGTGGTGGGTGGTGAGTGGAGGCTCTTCTTCACCTCCCCCTTGCGGGGAGGTCGGAAAACTTGAGCAGCGAAGCGACAGCGAGCGCGAAAGTTTTCCGGGTGGGGGTGCCCGCGACTCGCCCCCACCCGATTTGTCTTCGCTTCGCTCCGCTGCGCTTCGACAAATCGACCTCCCCGCAAGGGGGAGGTGAAGTGCTGTTCGCTATTCGCCACCCGCCATTCGCCTCATTCACATATTCCTCTGTCCCCGCGCCAAGGCGCGCGCGAGAGACGCGGCGATCTGGGTCTGCGATTTCAGGAAGCTCTGCGCGTCCGGTGTCTGCACGTTGAGAACGATCTGCGGCCGCATCGCGGCGCGCAGGTCTGCGTTCGACGTCACGCTGCCCGATCCCGACGGCGTGAACAGTTCCGGCCCCTGTTCGCCGACGAGATAGGTCTCGCCCGCCGCGACCGAACCGCCGCCCGCCAGCGCGCCGGCGATGGGCAGGAACGAATCCGCGATCGATCCGATCAGCCCTTCGATCGGCTTGACGATGAACTGGCTCGCCGCGATGCGGTCGAAATCGGCCAGAATGGCGCGCACCAGATCGTCCATCGACGACTTGCCGCTCTCCACCGCCCGCGCGATGGTGTTCGCGACCGCGTCGAAGCTCTTCGTCACCGCACCTTCGATGGACGCGCCGGCGGCGGCGACGGGGCCGCCGGCGAAATCGGCGAGCGACTTCGCGGCGGCGGCCAACGTTTGGTCCGGCGTGTCAGCCATCGGGATGCTCCTTCATCAACGTCTCGAGTTCGGCGCGGGCAAGCGCTTGCGGCTGCGCGCCCGCGGTCAGCGCGCGCCATTCGCGCACCGACAGCGACCAGAAATCCTTCGGCGCGAGCTTCATATGCCTGATTCCGAGCGCGAGTGCGCGGCGCCAGCGAAAGGGACATCGCCGCCAGCGGCCGCTTCGAACGCGCCTTTCACCGCGCGCATCAACTCGCCGAGATCGCAATCGAGCTTCAGCACCTCGCCCGGCGTCATGCCGCATCCGCCGCCGCGCGACAGCGCCGCCACGACCACGGCGACGTCGCCGGCGCGCGCCTGCGCCAGGCGCTGCGCGATCTCCGACAGGCTCTCGAGTCCGAGACCGTCTTCGATCTCGGCCAAGGCGCCGAGGGTGAGCAGCAGGCGATATTCCTTGCCGCCGGCGGCAAGCACCGCCTCGCCGCGGATGGAATTGGGCATGGGGAACTCCATGTTGTTATTGGTGTCATGGCCCGCGAATGCGGGCCATCCAGATGACATTGGTCTTGGGCCGGTTCACGCGGAGACGCGGAGGACGCGGAGCATTCCTTCCGTCGTCATGGCCGCCACCCCGGACCGCGCGAAGCGCGGCCGGAGTGCAGGCCTGGCGGCCACCCATAACCTCGGTCTGACACCGTGAGTATGGGTGGCCGGAGTCGTAGCGACAGCGTCACGACGCCCGGCCATGACGAGTTGGATAAAGCTCCGCGTTCTCCGCGCCTCCGCGTGAAAATGCTGCGCCTACATCGACGTGAACGTCACCGCGCCGGCGGAGGCGAGCGTCATCGACATCTTGACCTCGCCGTCATAGGGCCCGTCATATTGCAGCGACGCGACCTTGAACGGGCCCGCAATGGTTCCGAAGCTCGGGATCAAGATCTGCCAGTTGGGCAAGCTCTGATCGAAGAACGCCTGGCGGATCGCGGCGTCCGACGCCGCGTCCTTGAACACGCCCGAACCCGAGACGCTCGCTGACTTGACGCCCGCCGCCAGCAGCTCGCGCCACATGTCGGCGGAATCCGCATTGGTCACGTCGATCGCCTGCGCATTGAAGGCCAGCGTGGTGGCGCGCAATCCGGCGACGGTGGTGAAACTCTCCGGCGATCCGCCGTCGCCGATCTTGATCAACAGATCCTTGCCGCGTTGTGCGGTCATGGCACTCTCTCCTTATGTTCGAATGTCATCCCCGGCCGAGCAGTGCGGAACGCACTGCGAGGGGAAGGGGACCCAGGAGTCGGAAATCGGAACTCAGAAATCGGAAGTCAGAAAAGAATTTCCGAGTTCTGATTTCTGGCTTCTGACTTCTGATGCACACCTGGGTCCCCTTCCCTCGCGCGCAGTCGCGCGCTCGCCGGGGATGACAATCAGGTTTGTGACTCGAGAACCGCTCGAAACCTCAGCACCGCGCGCACGGTTTCGCCGTCGCTTTCGCGCAGCGTCGACGCATCGAGCCAGCGCAGGTCGATGAGCGTTTGTCCGGTCACGGTCAGCGAGGCGCCGTCGAGCGCGTCACGCACCGCTTCGGCGCCCTCTTTCGCTTCCTTGAGGCCGCTGGCGCGCGACCACACTTCGACGCTCAGCACATGCGCGCTGCCCTTCTCGGTCGCGGTGCTGTCGTCGCTTTCGGCATCCGCGCCGATCACGCAATAGGGAAAGGAAGCGGCGCGCGGCGGCGTGTCGTAGACGCGCGGCGGATCGCCGAACGCGTCCTGCATGCCGCCGTCGTTGACCAGCGCGGCGAACACCGCCTGCTGCAAAGCCCAGGATGCGCTCATGGCAGTTCCTCGCAGAGTAAAGTCATCAGGACGCTCGACGGACCTTGGTCGAGCACGGTGTGGATGCGGAACAGCCGCGCGCCCACCTGCACCCGCTGGCCGGCGGTGACATCCGTTCGCCGGCGCAGGTCGACGCGATGGCGCACGCGCGCTTCGAGGCGGCCCGGGCCGAAGGCATCGCTGCCGCCGAGCGGCGTAACCGCGACCCAGACGGCCGCGAAGGATTCCCAACCATCGCCGAACCCGCCCCCGCCGTCCGGCACGAGCGTGTTGGCGAGAAGGGAGGCGCGTTGGTTCAAGTTGCCGATCATTGGATTTCTCACGCGGAGCCGCGGAGGACGCGGAGTTTCTCTTTCCATCGTCATGGCCGGGCGTCGTGACGCTGTCGCTACGACCCCGGCCACCCATACTCACGGTGCGAGACCGAGGTTATGGGTGGCCGCCACGAGGGCGGCCATGACGCTTTTGGATAGAGCTCCGCGATTCTCCGCGACTCCGCGCCTCCGCGTGAATCTTTAGAGTTTGAACACCCGATACGGCGCGAGCAGGGCTTGCGCCGCGAGCGGTTCGCCGTCGGGTCCGTCGCCGCGGTTGACATAGAGATCCGCGACGATCTCCAGGATCGCCTCGCGGATGTCGGCGGGCACATCGCTCGCCGCGCTGCCATAGCCGGCGTCGAACGCAACCGCGACCGCGTTGCGCCGGCGCAGATTCGCCGGCGGCACGAACGCGCAACTGAAGACGACGCGTCCCGGGCGCGACACGGTGTCGACGAGATAGTTCGCCGGATCGACCGCGATATCGGCGTTCTGCCAGTCGTAGAGCGTGACGTTGTCGACGCCGACGAGCGGCGGCAGCGGAATCTCCGCGACGCCGTCGCAGGGAAAGGCGTCGAGCCACAGGATCCAGCTCTGCGCGATCAGCGCGCGGCCGGTGTGCCATTCGGCGCGGGCGCGCGCGGCGGTAATCAGTGTGCCGATCAGCGCGTCGTCGTCGGTGGCGTCGACTTTCAGATGCGCCTTGGCATCCGCGAGCGTCACCGGCTCGAGCGCAGGCGGCGTGACGAGTTGGAGGGGCATGGGGTGTGACCTCCACCCTCCCCTTGAGGGAGGGTCGAAATTTGTAAGCTGAGCGAAGCGAAGCGCGCAAATTTCGGGGAGGGGTCGCTGCGCAGAACAGGACCCCTCCCCGAAGCGCGTTCCGCGCTTCGACCCTCCCTCAAGGGGAGGGTGGGGACGGCGCTAACTGGCCGCGAATTTCATCAGCTTGATGGCCTCGAAGTTCTGCACCCCGCCGCCGACGCGCTTGGTGGTGTAGAACAGCACGTAGGGCTTGGCGCTGTAGGGATCGCGCAGCACGCGGATGCCGACGCGGTCGACGACCAGATAGCCGCGCGCGAAATCGCCGAAGGCGATGGAATAGGAGTTCGCGGCGATGTCGGGCATGTCTTCGACCTCCGTCACCGGATAGCCGAACAAGGTCGCGGGCTGCTCCGCCGACAATCCCGGCTGCCAGATGTAGTTGCCGGTCGAATCCTTGAACTTGCGCACCGTGCTCTCGGTCTTGCGGTTCATCACCCAGCGGCCGTTGGCGCGGTAGCCCTGCTTCGGCGCATAGGCCAGATCGAGCAGCGCATCGGCCGGATCGGACGAAGCGAACGCGCCCGCAGCACCACTGGCGATGTAACCCAGATTGCCCCAGCTCCACGAGCCGTCCGCGACCGCGGTGTAGTGCAGGAAACCGGTCGGCTTGTTCGAGCCGTCGCCGCCGACGAACGCCGCGCCTTCCTGTTCGGCGAAGACGATCTGCACTTCCTCGGCGAGCCATTGCTCGATGTCGACCTGGCTGTCGTCCAGAAGGGTCTGCGTCGCCGCGGGCATGGCGTAGAGCTCCATCGCCGGGAAGTCGATCGCCGCCAAGGTCGGCGTGCCGGTCTGGCTGACCGCATCGGTCTCGCCGACCCAGCCGGTCGCCGCGCCCGCGGTGGTGATCGGCTTGCGATAGACGTTGCCGCCGATCTGACGCACGCTCGCGATGGAGCGGATCGGCGATGCCTTCGCCAGCACGCGGTCGATGGTGGTTTCGATCTCCAGCGGCACGGTGTAGCCGCCGTCGGGGTTCGATCCCACCGACAGCGCCTTCACCTCCAGCGCGTCGAGCCCGCCGGCGTCGCCTTTGCGCACATAGCGGTCGAACGCCTGTTTGCGTTCGCGCTCGGCCAGCGGATGGGCTTTGCGCTCGTGGCCCAGCAGCGGGCGCTGGCCCGCGAGCACCAACTCGTCGAGCGCACGCTTCTGTTCGGTGAGCGCCTGGTTGATGCGCTCGACCTTGTCTTCGCTGACGACGTCGGCGGAGCGTTTCTCCAGCGCCGCCAGGCGTTCGTCGTTGGCCTGCTTGAAGGCATCGAAGCTGCGCATCCATTCGTCGAAATACGCGCGGATGTCGGCGGTCTGCTGGGTGTCATAGGTCTTGGTTTCGAGGTCCATGTCGTTCTCTCCTTGGTGATGTGAATCAAATACTCAATGTCATCCCCGGCCGAGCGCTCCTTCTTCGGGAGCGCGAGGGGAAGGGACTCGGAAATCGGAACTCAGAAATCAGAAGGGCTTCTTCTGACTTCCGATTTCCGCCTTCTGATTTTCCGATACCTGGGTCCCCTTCCCTCGCAGCGCGACGCGCTGCTCGCCGGGGATGACAGCGAGTTGGTGGATAGAGCGCATCTCGCGCTCGGCCGGGGATGACAATCGCGTACCCACGCCCGTCACGCGGCTCTGTTCGAGCAGCGGGAAGGTGACGATGGATATCTCCCACAGCTCCACTTCGCCGATGAGGCGCAGGCCGGTCTTGGCATCGCGCCTGGCGCGGCGGGTGCGGAAGCCGATCGACAAGCCGTTGAGCGCGCCATCGGCGATCAGCGCGCTCACCTCGCGCGCGCGCCGCACGTCCAAGGTCAGCCGCCCGCGCACATAAAGCCCGTGCGCATCCTCGCGGATCGCTTCCCACACACCGATGGGCTCGTGCGCGAAATGCTGATAGAGCATGCGCACCTTGTCCGGCGGCCGCCTGCGCAACGTGGCCATGAAGGCGCCGGGCAGGATCACGTCGCCCGCGCCGTCGGCCAGATTGAACAGCGAGGCATAGCCATCGAAGGTGCCGAGCCCAAGATCGGCCAGGCGCGCAGGCGTTTCGGCATGCGCCAGCCTTCGCCGCGCATAGGTGACGGTGGTCATTGGTGGTTCCACACTAAGGGTTCACGCGGAGGCGCGCAGGACGCGGAGATGTAAGTCCGAATTCACCCTCCCCTTGAGGGAGGGTCGAAATTTGCAAGCGTAGCGAAGCGAAGCGCAGCGAATTTCGGGGAGGGGTCGACCACGCAAACGCAAGACCCCTCCCCGAAGCGCGTTCCGCGCTTCGACCCTCCCTCAAAGGGAGGGTAGATCATGCCGCGTCCTGCGCGGCTCCGCGTGCCGAATTTTGTTCATTGCGAAGGCGGCGCAGCCTTCTCCCGATCCAGCTTGCTCTCGATGCGGTCGAGGGTCTGTTTCACCGTGCGCATGTCCTCTTCCAGCACGGCGACGCGTTCGATGGCGGTCTTGTCGTCGAACGCGGCGCGCTCGAGCGCATTGATGCGCTCCGCCGCCGAGCCGGCCCAGAACAGCGCCCCCGCCGTCTGCAACAAAAAAGCCGCCACAAGGGCGGCAGGGAGTTTCTTCTCCAGCGCGGGCTGGAGCGAGTCGATGAGGGTCATGGGACAGGCTTTCTTATTTCAGTTCCTCCCTCTCCCCTTCTTAGGGGGAGAGGGCCGGGGCGAGGGGGCTTCGGAAATCAGAAGCCGGAAATCAGAAGTCAGAACGCGCTGTATATGCAGCAGTTCAGATTTCTGAGTTCTGAGTTCTGAGTTCCGAGTTCCGAGTTCCGAGTTCCGAGTCATTTGCGCGTGCGCAAATAGCCATGTTCGGTCAGATGTTCGTCCTTGAAGGTCCCGACGAGATCGCCCTCGCCGTTCAATCCGTAGACATCGGTGTAATTCGATCTCGGGAACAGGAATGCGTTCACACGGCCCTTGCGATCGCGGGTGAAACCCAGGTCGAATCCTGTAACGTCGGCGTAGTATCCTGCGACCACGTCCTGGTCGTTGATGCTTGCCCCAAACATGAACATCACTGCCGGATTTCCGACGTCGAACGAAGTGAAGGTTCCGGAAGCGTCGCGGATGAAGCCGTGATGAGTCCCATCGCTGAGCGCATAGGTGCCGACGATCTTTCCCGATCCATTGATCCCGAAGGCGCGGGTTTCCACGGCGTCGGGGTAGTCGAATGCCGTGACCGTGCCGTCCGCGGTGCGCACAAAACCATGGACGATGTTGTCACGGTCGGTGAACCAGCCTGCGACCGTGTCCGAATCGTTTATGGACAAAGCCACGGCTTGGACGGCGCCAGTGGGAAAAAATCTCGAGATCGTCCCGTCGACGGTGCGAACGAACGGACTTCCCATGTTTCCGCAGACATCGCCGCGCGAATTGATGCTAAAGGGCACCGTGACGACGCCCTTGCCGCCCGAGAAAGTGACGATGCCGCCATCCGGCGTGCGAATGAAGCCGGTGTCAGCCGGAGAGCCGTAGTCGCCCGCCACCCATCCGTTCTGGTTGATGGACCAAATCTGCGTCGGCTGGCCGGTCTCGGGCGTGACGATCGTGAAGCTGCCATCGACGGACCGTATGAACCCGAATGTCTGGCCGCCGGCCTTGGCGAATCCCGCGATCTCGCCGGCATCATTGATCGCTGTCGCATAGGTGTGATGTGCGCTTCGCGGCGAGAACTGGGTGTAGCCTGCCCGCGCCGCCGTCGTTCCTGCGACGAGCGCTGCGAAAAGAAGGATCGTGGACGTCTTCATTCCGTTCTCCTCCAGCTGGCAATTCGCCGGCGGCAGCGTGCCGAGAGCACACTCTATCCGTCAAGTTGCCCCGGGAGCGATTGGCGGCAGTCGCTGGCGTTCTGCCACAAAAGAGCAGCCACAAGGGCGGCCGGCAGCTTCTTCGAAAGCTGCGGGCGGAGCGAGTCGATAAGAATCATCTTCAACCTCGATCATGTCGAGCATGGGCGTGAGACGTTCACTCCACGCCGGCCACGACAGGGCACGGCGCGCCGCTGGGTCCCGGAGCACCCTAGCGCGACGAGGCGCGCTTGATGATGAAATGCGACAGCTTTAGGGCTTGGCCAAGCATGGCGTCGCTAAGATCCTTTTGCAGCGCAGGGTCAGAGCCCTTAGCCGCAACTTTTGCAGCCATTTCGGCGACATCGGTGCTGGATGGTTTAACCTCTGACACTGTATCGGGAATAGGCTGCCCAGCATTGGGTGACGCTTCAGTCATCGAAATCGAACCTCGAGAAAACAAAAGGTTAATCGCGGCACGGATACCCGCGGACGGACAATGGCGTTCCAGGCAAGAATGTGTTCCTGGAGCAAGGTCAGGTAGACGATGTCCGCCTCCAGTTTCTCGATCTTTTTCGAATTCGCTTCGCATTCCAAATAGAATTCGGGAGCAAGCTTCACATCCACTGCCAAGTAGGTAACGAACACCGAAAAGACAATCAGTGTTCCAGCCGGTATCCAGAATAGGAACCACTCGATCTTCATCAGTGGGTCGTAATAGGTCGCGAGCAACGCGACCAGAACCGGAATCGCCAGCGCGACGAAAATGGCCGTAACGCGGTTGACGCGCACGAGCGCCAAGATCGACTCCGCAATCTGGCCAAGCATTGGGAGCCCCCGCCCCATCAATTGGTCGCAGACTATTCACATAGATGTCATGCACCCGCAAGGGCTGTAGGCGAACGCGCCGTCTGTCGTGGTTGTGGATAAGTTTTGCTCGCGCCTGCATGTTCAACCCGCCACATCTCCACCCGCCACCGGCGAATAGCCAGCGGCGGCGCGTTTTTCGTTGAGGGTGAGGAACGTCGCGGCGTTGAGCTTGTCCCAGGTCGATTCGCGGTCGCTCGCCAGCGCGACGATCGCATCGCTGTCGATGTCGAGGCGCAGGTTCGCGCCGAAACGGGGGCCAAGCCAGCGCGTCAACTGTGCAGCGGTGCGCGCGGCCAGCGGCAGCACGGTCTGGCGCCAGAACGTGAGATTGGCCTCGCGATAGTTCGAGAAGGTATTGTCGCCGGGAATGCCCAGCAGCATCGGCGGCACGCCGAACGCCAACGCGATCTCGCGCGCGGCGGCGTCGCGGCTGTTGGCGAAATCGAGATCGGCCGGGGCATAGCTCATCGCTTTCCAATCGAGCCCGCCTTCGAGCACCATCGGCCGCCCCGCGTTGCCGCTGCCCTGATAGGCGTCTTCGAGTTCGCGTTTCAGGCGCTGGAACTGATCGTCGGTCAAGGACGGCGCGCTGTCCGGCCCCTTGTAGACCAGCGCGCCGGAAGGCCGCGCGGCATTGTCGAGCAGCGACTTGGTCCACGCCCCGCCGGCGTTATGGATGTCGACCGCGCGCGCCGCCGCCTCGATGGGAGACAGTCCGTATACGTCATCGAGCGGATGAAACAGCGCCGCGTGCAAGAGCGGCAGGAAGCCCGTGTCGCGATCCGGCGCGATGGTGGCCGCGACGTTGTCGACGGTATAGGTCCAGGCCACGACGCGGCCGTCGCTGCCGGCCACCGCGCGCATGCGATCGGGACGCAGCACATGCAGCTCGCGCACGTCGCCGCCCACAGTGAGCGCTTCGAGATAGGCGTTGCCCGCGCATTCGAGATAGGCGTACCAGCGCTCGAACAATTGCGTGCCGTCTTCCTCCGCGTTGGGCCGCGCCAGTAGCTCGAGCAGCGGGTGGGATTCGATTTCCGCATCGCCGTCATAGAGCAGCCACGGCACCGATGCCGCAGCTTCGGAAATCATTCGCACGCAGCGATAGACGACGGCGTTCTGCATCACGCCTTCGCGCGCCAGGCTCGCATAGTTGCGCTGGCTCCAGGACGCACGCCCAGCCAGGCTGAGCGCGACGAATCCGGACATGGATTTGGTCTCGGGCACGCGCGCGCGCGCCCGGCGGAAGAAGTTGAGAGGCATCGATGCTTCCTTTGGAGTCCGTGTTGTCGAAAGAGGTTTCACGCGGAGGCGCGGAGCACGATTTACCCTCCCCTTGAGGGAGGGTCGAAATTTCGCAGCGAGCAAGGC
>Ga0335083_10002169_pt1 | contig 26139 bp, 18 predicted proteins | sample Lox_Sample_42_FD_206716 | JGI IMG/M metagenome (GOLD analysis project Ga0335083, IMG submission 206716) | Soil microbial communities from Loxahatchee National Wildlife Refuge, Florida, United States - Lox_Sample_4.2 | ecosystem: Environmental > Terrestrial > Soil > Wetlands | place: USA...
TCTTCGGGTTGTGCTTGCCCAATACCTTGGTGATGGCCGCCGTCAGCGTGGTCTTGCCATGATCGATGTGCCCGATCGTCCCTACGTTCACGTGCGGCTTGCTGCGATCAAATTTCTCTTTCGCCATAATCTATGCCCTATTAATCCACTCAGTCTGTTGAACTCATGGAGCCGATGACCAGGATTGAACTGGTGACCTCTCCCTTACCAAGGGAGTGCTCTACCAACTGAGCTACATCGGCCCGCGAACTCTGGAGCGGGAGACGGGAATCGAACCCGCGACCAACAGCTTGGAAGGCTGTGACTCTACCACTGAGTTACTCCCGCACTGCGATCAAGAGCCTTTACTCGTCACCCTGCCGGTCGCGCGCTTCACGGTCCATCTTCCGGCTCCACGACAGGGTGCGGATGGCAAACATCGCCAGCACCGCCAAGGTCGCCAGCTTGAACTTCTGGTCGGCGATGGTCGCTGCTGCCAGAATCGCCAGCACCGCGTACGCGCTCAAGGCCACCCACAGCCGCTTCATCCAACTCCAAACACCTGGTGCACAGGGGAGGATTCGAACCTCCGTAGCTCGCAAGGAGCGGCAGATTTACAGTCTGCTGCCATTAACCACTCGGCCACCTGTGCACGCTTCGACCGAGCATCCCGCCCTCAGCAACCGGCTGAGAGCCCCATCTCGGGTCCCGGAATCGCCGTCCCGCTGTCAAAGGACCCCGCGCGTCAAGCGCCCCGTGATCCCGCAAAACTCTGCGTCCGCCACGCGACCATACTTCCGCGCACGATTGGCGATTCAGGAAGCTGCTGCTGGAATCAGTTCGTCTCTAGGAGAGCTGCGCGTCTGGTTTGGCTTGCTCCTGCTACGCCTCAGCGGCGCGCTCATTGGCCACAATTCTGGAGCTGGCGAAGGGATTTGAACCCCCGACCCTCTGATTACAAATCAGATGCTCTACCAGCTGAGCTACGCCAGCCTACTGCCTGATTCGACACGTATGCGCCGATCCAAGCAAGATTCGTCCTGCCAGCCGGGACAATCATTAAAGTTATCACGGATGGAACGGTACGTGCAACCAGCCCGTACTCTCGCCTCGCTGCAACCAACCGGAATCATTACTCGCCACTCCCGCGGGCCTCATGGCTGGGGATTCTGCGGAGCGCGTTCGCTCTCGCGAACGCTAAAATTGCGGTCACACTTTATTCTATCCAATCCCCGTCGGGTTCGCCACCCGCAGCCTTTTCTCGTATCATCGAGTCTGTTCCATGCGAACTCGCCGAAAGCAGTTGTGGGTCGCCTTCGCGGTTGTCCTGGTCATAGCCGGCGGTATCCTAACCGCCATCCTGCTGCGGAAGCGTGCAGCGCCCGACGCTGTCCGCCTTCTGCCCGAGTCCGACGCGGTTTTCTACCTCAACCTCGAGCCCATACGGCTGCTCACCGGTCTGGGCAAGAAACCCTTCCTGGACCGCGATCCGCAATACGAGGACTTCGTCAACCAGACTGGTTTTGAAGTTGAACGTGACTTGGACAAGGCCGCCCTCGCGATCCACTATGCCCGCCCGGCCAACCATGACGCCGGGGAGACGCGCTACAGCGAAATCTTCCAGGGGCATTTCGACCAAGTGCGCGTCAAACAGTATCTGCGCAAGCTTGCGAGCACAGTCGAGAGCTACCGCGACCTCGACATCTACATCATCCCGCTGGAAGGAAGGACGGTTCGCGTCGTTCTGCTCGGAATCGATATTGCCGCCGCTTCCAACCTGCAAGACCGCTCCGTCATTCGCGGAATCATCGACCGCTACCGGCAAGCCGCACTTCCGTTCGCCGGCCCGCCACTGGTACGGGACTATTACCACCGTGTCCCGTTGGGAAGCGTGATCTGGGCGATCGCTCGGCCAACGGCGGCCAAGGCATCGCAAGAACACAGTGAATTTCTGCCCGGCGGCTGGAGCAGCCTGCTGCCACCCAACAGCGTGGTGATTGCCTCGGCGCGTCCGCTTAATGACATCCACCTGCGAGCCCAGGTTCTTACCGGCAGCGAGTCAGAAGCGCGCAGCTTCGCGGAGCGCGTGAACACCTACCTTGCCATTTTCAAAACGCTTGATATCTCCACCGATTCGGGTGGGCCGGACCCCGACGTGAAGAAGGCCTTTGAGAGCCTGGAAGTCCACCAGGACAAGAGCGAGGCGGTACTAACTGCCAGCGTCCCGTACGCGTTCCTGCAAAAGTTGTGGAACGAACCGGCTATCGAAGTCGGCCCCGAAACCCAGCCCCGGCTGCAAAAAGCCCCCACGGCAAACACCAAGTCTCAAAAGTGACGGCGGTTAGCCGGGTGGGAACTCTCCGGGTTTGGTGGCTGTGCTACGCAGGAATTTGTGGGGATTTACCGGGACATCATGGATGCGTACTTCATAGTGAAGATGAGGGCCGGTGCTGCGCCCGCTCAGACCTACGTAGCCAATGATCTGGCCCCGCCGCACGCTCTCCCCATCAGCAACTGCAAACCCGGAGAGATGACCATATCGGGTGGCTACTCCGTTTCCATGATCAATCTGGATCATTCGTCCGTATCCGCTGTAGAAATCAGCGTAGGTCACGACACCATCGGAAGGCGCTAGTACTGGCTGTCCGTAGTGGCAGGATATGTCCACACCTGAGTGGAACGCTCCTTCACCATTGAAGGGGTTGATGCGCTCCCCGAAGGCGCCGGTAATAGGCCCCAGAACTGGCCAGAGTACGGGAGCTGTCGTCGCATTTGCCCAGTCCGTAAGCGTCGCCTGGTGGGTCAAGCCCAGCCCAAGTCCCGCAGTGGCCGCGCCCGTCAAAGCGGAAGTGCGCAAAGCGAAGAGCTGATCAATGGAGTACTTCACTTCCTCGGGCTTCACCGGTCCGTCCCCATCATGCAGCAGCTTGGGATTGCGCTTGAGTCCGTAGATAACGGATACCTCATTAGCCAGCGCGCCTAGCGACGCAACCTGAATATCTTTCTCGTGGTTGACCCTCTCCAACTGGGTGTAGCGGGTCTCCAACGCCCTCTTTTCGGAACGGAGCTGATTGAAGCTGGCTACCTTCCACAGCATACGGGTGTAGGAGCCTGCCATACCTGTGATGGTAAACATGCCCAGCAGAGCACCGGCCAGAAAGACGTACAGGTAGTGAACTGGGATGGGAATCTTGCGCAGCTGCCCTTCAGCGTCGCGGGCTACCAGAAGAATATAAAAGCGTTTTCGCAATACTCTAACCCTCGGTAAGAATGGTTCCGGTCTAGCGCCGCAAACAACCTATGAAAATCCGGAACACCGGTCCTTGCTGGTCCGAACTGCTTGCAGGTCCCTGGAGAAACGTGGGTTAACGTTCCTCCACCCGGCCGGGAACGTCTTCGTCGCCGGGCGCTTGGCTGGAATAAAGCGACATCAAACCGTAACAGAGCTGCCAGACCCTGTCAATCAAGTTGGGACAAAGTTGTAATACTAAAGTGGTATGGGCCGGGTGGTCAACCCGGGAGGGCGGCGTGTCGCGTATATTGGCGGGGAATGATTCGAAGGGAGAGACCTTGCCGCTAAACGAGAAACTGCTTATTGACCGTATTCGCCGAGCGGCGCTGGGTGGGTCCCCGGGACGAAGTATCGGCGACGATTGCGCCGTCTTGCAGGTTCCACGGGGGCATGAAGCTCTGGTCACCACCGACTTCAGCCTGGAAGGAGTGCATTTTCGGCGCGACTGGCATCCACCGGACGCAGTCGGGCACCGTTGCCTGGCACGAGGATTGAGCGACATCGCAGCCATGGGAGGCACACCACGCGCGGCGTTTCTTTCACTTGCGCTTCCGGCCGACCTGCCGCAAGCATGGGTTGACCGGTTTATCGCCGGCCTGTTGAAACTCGCCTCGTGGTACTCTGTGCGCCTCGCGGGTGGCGACACCGCGCAGTCGCCGGATGGAGTCCTGGCGGACATCGTGGTGCTCGGCTCCGTTCCTGCCGGCCGAGCTGTGCTGCGCTCTGGCGCTCGCCCCGGCGATTTCATCTTTGTCACGGGAACGCTGGGCTCAGCGATCGCCGTTCTCCATCGCTTGCGCGAGGGAGAAAAACTCGATCCGAAATCTCATCCGAAGCACTTCTACCCCGAGCCGCGCCTCGCCGCCGGACAATTCCTGCGAGCGAAGAAACTGGCCTCGGCCATGATTGACATCAGCGACGGGCTCTCCACCGACCTTGGCCACATCTGCGAGGAAAGCAAGACTGGCGCCTTGGTGTATGCCGAGTCGCTGCCCGCCGCTGCGGACAAGGACGGGCTCACATTTGCATTGCACGGCGGGGACGAATATGAGCTGCTCTTCACCGCCCGTCCCGATCGTCGAATCCCGAGACAAATTGCCGGCGTGCCAGTGACGCGGATAGGCGAGATCGTTCGCGGCAGGCAATTGCGGCTCGCCGGAGCAAACGGCAAGACCCAAATCCTGAGGCCCGCGGGCTGGGAGCATTTCGCGTAGGATTGGGCCCTTTAACGCGACCAGATATTCGGCAAGTACATCCGTCACAGCGCTCAGTGAGACTCACAGCCCCGAAGTTCCGCGGTTCCGCGGCCCACGCTGTTTATAATCACGCGCATGGACCTGGAACAGAAACTGATGGAACTGAAGCGTCGCGACTCGTCGGCTGAAGCGGGCGGAGGCGAGCAACGCCGCGCGCACCAACACAAGCAAGGCAAGATGTCGGCGCGCGAGCGCATCGAGTTCCTGCTGGACGAAGGCTCCTTCGAGGAGACCGACAAACTCGTCACCCATCGTTGCACCGACTTCGGCATGGAGGAGCAGAAGTATTACGGCGACGGTTTCGTCACCGGCTATGGCCGTATCGAAGGCCGCCTGGTTTTCGTTTTCGCACAGGACTTCACCGTGTTCGGCGGCTCGCTATCGGAAGCCAACGCTGCCAAAATCGTCAAGATCATGGACACCGCGATGCGCGTGGGCGCTCCCGTCATCGGCCTTAACGACTCGGGTGGCGCGCGCATTCAGGAAGGCGTGATGTCGCTGGCCGGCTACGCAGACATCTTCCTGCGCAACGTGCTGGCTTCCGGCGTGGTGCCGCAAATCTCCGCCATCATGGGACCGTGCGCCGGTGGCGCGGTTTACTCGCCGGCGATGACCGACTTCATCCTGATGGTCGATAAGACCTCCTACATGTTCATCACGGGACCGGATGTCATCAAAGCGGTCACCCACGAAGAGGTCACCAAGGATGAACTGGGCGGCGCGATGACCCACAACGAGAAGTCGGGCGTGGCTCACTTCATGGCCAACGATGACGCCGAGTGCCTGAGCATGATCCGCGAGCTGCTTAGCTTTGTTCCCTCCAACAATCTGGACGACCCGCCGCGCAGGCCCTGTACTGATCCCATCGACCGCACCGACGAGAAGCTGGACACGATCGTTCCCGCCGAATCAAGCCTCCCTTACGACATCAAGGAAGTCATCAACACGGTAGTGGATGACAGTTACTTTTTCGAGGTCCAGGAACATTACGCGAAAAACATCGTGGTCGGCTTCGCTCGCCTGAACGGCAGGTCGGTCGGCATCGTGGCGAATCAGCCCGCATTTCTCGCGGGCGTGCTCGACATCAACGCCAGCATCAAAGGTGCGCGCTTCGTGCGTTTCTGCGACTGCTTCAACATCCCTCTCATCACCTTCGAAGACGTTCCCGGGTTTTTGCCAGGAACGCAGCAAGAATACGGTGGCATCATCACGCACGGCGCCAAGTTGCTCTACGCCTTCTCGGAGGCGACGGTGCCGAAGATCACGGTCATCACGCGCAAGGCCTACGGTGGCGCCTATTGCGTCATGGCTTCCAAGCACATTCGTACTGATGTGAATTACGCTTGGCCGACCGCCGAGATCGCTGTGATGGGCCCGGAGGGCGCTGTGAATATCGTCTACCGGCGTGAACTCGAAAAGTCGACGGACCCGGACGCCGATCGCGCTGCCAAGATTCAGGAATTTCGCGATCGCTTTGCCAATCCTTACGTTGCCGCCGAGCGCGGATATCTCGACGCAGTCATCCGCCCGCGCGACACCCGCCGGAAGCTGATTCAGGCGCTCGACATGCTGGAAAACAAACGCGCCAAGAACCCACCCAAGAAACACGGAAACATACCGTTGTGAGACGTGTAGTGCCGGCGATCAGCCCGGAAGCGGTCAGTCTTTTTCCTGTACCGCGGTGACTTGGTTGTGGTTGTGGTACTTCATCCGAATGGCGCGCAGCCTGTCCACATGTTGGTCGCTGAGCGTCTGCTGCTTGCCCAGCAAATGCGTGACCAGAGCAATCTTGGCGAAGTGTTCGACCGTTTCCATGTTCATATAAGCGCTCAGCAGATCGGCCCCGCAAGTCACCACGCCATGATTGGCCATGAGAATGGCGTCGTGGTCAACCACAAGGGGCGCTAGGGCCTCCCCTAGCTCGGGCGTGCCCGGCGTCTCGTAATTGGCGAGGGGAACCGAACCAAGCGTGATGATGATCTCCGAACACAACGCGCGGTCGAGCGCAATTCCGGCTGCGGCATAGCCGGTAGCTGTCGGAGGATGGGCATGCACGACAGCATTGACGTCAGGACGCCGGCGGTAAATCAAAAGGTGCATGGCAATCTCGCTGGAAACCTCGCGCGTTCCGTTCACCCTCTTCCCATGCTGATCCACCACGACCAAGTCTTGCGGACCCATGAGGCCTTTGCTCATCATTGTGGGTGTGCAAAGGAATTTGCCGCTTTCCAGGCGCACCGACAGATTGCCGTCGGTAGCGGCAACCAGTCCGTTCTGGTGCAGCAATTTCCCGAAGCGGACAATTTCGTCCCTGTGATGTTGCTCTGTCTTCATGCTGTGAAACAGCGCCCCTTGCAATACCCTTTGTGTATCGTACCGCAGGTTGCGGTCACCGCAAAGAACTGCGTCACAATAGGGTGTGACGCCCCTGCGTCGGGCATAATCGGGGGGTGCTGGTCTCCGACTTCGATTACGACCTGCCACCGGAATTGATCGCCCAACAGCCGCTGGCCGACCGGGCCGCCTCCAGGCTGCTGCACCTAGATCGCGGCCGGGAGTCGCTGCAAGGCCTTGTTTTTTGTGACTTCCCTGACCTGCTCCGAGCAGACGACCTGCTTGTGTTCAACAACACGAAAGTCGTCCCTGCCCGTCTGTTCGGGCATCGCAGCGGCTCTCGGGCGCAACCCGTCTCCGCCCAAAACCCGGCAGCGCGGGATTTCCTTCGTGGGCGTGTCGAGGTGCTGTTGACCAAGCAGCTCTCCGCCGAACCTCTGGATTGGGAAGCCCTGGTGCACCCCGGTCGCAAACTCGCCGTCGGCGAGCGGATTTACTTTGGCGCCGGTGCCAGCAAGGATTCGCATGAACTGGCGGCTGAGATCACCTGGCGCGGTGCCTTCGGCGAGCGCCACCTGCACTTCGATCCCGTGCCCGACTTCTTCGGAGTTCTGCAGCGAGTTGGGCACGTGCCTCTGCCCCCGTACATCGACCGTCCTGACACGCTTGCTGATCGCGAGCAGTATCAGACGGTTTACGCCAAACCGCTGGGCTCAGTCGCAGCGCCAACGGCCGGCCTGCACTTCACGCACGAGGTTCTCGGCCGGATTCGCCAGCGCGGGATTGAAACCACCGAGATTACGCTCCATGTCGGATTGGGGACCTTCCAGCCGGTGCGCGGGGAGGTCGTGGAGGAGCACAAACTTCACAGCGAGTGGTACGAGATCTCGCCGGAGGCAGCGGAACTGATTCAGCGCGCACGCGATCGCGGGCACAGGGTGGTGGCGGTTGGAACCACCACTGTCCGCACGCTGGAATTTGCTGTGCGAAAGGACAAGGACGGCCGCATCACCGCGCAAACTGGTGAAGCCAATGTCTTCATTTACCCGGGATTCCAGTTCCACGTCGTCGGGGCCATGCTGACTAACTTCCATCTCCCCAAGTCCACGCTGCTGATGCTGGTCTCAGCCTTCGCGGGACGTGAACGGATCCTGCCGGCGTATGAACATGCGGTCCGCGAGCGGTATCGGTTTTATTCTTATGGTGACTGTATGTTTGTGGAATAGGCGAAGAGTGTCCGGCTGGGCTTGTTCACACGACGTCAATCACAATCAGGGTAATGTCATCCTGCTGTGTCAGCCCGGCAGGTTGCCAGGCGCAAAGCTGTGCCAGCAGACGTTCCGCTAATTCCGGTGCCGGTTGCGACTGGTTCTCACGAAGAACTTGTTCAAGTCTACGGTCGCCAAAAGACTCTCCAGCCGCGTTTTCAGGTTCGGTAAAGCCATCCGTATAGAGAAGTAGCCGGTCGCCGGAAGCGAGCCCAATATTGCACGCGGGATAGTCGCTGTTGAGCGGAACACCAAAAAGCAGTCCGTTGCTCTCGATGCGGGTGAGTGTGCCGTCGGCGGCGCGCCAGTGGAGGAGCGGCGGATGCCCAGCAGCGGAGTAACGCGCGGTGCGGGTTTCGCTGTCGATCCAAAGGTAAGCAGCGGAGACAAATTGTCCCCGTAGCTCCCCGGAGAGTGTGTTGCCGAGACATCGCAGCACTTCGGAGGGATCCTGCGCATAGCCGTCGGCCGAGTGCATCGCTACCTTGATCATGGAGGCGATCAGCGCGGCCGGCACACCGTGTCCGCTGACATCCGCGACCAGGAAGCCGACGCGGTGCTGGTCGATCCGCACAAATTGGTAGAAGTCGCCGGCTACGGCGGTCATGGGCAGATATGAGGCGGCGATGCGCAGGCTCGGGACTTCCGGAACGTTGGCGGGCAGGATGGAGAACTGCAACTGGCGCGCAATTTCCAGTTCCTTGTCAATCGAGAGCAAGCGGCGCTCGTTGGTCACCGTCATCTCCAGAGCGACATAGCCGAAGGAGAGCAGAAGCACGGTGAAGCCCAGCGCAGTGACGAGATTGGGGACAGAGTAATTCAGGGGACGGGCGATGTTCGAATACAAGGCTTCCGCGCCGAAAATCAGAGTGCCGACGGTCAGCACGCGGTGTCGGGATAGGATCAGATATCGTTTGGATAATTGGGGCACTGACAAACTGACAACCATAATGGCCAAACCTGCCGCGGCGAGCAGTTGGTTGTAAACAACGAACGTACCCCCGGATCCTGAAATAAGAAACCACCCGATACCAGCCACCGCAATCACGATTGCGGCGATCAGCCATAAATCAAACAAACGACGCAAACCACCCAGGGTCAATTCGCGAAATACAAGTGCACCGGCAACCAGTGTTAGATAAGCGATCGCGGTGATAAGAAAGCTGCGAACCCCTCCGAAAGCAGGCGGAAAGGCCGCCGCAATGGAATCCGTCTGGAGGAGGAAGTTGGCGCCGAACATCGCGCTCAACAGGCCCAGCCAGACCAGGATCCTCGTCCCTGTTTGGCGACGGATGGCGGCGACGGAGAACGCCATCAGTCCGACGAACAGAAAGAATGTGCCGGAAATTATGTCGACCAGATCGCCGCGCAACGTGGCCAAGTCGTTCGTACTCACGTGATCACCGTCGTAAACGATACGGGACTCGGGAGGCAATTTTCTGTGATTTGGCTCACCCTATGTCAGGTGGGCCTGCACTACCTGTGCATGGAGGCGTCTGGGCAGCACTCCCGGTGACTTGTTAGAATTTTCTCTTGCCCTCCACGCGAAAAACTGCAAAATCCGCCACTGTGTCCGGTGCCGCTGCCAAACCCGCTGTGGCTGCGCCCCCAGAGCCATCGCGTTCCAAGGGCCGCATCTATCTGATTGATGCGATGTCGTTTATCTTCCGCGCGTACCACGCGATGCAGCGGCAGCGTCCTATGTCCACCAAGACGGGTATTCCGACCAGCGCGACCTTCGTCTTCGTGAATATGCTCCGCAAGCTACGTGATGACTTCGCACCGCAGTATCTGGCAGCCGTCTTCGACGTGGCCGCGCCAACCTTCCGCGACCAGCAGGCCAAGGCCATCACCAGCCTGCGTAAGTTTGACAGCAAGACGCAGACCTACGTTGACGTGGCCTACGACGGCTACAAGGCCAACCGCGCGCAGATGCCGGAGGACCTGGCGCAGCAGATTCCGTATATCCGCCGCGCGCTCGACGCCTATCGTATTCCCATCCTGGAGTTGCCGGGATTCGAAGCTGATGACGTCATCGGAACACTGGCGCGTAAGGCGGCGGACGAAGGCTATTCCGTATTTGTCGTCTCCAGCGACAAGGACATGATGCAGTTGGTCAACGAGCGCATCCAGGTGCTAAACCCGCCCAAGGACAATCTGATCTGCGACGCGGCCAAGGTCGAGGAGATCTTGGGCGTGCCGCCTGGGCGCGTGGTGGACGTGATGGCGCTGCGGGGCGACTCGATCGACAACATTCCCGGCGCACCCGGCATCGGCGATAAGGGTTCGGTGGAGTTGATCCAGCGCTTCGGCAGCGTGGAGAACGCTTTGGACCATGCCGCCGAGATCGAACGCAAGAGCTATCGTGAGTCGCTGCAGAACAATCGCGACGCGGTGCTGGTAAGCAAGGATCTGGTCACCATTAAGACCGATCTATCCGTGGATTTCGAGCCGGAGAAAATGCAGGCGCAAGAGCCAGATGCGGCCGCGGCCCGGGCACTGTTTACGGAGCTGGAATTCAGCACCCTGGTGCAGGACTTCCTGCAGGAGAGCGTCGAACTTGGCGAGACCGACTACCACGATGCCAAAACGGACGCTGAGGTGGAAGCGGTCATTGCGCTCGCGAGAAAGCCCGGCGAGATGTTGGCGGTCGCGATTGAATCTACCGCCGAGGAACCTGCGGCCGCAGAGGAAGAGGAGGGCGCCGAGGAGGAAGGCATTCAACAGCTTTCGCTGGCGGAAGCCCCGCGGCACTCGCGTGCACTCGCCACTCTGCGCGTGGCGATCTCGTCCGAGGCGGGCAAGGCGTTGGCACTTCCGCTCGATGAGTCGAAAATCGCCGAGCCACTCAAGCGAGCGTTGACCGACGAATCCCTTCCTAAGACGATCCATGATTACAAATCGGCGATGCACGTGTTTGCGCAGCACGGTTTGAGGCTGGCGGGCGTGCAGCACGATCCGTTGCTCTATGCCTACCTGCTCGATCCCACATACTCAACTTACGGGCTGCGCGAGACGGCGTTGCGCAAGTTCAACCTGAAGCTGAGTGGCTCGACGCCGGAAGCCGCGGACATTACGTTCCGCCTGACCGGGAAGCTGGGCGACCACGTTAATAAGGCCGGACTGCGCAAGGTATACGTCGAGATTGACCTGCCTCTGGTTCGGGTATTGGCGCGCATGGAGGACGCCGGTGTCAAGCTCAATTGCGAAGTGCTGGCGGAGATGTCGCAGCGGCTGGAACACGAGTGCCAGGCCAAGGCGCGAGAGATCTACGAGAAGTGCAGCTTCGAGTTCAACATTAACTCTCCGAAACAGCTCGGCGACGTGTTGTTCAACAAGCTGAACCTGCCCAAGCCAATGAAGTATGGCAAGGGCAAGACCATTTCGACTGCCGTGGACGTGCTGGAAGGTCTTGCCGTCGAGCACGAAGTGCCGCGGATCGTGTTGGAATATCGCCAGCTCTCGAAACTAAAGTCCACCTACGTGGATGCTTTGCCGGCGCTGCTCAATCCCACCACCAAGCGTCTGCACACTACGTTCAATATGGCCGGCTCGGCCACCGGTCGGCTGTCGTCGGTCAATCCCAACCTGCAGAACATCCCCATCCGCACCGAGCTGGGCCGCGAAATTCGCGCCGCCTTCATCGCCGAGCCGGGGCACGTGCTGCTCGCCGCCGATTACTCGCAGATTGAATTGCGGCTGCTGGCGCATTTCTCCGGGGACCAATTGCTGGTGGATGCTTATCGCAGAGGCGATGACATCCACACCCTGACTGCGTCGCAGGTCTTCGGCGTGCCGCCGCTGATGGTCAACGCTGAGCACCGCCGACGCGCGAAGGCAGTGAATTTCGGCATCGTCTATGGGCTGTCTGCCTTCGGGTTGTCGCAGCAGCTCGGCATCGACACCAAAGAAGCCAAACAGTTCATCGATGCCTACTTCGAAAAGTACAGCGGGGTGCGCGGGTTCATCGATCGCACGTTGGACGAGGCGCGCCGTGAGCAGAAGGTCACAACGCTATTCGGTCGCGTACGCCCCATCCCCGACATCCACAGCAAGAACTTCAACCTGCGCGGCTTCGCTGAGCGCACTGCAGTCAACACTCCGCTGCAGGGCACGGCGGCCGATCTCATCAAGATCGCTATGATTCGAATTGACGCCGAACTACGCGCACAGAAGCTGCGCTCGCGGATGCTGCTGCAGGTTCACGACGAGCTGGTCTTCGAAGTACCAAACGACGAGGTTGACACCGTGAAGCGCCTGGTTACCGAGCGCATGGAGAATGTCCACATGCTGAAGGTGCCGCTGAAGGTGGAGGTGGGAGTAGGTAAGAATTGGAGGGACTTGGAGTAACCGCTCGCTCTTCACCTTTTGCTGTTCGCTGATTACACTCCAATAACCCGCTGAATCGCGTTCGCGATTGCGTCCGTATGCCGGCGCATCGTCGCCTCTGTCTCCGCTTCGATCATCACGCGCGCCAGCTTCTCGGTGCCCGAGTAGCGCACGACCACTCGTCCGTTACTGTCGAGGTCACGCTCAGCATTCCGGATGGCTTCCATGACCGCGGGCAATTGTTCCAGGGGCAGCTTCTCGCGCACTTTCACGTTCCTGATTTCCTGCGGAAAGACCTTCATGTCGGCGACCAGTTCGGCCAGGGGTTGGCGAGTGCGCGCGAGCACGTCCAAAACGCGCAGCGCGGTGAGCAGTCCATCGCCGGTGGTGACATCCATATCGCGGAAGATAATGTGTCCCGACTGCTCCCCGCCCAGGGTGGCGCGCGTCTTCAGCATCTCCTCCAGGACGTACTTGTCACCGACCGGCGCGCGCAGCATGCGGATGCCGCTGCGTCTCAAGGCCGCCTCCAGACCCATGTTCGACATCGTGGTGGCGACAACCGTGTCGTTGTGCAACCGGACGTGGGTTTTCATATCGCGCGCGGAAAGCAGCAGCACACCATCGCCATTCACCACGTGCCCTGCGGCATCAGAGAGCAAAGCACGATCGGCGTCGCCGTCGAAGGTAATGCCCAGATCGTACTCGCCCCCGGCAGCGGCCACCGCCCGTGCTACGTTTTCCGGATACAGCGCCCCGCAGCCAGCATTGATGTTGCGCCCATCCGGCGCGATGTGCACGAAATCAGCAGCAATGCCGCAGTCACGAAACACCAGCGGAGCAATCGAACTGGCGGCGCCGTTGGCGCAATCCACCAGCACCCGCAGCCGACCAAGGCCTGAGTCGCCCACCAGCGCCGCCAGCCACGCAGCGTATTGCGCGCGCAGGCCCTGCTTACCCGGCAGCACGTCAGCCGTTGATACCGCAGTATCCGAAGCGCCTTCGGCGAGCTGCTCGATGTGGGCGAAGATGTCAGCCTCAATCTCATGCTCAAGCTGATCAGAGAGCTTGTAGCCATCTGCGCCGAAGACCTTAATGCCATTGTCCTGCCAGGGATTGTGTGACGCCGAGATCACGATACCTGCGGCGAATTGATTGGCGCGCGTGAGGTAGGCAACTCCCGGTGTGGTAATTACGCCGGCGCTCACAACACTTACGCCGGAAGCTTCCAGGCCTGCAGCCAGAACCGAGCTAATCCAGGCGCTCGACTCGCGCGTGTCCTGTCCGATGACGGCGCGGGCGGCGCGCTCGCTGACAGCGAGTCGCTGTCCCAAGGCGCGCCCGATGGCATACACCGTCCGGCGGTCGAACGGATACTCGCCGGCCACACCCCGAATTCCGTCGGTTCCGAACAATTGACGCATCACTTGGCCGTGGGAACCTTTTCCGTGGTGACCGTAACATGAATGGTGCCTGGAGCTTGCACCCTGACCAGCGGGTCGGCAACGAAAGCATGGGTGGTGAACGTCGCACTCCCGACCACGCCGGTCGCATCCACCGGATCGGTCATCGCCGTGGTAATCGAGTTAACGCGATTTTCCGGCCCCACAATCGTGACTTTGGACGGATTCACCAAAGGTTCTTTCATCTCGTACCCGTTCAGCAGCGTGCCAATCAGGCGCGGCTGAACGTCCACCGTACGCGTCGCGCTGCGATCGAAGCGGATGTGAAATTGGGCGGGCGTGACCTGCACCACCTTGATGTCGTGTGGCACGTTCACCTGACTCGCACTCAGATCATAGGTTTGTTCCCCTGGATCTGCTCCCTGGAGATCCAGGAAGGCGTGCACCTGCGACGGCCGCAACTCTTGCAACAGATGCTCCGGCCCGCGAAGCGTAATCTGCGCCTGGAAGGGGTAATCGGAGCTGATGAGGAGATTGCTGGGCGCGTGCCGAAATTCCAACGGAACCGTCATGGGAATTTCAATCGCAGAATCCCGCCCCACGGCCCACCATAGCATGATGGCAATGGCCAACGATACCAGCTTGAAAGGCAGGTCCTTGAACACGTATTTGCGAAAGAAACCGAGCAGGGACTTGAGCATGGCCTAGCGTTCCGCTCCATCGGCCAGATTCTCTTCGTGGCCAAAGCGGTGGACCTGACGCGCCTCTTCCGCCAGACCGCCTTCCGTGAGCGTCGTGGGCAAGGACGCCGCCGGCACGTATCGCCGCAGCACTTCGCTCAGCCGCTCACGCAAATATTCCACGGTGATGTCGCGCTCGATCTGGCCGCTGACCGCCAGGCTGATAGCGCCGGTCTCCTCGGAGACCACGACGGAAACCGCGTCGGTTTCCTCCGTGATGCCGATGGCGGCGCGATGGCGGGTGCCGAACTGCGTTGAAATCTCGGGATTCATCGAGAGTGGCAGGAAGCACGCTGCGGCAGCGATGCGGCCTCTTTGCACAATCACGGCGCCGTCGTGCAAGGGTGCGCTGGGACGGAAGATGGTGATCAGCAGGTCATAGGAAAGATTGGCGTCCAGCGGCACCCCGCTCTCAATAAAGGTGCGCAGCCCAATCTCGCGCTCAATGACGATCAGTGCTCCGGTGACCGTCTGCGACAAATGATTGGCAGCGAGCACGATGTCTTCATAGCTGTCGGCGCCATTGAAGACCCCTCCCCGTCCAGCCGAAAGCCGCCTGCCCAGCCGCGCCAAAGCATGCCGAATCTCAGCGCCAAAGACGACAATCAGCGCGAAGATCGCATAGGGCAGAATGTTGGTGAAGATCCAGTCAATGGTCTTCAGTTCTTCCACATGCGCAAACCAGAAGGCCGCCGCCAGAATGACCACGGCGATGAGCATGGGGATAGCGCGCGTGCCTTTGATAAGCTTCAGGAACTCATAGATAACAAACGCCACCACTAAAATGTCGATGATGGAGAACACCGACACCGACGGTATGTGGCTGGAGAACCCTGGCATCCAAGTCCCTTAGGTGGCGTAAGCACGGCACCATGCTTATTTATTCTAAATCAACTGTATAGAGGGTAGTAGATGGTAGATAGGTTCCGGGCTGAGTTTTTCATTTGGCGGATGCGCAGGGGAGAGTGGTTAGCGGAAAACTATTGGCAAGCGATTACTCGCGCTCCTTCACCTGTTCCACCAATGCGGTGAACTCGCCCTGTCCGAGCTGCGCGCGAACGTAGTCGCCTCTGGTGAGCTGAGAAGACTGCCTCACCAAGTGCCCGTCAGAGTCAAAGACCAGAGCATAGCCACGTGCAAGTATCGCCCGCGGCGATAATACTTCCAGGTTACTGTGCACCCTCTCCCAACGAGAGCGGCGCCGCAACAGGGCTGTTTCGCCGGCGCGGCCCAGGGCAATTCTTTGCCCATCGAGTTGGCTCAGCCACCCGCTCAGGAGTCGAGAAATCGAGGCAGCGAGCTCCGTGGACCCCAACTCAAGCTGTCGGCGCATGACTCCGGCACGTACTCGCAGATCTTGATGACGCAGCCGTGCCTCGCATCCATCGAGCCGGCGCCGCAGACTTTTCACAATGCGCGATTGCGCCTGCGCCATGCGAAATCCAAGATCATCAATATGTTGCTGGCGGCGCGCAATCGAATCGTGCATCCGGGCGAACACAACGTGCTGCGCCTGCTGGGAAAGGCGATTGTGCGCCCGCAGGAGTTTGTAGTGGATGCCCTGCGTCAGGCGCTTGCGCAATGCGCCGAGCTGTTCGGCCAGCTCCTGTTTGGAACGAATCACGAGCTCGGCGGCCGCTGAGGGTGTAGGTGCGCGCAGGTCAGCGACGAAGTCACTGATGGTGAAATCCGTGTCATGTCCGACGGCGGAGATGACAGGAATCCGCGACGCGGCGATCACGCGAACCAGAGTCTCATCATTGAAGGCAAAAAGATCCTCGAAGGATCCGCCGCCGCGCGCGATCACAATTACTTCCACCCTCCCCTGCCGGTTAAAGTGGCGGATGCCTGCACTTACCTCGGCCGCGGCGGTGTCCCCTTGAACCTGCGCCGGATAGATGAGGACATTTACCGATTCGTGACGCCGGCGTAAGACGTTCAGCATGTCTTGAATCGCGGCGCCCTGCGGCGATGTCACGACGCCAATCCGCCGAGGCAACAGGGGAATGGGTTTCTTACGGTTGGCATCGAACAACCCTTCGGCCGCCAATTTGGTCTTGAGCTGCTCAAAGGCAATCTGCAGCGCGCCCGCTCCCTTGGGTTCCAGGTACTCAGCTTGAAATTGCAGATCGCCGCGCTCATCGTAAACCGTCACTCGGCCGCGCGCGATGACCTGCAGACCGTTCTCCAGTTTGAATCGCAGCAGCCTCGCCTGTGAGCGCCACATTACAACGCGTAGCTGTGCTGAGCCGTCCTTCAAGGTGAAATAGAGATGTCCGGAACCGGCAGGGCGGTAATTGGAGATCTCGCCTTCGACGTAAACGTCGGTAAAGGCGCGCTCTAGTTGGGTGCGCACCTCGGCTACCAGCTCACTTACGGGATAGATCTTTCGTGTGGCCGCCTGAAAGGCCAGTCCGAGTTGTTCGTTCCCAGGCATCGGCTGATGCGAGTGTAACGCAGCGGGGAGCGTGCTGGTCGCGATTCGCTTTTCGCCATTCGCTGATCTAATTTCGACTTCTCTTAGACGCTGAACCGTTAATGCAATCCGTCGCCAAATCCCGTTGCCTGTGAAATGGGAAAGGGTAGCGATAGACGAAGCGCGAAGGGCGAGAAGCGGCTATCTGTGCATTCGGTTAACCACGTACAACACCAGCGACAGGATCACGCTAAGCACGATGGAGGTCACCAGCGGGAAATAAAAAGTGGTGTTCTTTCCGCGGTACACGATGTCGCCGGGCAGGCGTCCGATCGGAAGGTTGACTCTGCCTGCCAGAATAAGAACCAGGCCAAAGACAAGCAGGATTCCGCCAACAAAAACCAGCATGCGGCCAAGGTCGCCCATGGCACTAGCTTAAAGCATTAAGAGATAGCTTGGGGGAACCCTACTGCGTAATCACCCCACACGAGATGCGGTCGCCGGAGTTACCGGACGGATCAGTCTTCATGTCATCGGCCTTGGCGTGAACCATGATGGACGTACCGCCGTTGGCGAGCAGCGAATTCGACTCGTTGCCCGTGCCAAGAACAACGTCGGCATTCTTTACGGTCGCCTTCGCAGTGCCGTTCGGCTTGACCGTGAAGTTCAGCATGTCCCCGGCATGGTGGCCCATCGGGTTGTCGAATCCATGCTGTTTGTTCGTGGGGTTAAAGTGCCCGCCCGCCGACTTGAAATCAGGAGGGTCACACTTCGCGTTCTGGTGGAAGTGCACTGCATGCTCGCCCGGTGGCAGGCCCTTGAGATCGAGTTTCACTTCCACACCCTGTCCCTTGGCGATGATGGTCGCGGTGCCGACACTGTTGCCTTTCGCGTCTTTCAATTCGACGGTCTTCTTCTTGACCGGCTTGGCCTGTGCGAGTGCAGTAGCGACGCAAAGAGCAACGGCTGCTCCACCTACGAGAGCGCGAACTGCGAGCTTGGTCTTCATAACCGAAGATTTGTATCACGAAACCAAGACCCCGAGCACAATGTCGAACGAAATAATTGAACTTTAACAAGTCAGGGCAGATCCACATCATCGTAGGCGTGGGCCTTCCGGCACTTGGCAGGCTATGCTCGGGCCCCATCATTTGGTAACGACTGCGGAGTCAGCCAGCATGGAATCAATGGTCACTCCGAGTTCCCGATACGTCGCGGCTGGCGAGAAATGTTCGAAGATCTCGTTACGCCTGTTAATCAGGTCTCCCGCTCCGTCCGTCGTTCGGCAAAGGTCTATTACATGGCGGGCAAATTCGTACCAGTTGGTGGCAACCCTGCAAAATGCTCGCGCCTCGGCGTCGAGTCCCTCGAGTCCAGACGGCCAGACGACCACTGGGCGCAGATGGCAGATTGATTCCACGGTTTTGATTTTCAGGCCCGTTCCAGCCACTGCCGGGTTAATGACTACCCAAGCTTCGGCGTAGGCCCGCGACAGGTCGTCCACCAGGCCCAGGACCTTGACGGAAGGATCCTCAGTGTCAACCTTTCGACCTACCGCGCCCACGACACGGAATTCGGCGCCCGGCACATCGCGCGTAATCAGCGGCCAGGCGAACCGCAGGAAGTCCCTCAACCCTTTCACATTTAGCGGGTTATCGGACGCAACCATCAATACCGCTGGGCTGGGTGAGGGAGTTCCGTTGGTTTCAACTGGATCGAAGTCAATGCCGGCGGTAATCACCGGCTTTCCGGGAACCAAACGCCTGAGCTCACTCGCTTCCTCGGACTGGATCGCAATAATCAAGTCCGAGCGCTCCAGCAGACTAGCTTCATCCTGCGCCTTCACCTCCAGACACTCAGCGACACCGAATTGCACTACTTTGTCGCGCTTGACGGAAAAGACATCGTGTGTATCAGTCACTCTGAGTGGTCCAGCCCGCATCAACCGGGCCGGTCGCATCATAAATATGTATTCGAACAAGAACACATCGGGCTGCAGCGCCGAGTCCAGGTGTAGTAGCAGTTCAATGAGTACGTCGGGGCAAAAAGTCCGCAGAACCGGTAGCAGCTCTCTTGAGATGGGAAAGTCATCGCTCTCCTCACCCAGCTCCCTTTCGAAGTGCCGCGGTTCCACTCCGGCCAACTTAGTTACGACAGCATCATTCGCCGACAACTGGTAGAGGATTGTTCCGTCGCGCTGACATAAGATTAGATCAGGGTAAGCCGTGCAGGCATCGGCAAGCTGCTGTGAAGTGATTGGGTAATCTCCCAAGGGGCAGACGACAAGAAAGACTTGGTAGCCGGAGTTGCTAAGCCACGTTAGCATGCGGTGAATTCGATACTCATTTCCTGCACGCGATGGGTAGGGTAGTACATGGCTGACACAGATCAGGCGTCGCGCGCCTGTGGGAAGCTGAATCTGCGCCGCCGGCCGTGCACGCTCTAGGCGCTGCAGGCTGAACAACACCTTTTCCTGGGCCTCTGGCAACCTCCTAGCAGACTCTGAGTCCTTTCTTTTGTCCTGCGCGCCGGAAGGCTTGGCCGCATCGTCTCCAACTTGCCTCGCCTGGCTGTGCAGGTAATGGGCGAGCGGATTCACCCTTGCCTTGGCAACTTCGGGGTTACGCCGCAGATAGACTTTCGCACTAAAGCCGGAACTCGGGTCGCGTCCTTCCGCCGCACCGTTCCGCAGATAGTGCGTCAACGGATTGATGCCGGCCTTGCCGACATCGGGGTTTTGCTGGAGGTACCAGTCGCTGTCAAAAATAGGATTCGGATCGCGGCCTTCGGTGGCGCCATGTCGCAGGTAGTGCACCAACGGATTTTCGCCTGCTTGAGCAACATCGGGGTATTGCTGGAGGTACCAGTCGCTGTCAAAGAGCGGGTTGGGATCGCGACCCTCCGCCCCGCCCCGCCGCACATAATGGCGAACCGGATTCACCCCGGCTTCCGCTACATCCGGGTTCCGCTGCAAGTACCAATCGCGATCGAACAGTCCCGACCCGCTAACAAGCCTAAGGTCCTTGATTAGTTGGATGCCCCTTTTAGGCAGGCGTGCAACTTTGCGCCACGATCGAGGGGATAAAAAGTTATCACGACACTTATAGTAGACAGATAACGCCCTCCAGCCATGAGAGCTATAAATCTGACGCAGAATGGCACTCTGCGAGTGTAGCTCCCGGCGTACCTGCTGCTCGCTGGCTTCCAATCCTCTATAGGATTCCTCTAGATCTCTTAGCTGCGCTTGTAGTGCCGTCTGTTCTCGGGCAAATCTCTCCGTTTCGATTCTCAGCTCGCCGGTAAGTCTCTCCTTTTCCGCCCTCAGCCTGGACGCCTCCTCGACGGTTTGTGCGAGCGTGCTCACTGTTCGTTCATGGGTCGCCAGCAGCGTGGAATGTTCTTTGGCTTCTCTTTCCCCTTCTATCCTCAGGTTTGCTATTGCCTCAGACTGTGAAGCGATCTGCCCTTCCCGCGCCGTCAGAGCGCGGTTTAAGCTGGCGATTTCACCTGCAAAAGACCGGAGTCCATTGGATGTCGCTTTGATGGTAGCGGGCACACTGGCACGCCCCGAGACCGCGGACTGAAAATCAGCTTCCTCATTAAGCCAATTTTGTATTTGCGATGCCGAAGCCGAAACGCCGACCCTGCCACAAAGCGCTTCCATCACTTCAGCGATAGAGGGCAACTGACTGGCTACCGGCACCCCTGCAGTGAGTGAGTACAGAATGCCTCGCGTGATTATCCAGCCCAGAGACACGCTGCAATCGCTGTGCCACTCAATATCGATGTAGGTCAGCTCACCGTCCTTATCGAGCAAGTTGAACGGGGTGCAGTCTATGAAGTCCCCAGGAAGCATGTAGGAGGCCAGAGTTGGAGGTCCCACAGCAACTTGCGGACTCGACACTTGAGCATGCTGTAGCAGGAAGTCGAACCACGGGAGAAGCGCCTGGACGATATCCTCCACATTCGCGTTACGCGCTCGCGCTTTCAGAAGGTTCCATAGGATCTGGCGCCCGGGCCGATATTCCGCGTCGGCCAAGTCGTGCGCGATCGTCTTGCCACCCACGGTGACAGCACGATGGCTGGCACCCGATACGACATACTCCTTCGAAACCTGGATCGTAGATCGGGCGCGCGAAAACCGTGTCTGCGCCGCCAGTTCAGGCTTGCGCTGGACAGCATATGCTGCCGCGAGCGTGCTCTTATGTCCAGGCGGTTTCGGATCCCGCGTCGCTTCGACAAGAAAGGAATTACTCAGGTCCGCAATCAGACCGTTGCGATGCAGGGAGCTCAAAACCAGTGCATCGTCGAAGCTCCGGTAAGGAAAGCCCGTATAGTCCCTGGCATGGCATCGGGTCAGTAAATCGACCGGATCAAAATCCCCATCCATCAACGCGTCTTCCGAGAGAATCGCTACCGGCAGCTTGTAGTCCGGGAAGGGATAGTAGAAGTAAGTATGCTTCAGCCCCGCAGTCGATAACAGGTCGATCAACTCCCGCCGTCCAAACGTGCGAGGCGTTCGCGCGCCGTAGAGGTCCTGAACCCCGAAGAATGCAGCGCCGACATGGTCTTCGTAGCAACCATTGAAATATTTCAGACCGAGTTTGTTCTCGATGGCCACCACCAGCCTTCCCCCCGGGGAGAGGAAGCGGGACGCCGACTGCACCAGTCGTTCGAATGGATTCTCCTCGGTGGAAAACATGGCCGCATACTCCAAAACACCGATCAGGAGTACGCAGTCGAACTGCTCGTCTGTTTCGAAGCGGAAAAGGTTGTCGACGACTACTCGCACATTGCCGAACTCCCGGCAACGCTCCGCGGCGACGCGGGCGCGAACGAGGCTACCTTCAACCCCAACGAGGTTAGCGCCAAGCTCACCGAGGAATCGCGTTATGGGGCCGCAACCGCATCCCAGCTCCAGGACTTTGTCGCCCGCCTGAATACCGAGGGGTCGCACCAGGCAATGCCGGGATTTGCTGAAGTGGTATTCGCTGACCCAATCGGTGATGGCTTCGGCCAGCGCAGGGGAAAATGTGCTGCGGTCTTTCGCGTTTAAGACGACGTTAAGCAGCCGGGCTTCGGACTCTGCTCCATCGGAGTACGCAAACTCCCCGGTATTTTCGCGTCGAAAGAGGTGAAGGTCGTCGTCAAAGAGATAATTCATCTGAAAGCTAGCTGCAGGAAGCGCTGCCGATTCGAGAACAACACCCACCAGACATCCGGTCTGCCGTGGAGCGCAGCAGTGCTAGACTCCTAGACAGCAATCGTAATCCACTTCTTGAAATGCAGCCAAACAGTAACAACGGCCGCGCAGCGCAGGCCTTGCCGCATCTGGGGCCCCTCGATTGTCATTTCCATGCGCGACGAGGATACCATCTTCGCTCGCTTCCGTGCTCCCCGAAACACGTCACAGCCGGGGTCCTGCCTCACCGGGGGATGATCGTCTTCAGCCATGAAGGCACTAATTCCAACCCCGCTTGGCTCGCGGCGTGGAAACGCGAAAACCGCTGGAGCAAGCTCGTATGAGCCACGGCTCGGTTCCCAAAGCCAGTGCGTTTCTTGCAAGACAAAAAGCGCGGTGGCTCACTCTGCGCAGCGCCCTGCGCGACGGCAACGAGGAAGACCGATACAAGGCTGTGCGATTTGTAGTATTGCGGCTCCCACTTTCCGATGCGACTAAGCAGAAGCTCATAGCCTGGGGCTTGGACTATCTGGTAGACCGCCATCGTAGTTCCCTCCGATCAAAACTCCTACATGCTCAGCGGGACTGGGAGGCAAAGGGACACCTTCATCTTCAGCAACTACTGGCTTCAGGTAAGAACCTGGAACTACCGGCGGTTCGCTCCCCGAAGGTATCCTTCATCATTGTCTTCTTCAATAAAGCTCACCTTTCGATTCTAAGCATCGAATCCCTGCTGCAATTTGCCGACGACAGCTATGAGTTGATTGTCGTGGACAACGCGTCCACGGACGAGACTGCTGCGCTGCTCGATAGGATCCATGGAGCAAAGATTGTCCATAACTCGGCGAACGCAGGTTTTGGAGCAGCATGCATGCAGGGAGCCGACATTGCCGTGGGAGAATATCTCTGCTTCCTTAATAACGATGCGCTCCTGACTCAAGGCGCATTGTCCGCTGTGCTTAGGAACTTTGACCGAGACGGCGTGGGTGCAGTCGGAGGCAAGATCCTTCTCGCCAATGGCAGGCTGCAAGAAGCTGGATCGATTATCTGGCGCGATGGGAGCGCCTTGGGATATGGACGCGGCGATGACCCCGACTTGCCCCAGTACAACTTTCGACGTCCTGTTGATTATTGTTCGGCTGTCTTCCTAACTACTCCCAAGAAGCTATTTCATGACCTAGGCGGCTTTAGCTCTGAGTTTGCCCCTGCCTACTACGAAGATACTGACTACTGTATGACTCTATGGCGTCGAGGCTTCAGTATTATCTATGAGCCGTTGGCCCAGATCGTCCATTACGAGTCGGCAAGTTCGGGAGGAAACGAGCTGGCAAGGGGACTGATGGCTTCGCAGCAGGTTAAGTTCAGGGATAAATGGGCAGCCGCTCTGGAAAATCACTATCCTGCGGATGCGGCGAATGTCTGCGCTGCGAGGATCTCCGTAAGTTCCCGATCCCAACGCATCCTTTATATCGATGACCGCATCCCCAGAAGGACGTTAGGCGCAGGCTTTCCTCGGAGTAACGACATCGTAACCGAGCTGGCGCGCTTGGGCTATCACGTTGTCTGTTCGACCTCCACGTTTCCGCTCCTCGGCGAAGGCTATGCAGACTTACCCAGAGAGGTGGAACTCTTCGACGGCTTCCGGTTTCGTCAGAAGTTGATCGGCGATTACATGCGATGTGCCGACGTGGTATGGGTGAGCAGACCTCATAATATGAAACTTCTCATGACGGAACATCCGGCGGTGCTGAACACCAGAAAATTCGCCCTCATTTATGACGCGGAAGCTCTATTCTCTCAGCGCACCCAGGATCGGACCCGGTTGCTGGGCGAAGCGAGCAGGTATCGTGAGGTTCTCGATCCCACCGGCCCAGAGGAGGAATTCAGTCTGGCGAAGAAGGCCGACTGCGTTACGGTGGTTTCGGAAGCGGACCGGCAAGCCATGCTACAAGCCGGTGTGCCATCGGTGTCTGTTGTGGGTCATCGCATGTCCGTAGTGCCTACAACCTCGTCCTTTGCGGAACGCGATACCTTCCTCTTTGTGGGCTCGGTCCATGGACCCGACAACCCCAACGCCGATTCCGTCCGTCATTTTTGCCACGATCAGTGGAGGACGATCCATCGCGCAACCGGGGCGCCCCTGGTGGTGGCCGGCTATGGGACGGAGTTGTTGCGCGCTGAAATCAAGGATCCCAGTGTGAGGATATTGGGCGCGCAGGATGATTTGCGTCCCCTCTATGAACGGGCGCGGGTCTTTGTTGTACCCACACGCTATGCAGCCGGCCTTCCCTTCAAGGCCCATGAAGCGGCGGCCGCCGGAGTACCTTTGGTCGTCTCTGCGATCATCGGCCGGCAGATAGGATGGTCGCACGGCGACGACTATTATGTTGCCAGCGGCGGGGACCAATTCGCCGCATATTGTGTATCCCTCTACTCGAATGAATCGTTGTGGCAGTCGTTCCGCGATAACGCCCTGAAGCGGGTGCGCGCGGAACTGAATCCGGAAAGGTTTAACACCAGCTTGCAGTCGGTCCTCAGCTCCGTGATTTCCGCAAAGGAAATCCGCAGTTAAGGGCTGTCGTTGCGCTTGTTTCGCAGCGTCAGCCGCGTGGGCGCTTCGTGGCGGCGGAATTGCGCCTGCTTCGAATGCAGGCGAAAGTCCGGCCCCTCGATCTCCACTTTCTTGCACATCTCGTGCAGGCGCGAGCGCATGCGCTCCCCGATGCGGTCTCCCAGGGTGTCCTTGGAAGTGGCGTACGTCGCCGCAGGAAGGCCGGTCGGATTGTCGTCGTATGGTCTTGGGCGTTCAGCCTTGTCGGGAAAGTTCGTGGTGATGATGGTCGTCTTGTCGTCGTTATAGCGGCTGTTGAGGATGTAGTTCACGATGTCAAACACCCACTCAGTGCTGCGTGCCGCACCCAGTTCGTCGAGCACCAGCACCTCGGCGTCGAACACCGGCTGCAGGATCTCCATCTCCGTCGCCTGCACCTGCGGGTTGTAGGAGTTCTGGATGGACTTCAGCAGCTCCCGGTAATCGCAGAACAGGCAATGGATGCCCTTCTCGCGAATCAGGTCCCTGATGATGCCCACCGCAAGGTGCGTCTTGCCCACGCCCACCGAGCCTACAAACAGCAGCCCGGTCTTGTCGGTCGGATATTCCTCCACAAACCGCCCCGCCAGGAAGCGGGCATCGCGGATGCTCTTCGTAAAACGATCCTCGGGTTGACCATGCAGCAGAGCACCCGATTCCGCCATGTATGTTCTGCCTTGCGGCGGCGGTGGTGGCTCGCACTCGAAATTACTGAGCTCGCAGTGTTGATAGCGCGCCGGGATATGCGCTGCCGCCAGCAGGCGCTCGCCGCGGTCCTTCACCCGGCACTCGCAGCGCACGGCTTCGCGCCCCTGGCCGCGCTCGATGGTATGCCAGCCGGTGCCACCGCAGATGGCGCAGGGTTCGGTACCTGTGGTCACGTGTTGAATCTACTGCTGAGTTGGCACGACAGGCAATCCGATTAGGGCACAGATTTGCACCGATTCTCGCAAAACCAGCAAGAAGCCGTGAGTGACTGTGGAAAATCCGCAAGCACCCCTCGCTTGGAAGCAGAACAGCAACCACGGATCACACGGGTTTCACGGACAAAACCAGGAAAAGACGTATCCGCATCATCCGCGATTGCTGCGTCATGGCACAGCCAGGACCTGCTCCTTCACTGCGGGGAAGACGTCATAGACATAATCGTGTGCGGCCAGCATGGCGGGCTTCATTGCGCCGGACTGCACTCGCTTCGTGACTTCCTCGCGCGAATAATCAAAAACGGCCTGCAGGATCTGCTCGCGCTCCTGGCCGGTGGCCTCCGCCAGCACGAACAACACGCGTGCGCTGTGCTGAATGTAATTCGGCGAAAGCAGTTGCCGCTTCAGCAGTTCCATGATGACCGGT
>Ga0335083_10002172_pt1 | contig 26107 bp, 23 predicted proteins | sample Lox_Sample_42_FD_206716 | JGI IMG/M metagenome (GOLD analysis project Ga0335083, IMG submission 206716) | Soil microbial communities from Loxahatchee National Wildlife Refuge, Florida, United States - Lox_Sample_4.2 | ecosystem: Environmental > Terrestrial > Soil > Wetlands | place: USA...
GGGGGCGGGGATCGCGAACGAACCCACCGCCGAGGGACCGACGCCTTTGCGGCCGGCGCTGTAGGTCGCCGAGGCCGCGGCGCCGGTCATGCCGTGCCAGGATTGCGCAAAGCCGACGATCTCGTACTTGCCGGTCACCAGCTTGGCCATGCGGATCGCGGCCTCGTTGGACTCGGCGCCTGTGCTCAGGAACAGGCAGCGCTCGAGTTCCCCCGGGGCGATCTCGGCGAGCTTGGTCGCCAGCTCCACCACCGGCCGCGACAGCATGCCGCTGTACAGATGGTCGAGGTTGGCGGCGTAGCGGGCAATCACATCGCGGATTTCGGGATGGCTGTGGCCGAGGATCGCGCTCATCTGCCCCGAGGTGAAATCGAGAATGGCGCGGCCGTCGGCGTCGTAGACGAAACTGCCGGCCGCGCGCTCGATGATGACCGGCGCGAATTTCCCGCCGTAGCGGACGAGATGCTCCCGCGCCTGCTTCCAGAAAAGGGGGTCCGCGTTCTTGGAAGCCATGGCCGCCTCGGCAATCGGGGAATATCGTTGGATGATTTTGACGAGACTATGCTTTTCGCGGCCTTGCGTCAGCCCTTATAGGCGGCCTTGATCGCACCCACGCCCTTGCCTTCCTTGGCCGCGGCGATGATTTTCGCCTCGCGCTGCGACAACGTGTCAAAGGCCGGCTTCATCGCATCGATCGTGGCGAGCGGCACCACCACGGCGCCGTGGCGGTCGGCATGGATCAGGTCGCCGCTCTGCACGGTCATGCCGTGCACGGTCACGTCAATCCCATAGTCGACGACGTGCACGTAAGCATGCGACGGCGCGATCGAGCCGGCGAGCATCTGGAAGCCGGGCGGGATCATCGGAATATCGCGAATGGCGCCATTGCTGATGGTGCCAACACAACCGAGCGCCTTGTGGATGTTGCCCATCACCTCGCCCCAGAACGCGCCGTGGCCGGCCGGCTCGTCGAGGTCCTGAACGATCACCCAGCTCGGATTGGGCGCGGCGGCGACGTAGTCGAGATAGTCGAGGCGCTTCTGCATGTAGTCGCCGAGGTCGACCTTGTCGCGTGCGCGCATGGTGACGGTCTTGGCGAAGCCGATCATCGGCGGCAGGTCGGGGAAGGGGCAGTGCAGGTGCTGCACGGTATAGCCGTGGCCGCGCCGCTCCGGCGCCACCATCTCGATGAGATTGCAGACCGTCGGCGTATCGATCGATTGCAGGAATTCCGTTTGCGCTTCTGTCAGTGTCTTTGCCGTCGTCATGACGTCCCCTCTTTTTCACGGCGGCTCGATCAGTGCCGGCGCCGGCTGCGTCGGCCCGCCTGCGCTCCATCCGAAATACACGATCGACGCCATGACCGACAGCACGATGATGACCAGCGCAACGCAGGCCGGCCAGCCGCCGATGGTCCAGGCGACGCCGCCGAGTGCGGCGCCGAAGGTGCCGCCGGTGTAAAATGAGGTGACGTAGAGGCCGACCGCCGAGGAACGCCCCGCCTTGGCGGTAATGGTGACATGGCTGGTCGATATGGCCTGGCACATCTGCCCGCAGGCGGCACTGATGGCGAGCCCGGCGACAATCAACGGCAACGACGGCACGAGCGTCAAGAGAATACCGGCAACCCATAGCGCGATGACGTATGAAGCGAATCGCCTGCGCCCGAACCGCGTGGTGGCCCAGCCGCTCCAAGGCGTCAGCATGACCCCCGCGAGATAGACCACGAAGATCATGCCGAGCCAGCTGGCCGACAGGTTGTAGGGCGGCGCTGCGAGCAAAAAGCTGACATAGGTGAATGTGCAGATGAAATTAAACAACACGCCGAACCCGAGCGCGTAGGTGGACAGCAGTTGGCCGTTGCGCAGGTGGGCGAGCATCTGCCGGCCCGACGCCAGCAGGCCTTCCGAGCGCACGAAGCGCCGTTCATGAGGGAGAAGGAATGCCACACCCATCGCTCCCGCCAGCACCATTGCCGCGAGCGCGACAAAGCCGGCGCGCCAGTTGATCAGGTCGGCGAGAAATCCGGTGACAACGCGCCCGCTGAAGCCGCCAAGGGCAGAGGCGGAACTGTAGATGCCGGCGGCCGTCGCCGCTTCGCGCGCCGGCCATTCGTCGCCGATATAGGCGACCGTAACCGCAAAGATCGGCGGCAAGACCAGCCCCTGCATGGCGCGCCAGAAAATGAGCGCATGCAGGCTGGTTGCCAGGCCGACCATCACAGTCGGCACCGCCAGTACGAACATGGCGGCAACGATCACCCGCTTGCGGCCCAGCACGTCGGCAACAGTGCCGGTAAATGGCGCGGTCAGCGCTACGGCGAGCGTGCTTACCGTGATGATGGTGGAGACCTCGGCCGCGCTCGCGTGAAATTCGCCGGCGAGCAACGGCAGGATCGACTGCGGCGAGTAAAGATTGATGAAGGCGCAATAGCCGGCAAGCGCGACCGCCGCATGACGCGCAGACAATTTCGAGCGAAACGCGGCGGCATTCATCGTGAGGGACCCGGCCGGGCAATTTCGACGCAGCCAAAGCTATGCCCAAGATCGGGCCGCGGCGCTACGGGGCGGGGCGCCGGGGCGGTGCATCACTGTGCGCATGGCTCGAACCGAGGGCTGCTCTGGCGCGCGCGAGCGTGTCCTCGGGCGTGCCCGAGGCATCGATGCGGGTCCAGCGCACGGCGCCGAGATCGTATTGCTCCTGTTGGCGCGCTACCGCTGCATCGGCGTCCGAAGCATCGCCTTTGCGGCTGCCGACGCGGACGAGCCGCGTCTCAAGATCGGCGGCAAGGAACAGCCCGTGGAACGAGTCGCCTGCCTGTTCGATCATCAGCCGCTCGATGGGGTCGGCGAATACGGCGTCGATCACGGCGGAATGGCCGGCGGCGGTGATGCGCCGCGCCTTGTCGGCAAGCGCGGCATAAACCTGCAGCGTAACGGCGGCCTTGTAGGCGCTCTGCGGCAGCGTTTCGGTTTCGGCGAGGCCAAACAGTGCCTTGCGCTCGACATCGCTGCGCAGCCACACGGCGCCCGGCGCCGGCGCAAGTTCTGGCGCAAGCGCGCGCGCGAGCAGCGATTTTCCGGTACCCGAGAGCCCGCCGATGGCGATGAGCACCGGCTTGGCCGGCTTGAGAAGCCTTTCGGCCAGCGCGAAATAGGCGCGCGCGCTTTGCTCGACGTCCTGGCCGCCGCCCTGCTTGAGTTTCGCCGCCGTGACCTTGGCGCGGATCGCCGCGCGCAGCGACATGAAAAGCGGCAGCGCGGCGAGCGCGTCGAGATTCTCGTCGCGACGCGTCTGCCTCAGGTAGCGATTGAACACGGCATTGGCGGCAGCTTGCAGGCCGCGCTCGATCAGGTCCATGAGCAGGAAGGCAAGGTCGTAGAGCACGTCGCCGGTGGCGATCCTGAAGTTGAATTCGATAGCGTCGAACAGCACCGGTTTGCCGCCGATGAGCGCGATATTGCCGAGATGCAGGTCGCCGTGGCACCGGCGGACGAATCCGGCGCGTTGCCGCGCCGCCAGCAGCGGGCGCACCCGTTCGAGCGCGCCTCGCGTCGTGGCGGTGAGCGCGGCAACCGCGTCGGCCGAGAACAATCCGGGTGACGCGCGCAGCTCGATATCGTTCTGCGCAATGATTTCGGTCAGCTCAGCGGCGAAGTCGAAAGCTTTCGCTGCGGGCGCCACGGCATGGGCGTCGGCGATCGCGCGTCCGAGCGCGTCGGCCAGCGCCAGATCGATCTTACCGCGCTCCGCCAGATGATCGAGCGTCTGTGTCTCGTCAAAGCGGGACATCTCCACCGCCCATTCGAGCGGCTCGCCGTCGCCGCCGATAGCGAGCCGTCCGTCGCTGGCGCGCGTGATCGCCACGACACGGCGGTAGATCTCCGGCGCAAAGGCACGATTGACCTCGATCTCGGCCTCGCAGGCCGCCTTGCGCTTGGCCAAAGTCGAATAATCCAGAAACGGAAAACTCACGGCGCGCTTGATTTTCAGCGCCCGGTCGCCGGCGAGAAAAACCGAGGCGGCGTGGGTATCGATGCGCTTGACCGGGGCGCCGCCATGGCTCTCGGACCGACCGAGAAAGTCCATCACCGCCTGTTGTCCGGCCGTTCCTGTCATTCGCGGGATGTAAACCCGGACAATTTGCGAAGCTATGCATTTCGTCTGGCCGCATATGTGTCGATATGCAGCACAAACAGTGAATCGTGCGCTTTTTCTAAAGCAGGCGGCCGAACCGGCGCCCAGACACGGGCGTTGAATAACGGTAACATTTTCAAGCGTTCGGCGGGGCGACGACCGTGAAAGCAATTGCGCATGCGCGCCCTGACGGTAGAGCCCGGCACCCCCAATTCCGTTCGACTCGAAGACGTTGCGCCGCCGCCGCAGAGCGACGGTGCGGTACTGGTGCGCGCCTTCGCGCTCGGCATCTGCGCGACCGACCGCGAGATCGACGAAGGCAAATACGGCTCACCGCCGCCCGGCGAAAAGCGGCTGATCCTCGGCCATGAGTCGCTGGGCCTGATCGAGGAAACGCCGGCGGGCAGCGCATTTAAACGCGGCGATCTCGTCGTCGGAATTGTTCGGCGCCCCGATCCGGTGCCGTGCGCGGCTTGCGCCGCCGGCGAATGGGATATGTGCCGCAATGGCCAATATACCGAGCGTGGCATCAAGCAGCGCAACGGCTATGGCAGCGAATTTTTCCGCGTCGAGCCGGATTTCCTTGTCAAGCTCGATCCAAGCCTGGACAAGCTCGGCGTCCTGCTGGAGCCGGCCAGCGTCGTCGCCAAGGCCTGGGAGCAGGTTGGCCGCATCGGCGCCCGTGCGCCGTTCTGGCAGCCGCGTATCGCGCTCGTTACCGGCGCCGGCCCGGTCGGCCTGCTGGCGGCGCTGATCGGCGTGCAGCGCGGCTTTGAAGTGCATGTGCTGGATCGAGTGCGTGACGGCGCGAAACCGGCGCTGGTGCGCGATCTCGGCGCCGCATATCACGTCGACGACGTCGGCGCGCTGGAGCCCGACATCGTCATCGAATGCACCGGAGCCCATGCGGTTATCATCGATGCGATCTCCCGCGTCGCACCGGACGGCATCGTTTGCCTCGCCGGCGTCTCGCCCACCGGCCACAAGATCGACGTCGATGTCGGCGCGCTCAGCCGCGGTCTTGTGCTCAAGAACGATGCTGTGTTCGGTTCGGTCAACGCCAACCGGCGCCACTATCGCGACGCCGCCAACGCGCTTGCCATCGCCGACAAAACCTGGCTGTCGCGCCTGATCAGCCGACGCGTGCCGCTGTCGCGCTGGCAGGAGGCGCTGGAGCATCGTCCAGGCGACGTCAAAGTGGTTCTCGAATTCAGCGCTTAGATCATCTTGCCGGAGGCCACGTGGCACTGCGCATCGAAGATTACGCGGTGATCGGCGACCTCGGCACCGCCGCCTTGGTCGGCCGCGACGGCTCGATCGACTGGCTGTGCTGGCCGCGCTTTGATTCCGACGCCTGTTTTGCGGCGCTGCTGGGCAAGCCTGAGCATGGCCGCTGGCTGATTGCACCCGAACACGGCGCTGCAAAGATTACCCGCCGCTACCGGCCCAATACCCTGATCCTGGAAACCCGCTTCGAAACCGCCGACGGCGCGGTGACGCTGATCGATTTCATGCCGCCGCGCGAGAGTGAATCGCGCTTGATCCGTATCGCGGTCGGCGAGCGGGGCCGCCTCGCCATGCGCGGTGAACTGGTGCTGCGCTTCGGCTACGGCGCCACGGTCCCCTGGGTGACGCGCATCGACGAGCATACGCTACGCGCCGTTGCCGGCCCCGACATGGTGGTGCTGCAGTCGCCGGTGCAACTGCACGGGGAAAACTTCAGGACCGTCGGTGAGTTTGCCGTCGGCGCCGGGGACGTGATCCCATTTGTCCTCTCCTACAGCCTCTCGCACCGGCCGTTGCCGGAGCCGGTCGATGCCGGCGACCGGCTGCGCAAGACCGAGCAATTCTGGACCGACTGGGCCGCCAAGAATCAGATCGAGTGTCCGTGGAGCGAGGCGGTCACGCGCTCGCTGATTACGCTGAAGGCGCTGACTTATGAGCGGACCGGCGGCATGGCGGCGGCGCCGACCACCTCGCTGCCCGAATATATCGGCGGCGCACGCAACTGGGACTACCGCTTCTGCTGGCTGCGCGATGCCACGCTCACGCTGCTGGCGCTGATGAACGCCGGCTATTACGGCGAGGCGCAGATGTGGCGCGACTGGCTCTTGCGCGCCGCTGCCGGCAGTCCGCGCCAGATTCAGATCATGTACGGCATCCGCGGCGAGCGGCGCCTGACCGAATGGCAGGTGCCCTGGCTGCCGGGCTACGAGAATTCGCAGCCGGTGCGTATCGGCAATGCCGCGCACAACCAGCTTCAGCTCGATATCTTCGGCGAGGTCATGGATGCGCTGCATCAGGCGCGGCGGGGCGGGCTCGGCGGCTACGAAGCCGGCTGGGACCTGCAGCGCGAATTTCTCCTGCATCTGGGGAAAATCTGGCGCGAGGCGGACGAGGGCCTGTGGGAGGTACGCGGGCCGCGCAGGCATTTCACCCATTCCAAAGCAATGGCCTGGCTCGCATTCGACCGCGCCATCAAGAGCGCGGAGGGCTTCGGGCTTCCCGGCGACATCGGTCGCTGGCGCCTGATCCGCGAGGAGATTCACAACGACGTCTGCACCCGCGGCTATGATTCTGACATGGGCAGTTTCGTGCAGGCCTATGGTTCAAAGGAACTCGACGCCAGCCTGCTGCTGTTGCCGGCGATCGGTTTCCTGCCGCCGGAGGATGCGCGCGTTCGCGGCACCGTCGCGGCGATTGAGCGCGATCTCGTGGTCGGCGGGCTGGTCCGCCGCTATGACACCGAAGCCGGCGCCGACGGCCTGCCGCCGGGCGAGGGCCTGTTTCTTGCCTGCAGCTTTTGGCTGGTCGATGCCTATCTGATGCTCGGCCGCCGCGACGACGCCGTCGCCCTGTTCGAACGGCTCTTGGCGCTGCGCAACGACCTCGGCCTGTTGAGCGAACAATATGAGCCGCGCACCCGCCGCTTGGTCGGCAATTTTCCGCAGGCGTTTTCGCATCTGGCGCTGGTCAACAGCGCCAGCAATCTGGGGCATTTCCGCAAGCCCGCCGAGCAGCGCTCGGATGCTCGCGTTGCCGACACGGCCGATATGCAGGCCGCGGCTTCGCAAATCAGTTGACCGCCGCTTCCGAGCCCGGAAGAGTCCGCGCCTCGCCGCGTTCCCCGGCAGCAAACTCGCAAGGAGGCGCTCAGTGCTTATCGACGTTCGGACCTATCGGACGCTGCCCGGCCATGTGCCGGCACAGCTCGAGATCTACAAGAAATACGGCTACCCGGTGCAACTTCGCTACATGGGCGAACCGCACATGTACGCGGTCGCGGAAAGCGGTACGCTTAACACCTTCACCCACGTCTGGGTCTATGACAGCGCGGCCGACCGCGAGGCCAAGCGCGCCAAGATGTTTCAGGATCCGGACTGGAAGGTCTACCTCAGCGAGAACGTCAAGGGCGCCCATATCGTCGAGCAGAACAACGTCCTGATGACGCCGGTGCCCTGGGCGCCGCCGATCCCGATGCCGAAAATCGCCAAATAGCCCGTCAGTTGCGCGCGGTTTCGGTCAATCCGGTCGGCGGCCCGTCGATCGCGGTCCAGCCGCCATCGACCATCAGCGCGCTGCCGGTGACATAGCTTGCGGCATCCGACGCGAGGAAGGCGACCGCGGTTGCCACCTCGCCCGGTTCGCTCCAGCGGTTGAACACCGTATGCGCGGCGAGCTTGTTGAAGATGTCCGGCCGCGCCTTCAGCGGCGCGACCAGCGCGGTATCGACGATGCTCGGCACCACCGCATTGACGCGCACGCCATGGGGCCCGAGCTCCGAGGCAAGCCCGCGCACCAATTGGATGATGCCGGCTTTGGTTGCGCCGTAGATCGCCAGCCCCGGCTCCAGCGTCATCGCCCGCATCGACGACGTGGCGATCAGGCTGCCGCTCTTTTGCTCGCGCATGATACGGCCGAAGGCGCGCAGGAACAGGAACACGCCGCGCAGATTGAGATCGGCGATGCGGTCGTATTCCTCGTCGCTGTAGTCGAGGAACGGCTTGCGCACATGCACGGCCGGCGTGGTGACCGCGATGTCGAGGCGCGGTGCGAATGCTCTTGCCGCATCGGCGAGCCTGACGATGTCGTCGGCATCTCCCGCGTCGACGACATGGGCCTGCGACTTGACCGCGGTGCCGATCTCGGCCGCCGTGCGCTCGACGCCCTCGCGATTCTTGTCGGCGCAGATGACGTTGGCGCCGAGCGCGGCCAAGGCTTCGGCGCTGGCCTTGCCAATGCCAGAGGCGGCGCCGAGAACCAGCGCCGTCCTGCCGGACAAATCGAATGCGGCGCGAAAAGCCTGCAGTCGCTTGTCGATGCCATTTTCGCTCATTGGCTGCCCGCTGCCTTCGTTGGCGCCGCTTGCGGCTCGCTCAAATCGAAATAGTCGGGATTAAGATCGCGCACGTCGCGAATGCTGGCGCTCAGGCCGTCGAGATGGGCGGCCATGGCGGCGCTGGCCTTATCCGGATCGCCGGTTGCGATCGCGGCCACCAATGCCGAATGCTCGACGATGACGCGGCCCATGCGGCCGGGCACCGGCAGCGTCAGTCGCCGATAACGGTCGACCTGCACCTTCACCTGCTCGATCAGTTGCCAGATGCCCGGGTGGCCCGCGGTCTCGGCGATGAAGGCGTGGAACGCTTCATCGGCGGCGTGGAAGGCGTCGTGGTCGCGACGCTGTTCCAGCGCGTGCTGCCAGTCGACGATATTGCGCAGGCTGGTAAGCTTCTCGCTGTCGATGCGCTCGGTCGCGCGGCGCACGGTCAGATCTTCGAGCGCCTTGCGCACCATGATCGCTTCGGGAAGCGCGGCAATCGGAATCCGCGTCACGAACGTCCCCGATTGGGGAAATATCGCCACCAGACCGTCACCGGCGAGCCGCAGCAGCGCCTCGCGCACTGGTGTACGGCTGACGCCGTGCTCCACCGCCACGGCTTTCTCGCTGATCGCCTGGCCCGGAAGGATGCGCATCGCGATGATGTCGGTGCGCAGCGTCCGATACACCGCGGTGGCGGCGGTGCGGCTGCGCGCCTGCGCGATCGCCGGCCGTGGCCGCGGCGGGCTTGCCGGCCGACGGTGGCGAAGCGGTGCGCGGGCGTTCCTTTTCTGCATTTTCGCTGTCTTTGCGCCTTTCCTGTGCTGATATATTAGTATATAAGTGCCGCAAGCGTCACAAGGCCGCTTTTCGCGGCCCGGCGCTCTTAATCGAGCCGGCCTTCAAGACGCCGGCGAAACGCGCGATGGCGAGCCCGCCGGCGGCCTTGCAGATCAGGGGCAGCGGCGGTTTTCGCAAAGATCACGCGGAACACGGGAGGAGAGATCAATGGAACGCAGGACTTTCATTGCCGGTCTCGTCGGCGCCGGCGCATTTGCGTTGAAGCCCAGCCTGGCCAGTGCGGATGTGACGCTGAAGTTCGGCCACTACAACGCCGAAAGCCATCCGATGCACAAGGCCGCGGTGCAGTTCAAGGACAACGTGGAAAAACGCACCAACGGCGCCATCAAGATCCAGATCTATCCGAACAACACGCTCGGCTCACCGCCGGAGATCCTCGAGCAGACGCGCAACGGCGTCGTCGACATCGCGGTGCCGACCTCCGGTCAGCTCGACAAATACGACAAGGCCTTCGCCGCGCTGATGATGCCGTTCGCCTTCAACGACCTCGATCATGCCCGTCGCGCGATGGACGGCCCGATGCTCGGCTGGCTCGATCGGGTCGCCGAGAAGGCCGGTTTCGAGATCATCGGCGTGTGGGAATACGGCTTCCGCAACCTCACCAACAGCAAGCACCCGATCAATACACCCGCCGACGTCAAGGGGCTGAAAATCCGCACGCCGCCCGAAATGCAGTTGTCGGCGGCCATGGCGGCGCTCGGCGCCAACGTGCAGAAGATCGGTTTCCCGGAACTCTATCTTGCGCTGTCGCAGGGCGTCGTCGACGGCGAGGAAAATCCGGTGGCGACGATCTGGAGCGCCAAATTCTACGAAGTGCAGAAATATCTGACGCTGACGCGCCACACCTACCAGGCGATCTACCAGGTCGTGAATCTCGACACCTGGAAGAAGCTTACGCCCGAGCAACAGAAGATCATGAAGGAAGAGGGCGCCGCCGCCGGCAAGCTGACGCGTCAATTGCTGCAAAGCGAGGAGGCCGGCCTGCTCGAGCAGTTGAAAGCCAAGGGCATGCAGATCGCCACGCCAGATCTCAAGCCCTTCAAGGAGGCAATGGGCCCGGCCAACGCGGAAATCGGCAAATATGCCGGGGCTGACAACGTCGCCAAATTCCAGAAATATGCGGAGGAGGCGGCGAAATAAGTTCGCGCTGACAGGCACGGGGAGAGCGGGGTCATGCTGGTTCTGTTGATCTTCAGCATCCTCGTGCTCATGATCCTGATCGGGTTTCCGATCGCGGTGGCCATGGGGCTCACCGCGGTCGGATTTTTTCTGGGGCTCGGCGAGCCGCGCATGATCGGAGCGATGGCGCAGCGGATGTATTCCGCGGTGTCCTCCTTCCCGCTGCTCGCCATCCCCTTCTTCATCCTTGCCGGCAATCTGATGAATACCGGCGGCATGACCGACCGTATTTTCGGCTTTGCGCGCACCGTGGTTGGCCATGTGCGCGGCGGCCTCGCCCATGTCAGCGTGCTCGCCTCGATGCTGTTTGCCGGCGTCTCCGGCGCCGCACTCGCCGAGGCGATGGGTCTCGGCGTCATCGAGATCAAGGCGATGAGGGATGGCGGCTTCGACAAGACCTTTGCCGGCGCCGTTGTCGCTTCGTCGTCGACCATCGGTCCGGTCATCCCGCCGTCGATTCCGATGGTGATTTACGGCGCGCTTGCCGAAGTGTCGGTCGGCAAGTTGTTTCTCGGCGGCGTGATTCCGGGCGTGATGATGGGCATCGGGATCATGATCGTCATCTACGTTCTCTCGGTGAAGCGCGGCTATCGCGCCGAGCAGCGCGCGAGCCTGGCGCAGGTCGTTCGCTCGGGCATCGACGGCTTCCTGGGCCTGCTCGCGCCCGGCATCATCATGGGCGGCATTCTCGGCGGCGTCTTCACGCCGACGGAAGCGGCGGTTGCCGCGGTGATATACGCGCTGGTCGTCGGCTGTCTCGTCTATCGCGAGCTCGACCTCAAGCGCCTCGGCGCCATCCTCTGGGACACTGTCGATCAGACCGTGCGCGTGATGTTCATCATCGCCGCCGCGGGCATGTTCGGATGGCTTCTCATCTACATCCGCGCGCCGCAGCAGATCGTCGAAGGGCTCACGACGCTGACCTCGAGTCCCGCAGTCATCCTGCTGATCCTCAACGTCATCCTGCTGGTGCTCGGCTGTTTCATGGAAGGCATCGCCATCATGCTGCTGACGGTGCCGATCTTCATGCCGGTGCTGGCAAAATTCGGCATCGACCCGGTGCACTTCGGCGTGGTGATGACGCTCAATCTGATGATCGGGCTGCTCACGCCCCCCGTCGGCATGGTGCTCTACGCGGTGTCCACCATCGCCAAGGTGCCGGTCGTCAGGCTCGCCTGGGAGCTCGTGCCCTTCATGATTATCCTCGGTGTCGTCCTGGTGTTGATCACCTACATTCCCGGCCTCGTCACCTGGCTGCCAAATCTTGTGCTGGGGGCGGGCAGTTGAGCACATTCGAGAAATATGTCGGGATGGCGCTGCGCGCCGTCGCCGTCGGTCTGCTGGTCGGCATCCTGGTGCTGATGGTCGCCAATGTCAGCAACCGCTTCGTCAATTTCGCCAGTCTCGACTGGAACGACGAGGTGATCGAGCTGATGCTGGTCTGGCTCATCTTCTGCGGCAGCGCCGAGGTCTGGCGGATCAATCAGCACTTCGCCGTCGACCTTCTGCCGGTGATGAGTGAAGGGACGCGCTTTGCAAAACCGTTGAAGGTTTTCATATCGTTGGGCTGCCTCGTCTTCATTGCGATTTTCACCTACCGGTCGTTCGACCTGTTCCAGCGCGCGACCGACGTTTCGCCGTATTTTTCCTGGCCGCGGAAGTTGTGGTATGGGGCGATGCCACTCAACGGGGCGTTGATGGTCGTCTTTTCGCTGCGGCAATTGACGACAATTCTGCTGACCCCGGCCGCCGAGTTCATGAAGAAAGCGGCACATGGCGCCGTAACCGCCGACGAACTCGGCGAAAAGGTATCGACGGCGATCTAGGCCGAGCTGACGACATAGCGCTCGCGCGCGCGTCCGTGATCGTTTATAGGTGGCGCCGTTTTCTCAGCGGCACATGTTGGAACGATGGCAATGCGCAGCAATGACGGCACGCGGAGCGGCGGCGAGATCCTGGTCGACCAGTTGGTCATTCACGGCGTGCATCACGCCTTCTGCGTGCCGGGAGAAAGCTATCTCGCCGCGCTCGACGCCTTCTACGACCGCGACGTCAAGCTCACCGTCTGCCGCCACGAGAGCGCCGCCGCAATCGCGGCCGAGGCGATCGGCAAGGCGACCGGCCGGCCCGGCATCTGCTTCGTCACGCGCGGACCGGGTGCCACCAACGCCTCCGCCGGCATCCATATCGCCAAGCAGGATTCGACGCCGCTGATCGTCTTTGTCGGCCAGGTCGCGCGTTCGATGCGCGGCCGCGAAGCGTTTCAGGAACTCGATTATCGCGCGGTTTTCGCCACCATGGCGAAGTGGGCGACCGAGATCGACGATCCCGCGCGCATTCCGGAGATTGTCAGCCACGCATTTCATGTGGCGTGCAACGGCCGCCCCGGCCCGGTGGTGATCGCATTGCCGGAAGACATGCTCATCGAGCGCGCCATCGTTCCCGATGCCAAGGCTTTCGAGCCGGCGGAAATCTGGCCGGGGTTGACCGACATGAGCCGCCTGCAGAAGCTGTTGTGGGCGGCGAAACGGCCGGTCGTGCTCTGCGGCGGCAGCCGCTGGTCGCAAGGCGCGTGCAACGCGCTTGCCCGCTTTGCCGAACGTTTCGCGCTGCCGGTTGCCACCACCTTCCGCCGCGGCGATCTGTTCGACACGCTGCATCCTTGCTACGCTGGCGATGTCGGTCTCGGCATCAATCCCAAACTGCTGGCGCGGGTGAAGGGGGCCGACCTCGTTCTCCTGATCGGCGGCCGCCTCGGCGAACTCGCCTCGCAGAGCTACACGCTGATCGATATTCCCGAACCGCAGATGAAGCTCGTGCACGTGCATCCGGGCGCCGACGAGCTCGGCCGCGTCTATCATCCGCATCTCGCCATCAACGCGGCGCCGACCGCGTTCTGCTCGGCGCTCGAGGGCCTGCAGCCGCCGAACGACATTGCGTGGAAAGGCGAGAGCGACAAAGCGCACGCCGACTATCTCGCCTGGTCGGAAAAGGCGACGCCGCAGCCCGGCGCCGTCAACCTCGGCGAGGTCGTGGTCTGGCTGCGCGACAATCTGCCGGCGGATGCGATCATCACCAACGGCGCAGGCAACTTCAACGGCTTCCTGCATCGCTTCTTCCGCGGCCGCAAATACGGCACGCAGTTCGGCCCGACGTCCGGCTCCATGGGCTACGGCTTTCCCGCCTCGCTCGGCGTGAAGACGCTCTATCCCGAGCGCACTGTGGTGTGCTGGTCGGGCGACGGCGACTTTCTCATGACCGGGCAGGATTTCGCTACGGCCGTTCAATACGACCTGCCGATCATCGTGGTGATCGCCGACAACGGCATCTACGGCACCATCCGCATGCATCAGGAGCGCGAATACCCGGGCCGCGTCATCGCCACCACGCTGAAGAACCCGGATTTCGTCGCCTATGCGCTCGCCTTCGGCGGCTATGGCGCACTGGTGGAAAAGACCGCCGATTTCCCCGCCGCTTTCGCCCAGGCCCTCGCCACCGGCAAGCCGTCGATCATCCATTTGAAAATCGATCCCGAGGCGATAACGACGTCGACGACGCTCACCGGCATCCGCGAGAAGGCCCTGGCCGGCGCCGGCGGCAAACCCGGACGCTGAACGCTGTTGCAATCTGCCTGTGAATCACCGTTCACTCGATGCGATGCCCTACCGGCGCACCGAGAATGTTGCCCGTCGTCTGGCCGCGCGCGAGGACGCGATCCTCGCCGCCGCGACCGCCGTGGCGGGTGAGGGAGGTATGGAGGCGGTGCAGATTGCTGCGGTTGCCGAACGCGCCGGCATCGCCGCCGGCACCGTTTATCGCTATTTCCCGTCAAAGACCGATCTGGTGGCCGAGATGGTCGCTGCCGTTGCCGAGCGCGAAATCGCCGCCATGCGCGCCGCCGCCGCCGCTGCGCCTGGCCCGCTGTCGGCGCTCGCCGCCGCTATCGCCACCTTTGCCGCCCGCGCGCTCGCCGAGCGGCAATTGGCCTGGGCCATGATTGCCGAGCCGGTTGACGCCAATGTCGATGCGGTGCGGCTCAATTTCCGCCGATCGCTTGCCGCCGAGCTCGCCGCGCGCATCCGCGCCACAATCGAGGGTGGCCATTTGCCGGACCAGGACGCCGCCGTCGCCGCGCCGGCAATTGTCGGGGCGCTGCTCGAAGGGCTGCTCGGCCCGCTCGCGCCGAAGCTCGACGATGCGGCGGCGCGCCGCGCGGCGGTGCAAAGCGCGACGCTGCTGGCGCTGCGCGCGCTCGGCGTCGTCGACGCGCGCGCCCGCGGCCTCGTTGCGCAATGCGCGTTGCCCTAGATGACCGCCGCCGGGATCTTGTCGAGCGGCAGCGTCACCCGCTTCACGTCCCGTTCGTCCGGATCGTCGGTGACGCGAAAACCAAGTTCGCGGCACATCAATAGCATCGTGTGATTTTCCGCCAGCACCTGGCCATGGACCGTTTTCAGGCCCTTCTCCTTGGCTGCGGCGATCATGTGCTTCATCATCAGCCAGCCGAGCCCGTGGCCCTTGAGGTGCGAACGCACCAGGATCGCGAATTCGGCGTTGTTGCCGTCGGGATCGTCATGCAGGCGCACCACGCCGAGCATGCGTCCGCTTGCCTCCTCGAGGGCGATAAACGCCATGGCGTGCCTGGGATCGTAGTGGACGAGTTTGTCGATGAGTTCGGGAGCCACCTCCTGCATGGCGGCAAAGAAGCGCAGCCGCAGGTCAACGGCCGTGACCTCCTTGAGAAAGTCGGGATAAAGCGCTGCGTCGGCAACGCGCAACGGCCGGATCAGCACCGGCGTCCCGTCCAGCAATGCGACCTGGCGTTCCTGCACCGCTTTATACAAGCAGGCTTTGTGCCACGTCAGTGCGACATCAGCGTCGGTACCGTCATCGACTCGAGGATGCCGCGGGTGGCGCCACCGAGCACGAATTCGCGCAGCCGGGAATGCCCATAGCCGCCCATGACGATCATGTCGGTATTGGAATCCGCCGCATAGGACAGGATGGTCGAGGCGACGTCGATATCCGGCGAGGTGATGCGCTTGAGCACGATCTTCAAATCATGGCGGGCGAGATGTTTGGCGAGATCGGCGCCGGGCGCCTCGTCGGCTTTGAAGCCTTTGCTGGTGACGAGGACGACCTCGACCTGTTTGGCCTTTTTCAGGAACGGCATGGAGTCGGCGATGGCGCGGGTCGCGGCGCGGCTGCCGTCCCAGCACACCATGACGTGATCCAGTTTCAGCCCGTCTTTCTGGATAAACGGCACGACGATGACCGGGCGGCCGGATTCAAACAGCACGCCTTCGTCGACGACTTCGACCGGCCCTTCCTCGTCGCGGTTGGCCTGGCCGACGATGGCGACGTCGAAGCGGCGCGCGAGCTTGCCGAGTTCTTCCGCGGCGCCGGCGACACTGGCGTTGAGGAGGCGGCTTTCGTAGGAAATGCCGGCGCGCTTGGCCGCCTGCTCGAAGCGGGCGACCGACTCGTTTGCCAGCTTTTCGGCCTCGGTGCGCTGGATTTCGATGAATTCCGGCGGGATGCCGCCCATGACGGAACCGGGAATGACCGGGTCGTAGACAAACGCGACGGCGGTCAAATGCGCGTCGAAAGTCTCGGCCACCGAGATGGCGAAATTTGCGGCCGGGTCACTTCCACCAGATGCGAGATTGACGACGATATCCTTGATCATGTTGCCTCCTCCTCGTTTCTATATGCCGAGCCGCGACGATCACGGCTTTGACCAAGGTCAATTGCGGGCGATGCCTACTTTTTCTTGCCGTCCGGGCCGAACTGCTTGAGGTAGGCCCAAAGATTGCTGCGGTCGCTCTCGTTCGGCAGGCCGGGGAAGATCATCTTGGTGCCGGGGATCTTGGCCTTCGGATTCGTGATGTATTCCTTGAACGTCGCCTCGTCCCAGACGATGCCGGAGTTCTTGTTGGCGTCGGAATAGCTGTAGCCCGCCGCGGTACCGGAATGGCGCCCGTCGAGGCCATTGAGTTCGGGGCCGACCTTGTTCTTGGCCCCTTCACCGACGGAGTGGCAGGGGAAGCACTTCTTGAATACCTGCTCGCCGGCGGTGGCGTCCTGAGCTTGTGCCGACCCAACCATCGCCGCCAGTGCCATCGCCGAGATGACCAGTGCTGTTTTCATCGATACGCTCCGTCTCATGATTGACGCCGCCCGCCGCCGGGCGCCTTAGGCCCGGCCCAATGCCGAATTGGTTTTGCCAGCCCTATGTATCGGCCGTCAAATAGCTATATCGTTGGCATCATACACGGCCGGGACTCGATCGTATGACATTGCGGATGCCGGAAGCGGATGGCGAGGTACTGGCGCGGCGCGCCCGCATTGTTGCCGCGTTGCGCACGATCGTCCCCGGCGAGGGCGTCATCGCCGCCGAGTCGGAGATGCGCGCCTTTGAAAGCGACGGGCTGACCGCCTACCGGCAGATGCCCATGGTCGTGGTGCTGCCGGAAACCACCCAGCAGGTCTCGCAGGTGCTCGCCTATTGCCACGCCGAGGGTATCAAGGTGGTACCGCGCGGGGCGGGGACCTCACTCTCCGGCGGCGCGCTGCCGCTCGCCGACGGGGTGCTGCTCGGCATGGCCAAGTTCAATCGCATCCGCGAGATCGACTTTGCCAACCGCGTCGCCGTGGTCGAGCCTGGCGTCACCAATCTCGCGGTGAGCAATGCCGTCGTGCACGAGGGCTTCTACTACGCGCCCGATCCGTCCTCGCAGATCGCCTGCACCATCGGGGGCAATGTGGCGGAGAATTCCGGCGGCGTGCATTGCCTGAAATACGGCATGACCAGCAACAATGTGCTCGGCTGCGAAATCGTGCTGATGAACGGCGAGGTGCTGCGCCTCGGCGGCAAGCACCTCGATGCGCAGGGCTACGATCTGCTCGGTCTCATCGTCGGCTCGGAAGGCATGCTCGGCGTGGTCACTGAAGTCACCGTGCGCATCCTGAGAAAGGCCGAATATGCGCGCGCGGTTCTTATCGGCTTTCCGTCATCGGAGGACGGCGGCGCCTGCGTCTCCGCCATCATCGGTGCCGGCATTATTCCGGGCGGCATGGAGATGATGGACGGGCCCGCCATCCGGGCGGTGGAAGAATTCGTTCACGCCGGCTATCCGCTCGACGTCGAGGCGCTGCTGATCGTCGAGGTCGACGGCACCCGCGCCGAAGTCGATCATCTGACCGAGCGGGTCGAAGCCATCGCGAAACAATGCCGCGCGGTCTCCTGCCAGGTTTCGACCTCGGAAGAGCAGCGGCTGCTGTTCTGGGCGGGGCGCAAGGCCGCGTTTCCTGCGGTTGGCCGCATCTCGCCTGACTACTACTGCATGGACGGCACTATTCCGCGCGGCAAGCTGCCGCTGGTGCTGGCGCGCACCAAGGAACTGTCGGAAAAGTACGGGCTGCGTGTTGCCAATGTTTTCCATGCCGGCGACGGCAACATGCACCCGCTCATTCTTTACGACTCCAACAAGCCGGGCGAGCTCGAGCGCGCCGAGGAATTCGGCGCCGACATCCTCAGGCTGTGCGTCGAGGTTGGCGGCGTTCTGACCGGTGAGCACGGCGTCGGCGTCGAAAAGCGCGACCTGATGCCGGTGATGTTCTCCGAGATCGATCTCAACGCGCAGCAACGCGTGAAATGCGCCTTCGACGAGAAGGGCCTGCTCAATCCCGGCAAGGTCTTTCCCAAGCTGCATCGCTGCGCCGAATTGGGCCGCATGCATATTTCCGGCGGCAAGCTGCCGTTTCCCGATATTCCAAGATTCTAAATGCCTGACACGCTGAAGCCCCGCGACGCCAAAGAAGTCGAGGAGGCCGTGCGCTGGGCGCTCGGCAACGACAAGGCGCTGGAACTGGCCGGGCAGGGGTCGAAGCGCCAGATCGGCCGGCCCAGCCAGACCGATATCACGCTCGATCTCTCCGGGCTTTCCGGCGTCACGCTTTACGAGCCGGAAGAGCTCGTGCTTTCGGCCAGAGCCGGCACGCCGCTCGCCGAGATCGAGGCGATGCTCAATAAAAATAACCAGGCGTTGGGCTTCGAACCGATGGATTATGGGCCGCTGTTCGGCGCCGAACCGGGCCGGGGTACCATTGGCGGCGCCATTGCCGTCAATCTCTCCGGCCCCCGCCGCATCAAGGCTGGTGCCGCGCGCGACCATTTCCTCGGCGTCAGCGCCGTCACCGGCCGCGGCGATACCGTCAAATCGGGCGGCCGGGTGGTGAAGAACGTCACCGGCTACGACATGTGCAAGCTCATCGCCGGCTCCTGGGGCACGCTTGCCGCCATGACCGACGTCACCGTCAAGGTGCTGCCGAAGCCGGAAGCCGAGGCGACCGTCGTTGTGTCTGGCCTCGACGATAGCCGCGCCGGCGAAGCGATGGCCGCGGCGATGGGCTCGGCGTTCGATGTCTCCGCCGCCGCGCATCTGCCCGACCACGTTGCGTCGTGGTTCCGCGGTCTGCCGAATACGGAAGCCGCGACGGCCCTGCGGCTGGAAGGCTTTGCGCCCTCGGTCGTGCACCGCAAGGAGGCGCTCACCGCGCTGTTGCGGCCGTTCGGTCCGGTCGCCATTCTCGAAGCCGCGGAGTCCCAGGCGCTGTGGCGCGACGTGCGTGAGGTCAAACCCTTTGCCGTCGACGCCGCGCGCGAACGGCCGTTGTGGCGGATTTCGACCGCGCCGGCACGCGGCCACGAGATCGCCAGCCTGATCACGCCGGCGGCGCAGATGTTCTACGACTGGGCCGGCGGTCTTATCTGGGTGGCGATGCCGATCCCCGGCGAGCCCGATGCCGCGTCGATCCGCGGCGCCGTCGCAGAGACCGGCGGTCACGCCACGCTTATTCGCGCGCCGGCTTCGGTGCGTGCCGCGGTCGATGTATTCGAGGCGGAGACGCCAGGCGTCGCCGCCCTGAGCAAGCGCATGAAGGAGGGCTTCGACCCCAAAGGCGTGCTCAATCCGGGACGTATGTGGGCGGGCATATAGGCATGCAAACCAACTTCTCCCTCGCCCAACTGCTCGATCCGCAGACCGCCGTTTCGGAGAAAATCCTGCGCGCCTGCGTGCATTGCGGCTTCTGCACCGCCACCTGCCCGACCTATGTGCTGCTCGGCGACGAGCTCGATTCGCCACGCGGCCGCATCTACCTCATCAAGGAGATGCTGGAGCAGGGCAAGCCGGCTACCCACGACGTGGTCAAGCACGTCGACCGCTGCCTCTCGTGCCTCTCCTGCATGACCACCTGCCCCTCCGGCGTGCATTACATGCATCTCGTCGATCACGCCCGCGAGCGCATCGAGAAAACCTACAAGCGGCCGCTTGCCGACCGTTTCCTGCGCGCGCTGCTTGCCCGCGTGCTCACCGATCCGGCCAAATTCCGCCTTGCGGTGGTCGCCGGGCTTCTCGCACGGCCGTTCGCCCCGGCGCTCGATGCCATCGGGCTCAAGCGCATGGCGGCAATGCTGCGTCTGACGCCGCCGCGCAGGCCGGCGCCGCCTATCGACCGTGTCGGCAAGGTCTATCCGGCGCAAGGCCGGCGCCGCGGCCGTGTTGCGCTTCTGTCCGGCTGCATCAATCCGGTGCTGGCGCCGTCGACCGACGAAGCCGCCATCCGCGTGCTCAACCGCCACGGCGTCGAAGTGGTGATCGCCGCGGGAGAGGCCTGCTGCGGCTCGCTCGCCCATCACATGGGCCGTGAAGCGGAATCGCTCGCCTTTGCGCGCAACAATGTCGATGCCTGGACGCGTGAGATCGAAGGCGACGGGCTCGACGCCATCCTCATGACCGTGTCCGGTTGCGGCACCGTCATCAAGGACTATGGCTTCATGCTGCGCGGCGATGCGGCCTATGCCGACAAGGCGGCGCGCGTCTCCGCGTTGGCCAAAGACGTGAGCGAATACCTGGCCAGGCTTGCGCTCGCGCCGGTCCGCGATGTGTATGGCCTCACACTTGCATATCACTCGGCATGTTCGCTCCAGCACGGCCAGAAAATCACGCGCGAGCCGAAAGAATTGCTTTCCAAGGTCGGCTTTACGGTCAAAGATGTGCCGGAAGGGCATCTGTGTTGCGGCTCGGCGGGCACCTACAACATCATGCAGCCGGAATTGGCGAAAGCGTTAGGCGCGCGCAAGGTCGCCAATATCGAGGCGCTGGCGCCCGATGCGATCGCCGCCGGCAATATCGGCTGCATCACCCAGATTGCCGCCGGCACGAGCATCCCGGTCCTGCACACGGTCGAATTGATCGACTGGGCGACGGGCGGGCCGCTGCCGGAGCCGCTGCGCAAGACGATCGCGGAGCGCGAACCGGAACGGGAAGCGGCCATGGCGGCGACGTGAGCGCCGGGCGAAGGGGTTCTTGACGAGGCAGCCATCGGGAGAGGGATCATGGCGAAGAAGCGGAAGAAGAAGACGAAAGCGAAGAAAGCGAAAAAGGCAAAACGCGCCGCGCCGGCGCGCAAGAAGAAGGTGAAGGTCAGGAAGACAAAGACGGCCAAGAAGACAAAGCCCGCAGCTCCGGCCAAGCCGGCGCCCTCCACGGTTCTGCCTTCGCCAATCGGCCCCGGCCCGGTGACCCCGAGCTTCGGCAGCTTGATGGGAGACAAGAGCGAGGAGTAGCAAGCGGCGCGAGCGCCGGTTTTCGCCGCGAGGCCGCCGCGTGGGCGGCCTCTTTCTTCTTGGTTGTCGGCGCGATCAGGTCTTCTTCAGCCCGTCGCGGAAGGCAATCGATTCAAGCTCGACGCGGATGGCGTCATCGATGGGAATAACCGGCCGCGCCTCGAAGACGAAGGCCGGCAGCAGCGAGCACAGCTTGTGCACCGTGGTCGGATCGTCGCAGTCGACCAGCATGTAGCCGCCCCAGTCGCCGACGCGGATGACAAATATCTCGATCTTGAAATTGGCGGGCGCCTTCCACTGCTTGAACACCTCGAGGATGCGCTTCTGCGCGTTCTCGTATTCGATCGCCGAGCCTTGCGGACGCTCGTTCCAGGTCAGCATGTATTTCATCGTCGTCCTCCCGTTGCGCTCAAATCGTTGCCGGCTTGCGGTGTCGAGGCCTTCGCAACAAGCTTTGCCTGCGGCGCGCGCGCTGGCAATGCGCGCCTGGAATTCCGCGCCTAGGACGAAATTCCACTCCCTCTTGCTCGTCGGGGGCGCCGCCTCAATGAGGAAATATCCCGACATTGCATCGCCCGGATGGGCGCAATACCATGGGTTATTGCGAGAAAGACGGCCACTCCGGAACTTTCTCCATCCTCAATAGACAATGCACGGGAGGACCAAGGCTATGGCGTACAACATTCTGATCATGGGCGCGGCCTACGGCTCGCTGCTCGCCTCCAAGATGCTGTTCGGCGGCCACAGGATTCACCACGTTTGCCTCCCCGCCGAAGCCGACCTGATCAACGCCGAAGGCTTCCGCATCAAGCTGCCGGTCAAGGGCCGCAAGGACCCGGTCATTCTCGAGTCGAAGAAGCTGCCGGGCAAGGTCAGCGCGAGCGGCGCGGCTGGCGTCAACCCGGGCGACTACGATGTCGTCGGTCTCGCCATGCAGGAGCCGCAGTACCGTTCGCCGGGTGTGCGCGAGCTGCTCGACGCGGTGGCGAAATCGCGCAAGCCCTGCATGTCGATCATGAACATGCCGCCCTTGCCTTACGTGAAGCGCATCCCGGGGCTGAACTACGACGCGCTCAAGCCCGCCTACACCGATCCGACGGTGTGGGACAATTTCGAGCCCGGCGCCATCACGCTGTGCAGCCCCGATCCGCAGGCGATCCGCCCGCCGGACGGCAAAGCCAACGATCTGCTGGTCACGTTGCCGACCAACTTCAAGGTGGCGCGCTTCGACAGCGACAAGTCGACCGCGATGCTGCGCGAGCTCGAAAAGGAGATCGATGCGGTGCGTTTCGATCCGGGCGACGGCAGCAAGATCGAGCTGCCGGTGAAGCTGCGGGTCCATGACTCGATCTTCGTGCCGCTGGCGAAGTGGGCGATGCTGTGTGCGGGCAACTATCGCTGCATCACCAAGGACGGCATGCGCACGGCGCAGGAAGCGGTGCACAGCAACATCGAGGAATCGCGCTCGATCTACAATTTCGTCAACGACCTCTGCGTCAGGCTTGGCGCCGACGCGAACGACCTGGTGCTGTTCGAGAAATACGCCGCGGCGTCGCAGTCGCTGTCGCGTCCGGCCTCGGCCGCGCGCGCCCTGCAGAATGGCGCGCCCAATATCGAGCGCGCCGACAAGCTGGTGCAGCTCATCGCCAGGCAGAAGGGCCTGAGCCACCCGACGCTCGATGCCATCGTTACGCTGGTTGATGCCCGGCTTGAGGCGAATCGGAAAAAGGCCGCGGCTTGAGCGTCCGTTGCCGTCGGCGGATTATTCGTCCCCGAGGCTAGATTTCCGTCGGCATTTCAGATGCTTGCTTGGGGTCCCGGGCGGAGATTCCCACGGCGTGCCGGGATGCTCGAAAAATGGTGTGGCGGCTACGGTTGCCGATAGTCGTGGTGGCAACAGCCTGCCGCGATCGAGCCGGAACTGTGACATCCACGCAACTATATGACGCTTTCTGTCGATATAGGGCTGAATCGCCTAAATAAGCGGCAAATGAGGCTGTTTTCCGCTTGCTGCGCCGCGCTGTGGCCGGTGTACATTTGCGCTCAATGCACGTCCCGTTGCGTACGGGGTCGATCGCAATCGAGGCTTACTCAAGCCAGGTACGCAAAAGTGACGCGCAACTTGTGTCGGCTCTCAGTCGATCGAACGTAAAAAGGGGCAGGGTCTATGAAGAAGGTTGTACTGTCGGTTGTCGCAGCGCTTGCATTGTCTGCGACCTCGGCGCTCGCGGCGGATATGCCAGTGAAAGCCGTCAAGGCGGCGCCTGCTCCGCCGCCGAGCCCATGGGATCTCGCGTTCGGCAGCGCGCTGATGACTGATTACGTCTGGCGCGGCATCACGCAATCTTCGCATCATCCGTCGGTCGCGGCCTATTTTGAGCCGCGCTACAACATTAACGACAACTGGCAGCTCTACGTCGGCATCTCCGGCGAGAGCATCAAGTTCGCCAATAACGCGGCGGCGGAAATCGACTTCTACGGCGGCGTTCGCCCGACCTTCGGTCCACTCGCGCTCGATTTCGGCATTTGGGAATACTACTACCCGGGTGGCACCTGCCATGGCACCGGCGCGCTCACGCCGCTCGATCCGGATTGCCTCGCCGGCTATCCGAACGGCAACGTGGCCAAGAAAAACGCGAGCTTCTTCGAAGTCTATGCCAAGGCCACCTATACGCTGGGTGACTTCGCGTTCGGCCCGACCTTCTACTACACGCCGAACTATGCCAACACCGGCGCTGACGGCGAATATCTGTCCGGCATCGTCAAGTACACCGCCCCGTCGTCCATGGCGCTGTTTGGCGGTGCCGTCGGCTGGTACGTGTCGGGTGAGTTCGGCCATCAATGGTTTGGCACGAGCGATCCGTTCTATGGCGTTACTTTCGACGGTACTGCCACGCTCGCCGGCCCTTTCCTGAACGGTATAGCTGAGCCCGACTACAACACCTGGAACATCGGCTTGGGCTTTACCTGGAAGGTGTTCACGCTGGACCTGCGCTACACCGACACGGATATGAGCAAGGAAGAATGCTCGGCCCTCACCAGCGATCCTGGTGCGACCTTCAGCGTGGCTCAGCCGGGCACGATCAATCCGCTTGGCAGCCAGTCCAGCTGGTGCGGCGCGACTTTCATCGCCAAGCTGTCGGCCGATCTCACGCTCGGCAGCCTGAAGTAAGCCAGGCGCTACCGATCCAAAAAAGGCGGCGGCTCGTTGAGCCGCCGCTTTTCTTTTTCGTGGTCGGCGACGCGCTGCTACTCCGCCGCCGCCAGGCGACCTTCGCGCAACCAGGTCTTGTCGCCTTCGCGGTTGAAGCTGAGACTGCGGCGGTGGAATGCCGCGAGTGTCGCGCGGTGGCCGATCGAGACGATGGCGGTGCTGGCGAGGCGTTGCTCCAGCAGACGGTAAAGCGCCGCTTCAGCCGGCTCATCGAGCGAAGCGGTCGCCTCGTCGAGGAACAGGTAATCCGGCGTCAGCAGGATGGCGCGGGCAATACCCAGCCGCTGCTGCTCGCCGAGCGATAGCATGCGGTTCCAGTGCGCTTCCTCCTCGATGCGCGGGGCGAGCGCCGGCAGCCCGACCGCGGCAATCACCTCCGCCACGCGCGCGCTGTCGAAGGTGCCCGGCTCGGCCGGATAGGCGACCGCATCGGCAAGTGGCGCAATCGGAAAGTAAGGCCGTTGCGGCAGCATCATCACTTTGCTGCCTTTGGGCACCGTGACCGTGCCGGCGCCGAACGGCCAGATGCCGGCGAGCGCCCGGAACAGCGTCGACTTGCCGACGCCGGAGGGGCCGCTCACCAGCACCTTGTCGCCGGCGCGGATGATGAGGTCGCTGGCGGTCACCAGCGGCGCGCCATTCGGCAGCCGCACCGTCAGATCCTTGAGGGTCATCGCCGCGCCCTCGCCCGGGGCAATATCGATCACCGGCGGCGCGATTGTCACAGCGCGCGCGGCGGCGATCGCGTGGTCGAATCCGGACAATCGCTCGATGACCGCGCGCCACTCGGCGAGGCTGCGATAAAGCGTGACGAACACCGAAAGCGCGTCCTGCACGCGGTTGAAGGCGTTCGCCGATTGCATCAGCCCGCCAAGCTGCACGACGCCGGCGAAATAGGCCGGGCTCACCATGATGAAGGGAAAGACGACCGAGGCTTGCGCATAGCTTGCGGTGAAGAAGGTCAGCTTCTTCTGCCGCGTCATGATTGCCATCCAGTTGGCGACGACATTGCCGAAGCGCAGCAGCAGGCGGTCCCGTTCCGCGGGCTCGCCGGTAAGCAGCGCGATCTGCTCGGAATTTTCGCGCACGCGCACCAGATTGAAACGGAAGTCGGCTTCGTAGCGTTGCTGCTGGAAATTGAGCGCGATCAAGGCGCGGCCGATCAGATGCGTCAGCGCGGTGCCGGCGACGGCATAGATCAGCGCCGCCCACAGCAGATAGCCGGGAATGCTGAAGGTGATGCCGAAAAGATGCAGCGGCGCCGCCGCCGACAGCCCCCAAAGAATGATCATGAAGGAAAACAGCGTGACGCAGGAATTGAGTAATTGCAGACCGATGTTCAAAGTTGCGGCGATGAATTGCGCAATGTCCTCGGAGATGCGCTGATCCGGGTTGTCGGCAGCATCGCCGAGAAGCTGCATGCGGTAGTGATTGGCGCCGACGAGCCAGTGGTCGAGATAGCTTCGCGTCATCCAGCGGCGCCAGCGGATCTGCAGCCATTGATTGAGGTAGAGCTGATAGACGGCGAGGAAGATGAAAACGGCCGCCAGAACGGAGAAATAGCCGAGTTGGTAGATGAAGGCATTCCAGTTGCGGTCCTGCAGCGCGTTGTAAAAGACGTTGTTCCATGAGTTGAGCAGCACGGTGATGCCGACGATCGACAGCTCGATCGCAATCACCGCCGCAAGCAGAATGCGCCCGGCCCAGCGGTCCTCGGAGCTGAAATAGGGACTGGCCAATCGCCAGATGGTCGCGAGCGTCG